>MDTE01118000.1_pt1 | contig 60734 bp, 48 predicted proteins | sample 811231 | NCBI WGS metagenome assembly MDTE01 (sample SAMN05326651, study PRJNA326480) | marine metagenome | isolation source: seawater | place: Indian Ocean: Red Sea | collected 2010
GCCCGCGTTTTCATGGCTACTATATTTCAGGCGGTTACTTCCTAACCGGAGAAAGCCGAAAATACCAGGCTAAAGGTGGTAAGTGGAAAGGTGTAAAGGTTAAGAATCCATTCACCTCAAAAGGTGGCACCGGAGCATGGGAAGTTCTTGTCCGGCACTCCACCATGGACTTAAACGCTCCAACCTCCAGTATCGAAGGTGGCGAGGAACAGAACTATACACTCGGTCTACGCTGGTGGGCAAACGACTGGGTTAATTTTGCCTTCAATTACATCCATGCGGACGTTGACAAACAAACTGCTACCAACAGTGGTGTCGAAGAAGGTCAAGCATTCGATATCTTTGCCTTCCGTACCGCAGTTAAATGGTAGGTCAACCAGCCTCCTCTTACTAAAAGGCCTACAAATGAGCCTCACGGCACACAGTCTGGCGTGGGGCTTTCTTACACTACAATGCCAGTCGGGCACCTTGTAGATATGCGGCAATAGCATGGCCCCTATGCCATTTGGTGATTGCATAAAGAGCGCTAATCCCTCTATGTTGCCGTCTTCCAAACTTTCCGTAATACCTAAAGAAGTAGAACTCCTATGATAAAGTACTTTCTCCGCTATACCGTCGCCGGCCTTATATGTGGTCTGACCCTGCCCATTATTAATAGTAATGCTCAAGATGCTGGAACATTAGAAAAGCTTCAGGAGCAAGACTTACTTATCCAGCGTCAAAACCAACGCATTGAAAGGCTTGAAGAGGCATTGGATAAATTACTGCAAGATCCTCAAGCGGCGACCCCATACAGTGAAGCAGAGAGCAAGGAGAAGGCAGAATCCATCCCCCCCGCAGATAAAGGCGAGGCAAAAGGAGCAGACCCGTTTGCTGGCAAAAGAGCCCCAAAAAAGGGGTACGACCCAGAAAAATCCTTTTTTGGGCCGCTCCCCAGATTCACCTCTTCTTCAGGATATTCCTTTGGTTTTAGTGGTTTTTTCCAATACGATGGCGCCCTCTACGGCCAAGACAGTGGTGCCAACGTCCCAGATTATAGAGACGGCACCCGACTAAAGAATACTGCTATTTTTCTTACTGGAGTATTTCCCAAAGATTGGATTTGGGGACTTTATTACAATCTAGCAGACTCTGGAGACGCCCCCATTAACGGCCTTTATGGCACTTTCGCCATTTATCGAGGATTCGCCCCCTGGTGGATTATGCTTGGCAACCAAAGAACCGGCGTGGGGCTTGACCCATCTGCCTTTTCCTCCTCAAGGCTTTTCATGGAAGAGGCCATGCCTCTTGGCAGCTTTGCATTTGCTCCCGGAGGAACGGCAATAGGAGTTTCAACCTTATATAGGGCGGACGGCAAATATTTGCGCGTAGGTCTACTGACTGATGCAGCAAAGGAAGCGAATTCCACCAACGATGGCGCTACTAGTGATGAGCCGTACGGAATTCATGCCCGAGCTGCTTGGTCACCCATAGCGGAGCGAACCAAAGCCCTCCACGTTGGCGCCTCTGGTTACTGGCGTACGGGCGGAAGCACAAAATTTAACTCGGACCCTGAAGTTACTGTTGATTCAAATAAGCTCATTGATACAGGAAATATAGAGCGTGTAGCGAGCTACTACTTTACCGGTCTTGAGGCGGCCTGGGTTGAAGGCCCACTTTCTCTTCAAGGCGAATATGGCCTCGTAAATGTACTACGGAAAAACAATAGATCGGGCCAAACAGCACTCCAAGATCTTAATTTCGAAGGATATTATGCACAAGCTAGCTATTTCCTTACCGGTGAGTCCCGAAATTACTACCCTCGCTTTGCGGGGTTTTGGAGAGTGAATCCAAAGAACGACTTTGACCTGTCAGAGGGGAAATGGGGAGCTTGGGAGGTGGCCGCTCGATACAGTTATTTGGATTTGGACGATGGCGCATCAAATATTCCTGGTGGCGGAATACGGGGAGGCGTTGCTAACAACTACACTTTCGCTCTCAATTGGCATCTTAACCCATTTGTTAAAGTACTATTGAACTACGTACAGAGTGACGTGGAGAAAATCTCAACAACCGGTGCACCCGCCGGCGACACCCTCCATATTGTGGGCTCTCGACTGCAGCTTGAATGGTAATAGCGCTCAAGGGAAGGTCAGACCTCTCTAATTCCGAGGCTAATCCGAGTAGGATTTGAGAGTACTCTTACAACCTATTGACCAGGAAAGGAAATAGTTCTATAATTTTTTCCTATTTTGATTATTCATTTAAACTATTAACATACGGCAACCAACCATGCAAAAGTCATTCTTCTCGCTGACCCTCCTTTCCTCCCTCCTTTCACTGCTCTTCATGGGCAGTCTGCGTGCGCAGGACCCCTCTATTCAGCTCCCTGACATAGAGATAATCGGAACCACCCCGCTACCAGGAAGTGGTGTCCCAGTTGAAGATGTGCCGTCTAAAGTTCAAACCTTTGATAGTGAAGAATTGCAAAATTCCTACTCCCTGGATCTCTCTTCAATGTTGGAGAGCAAAGCTGGAGGAGTTTCAACTGTAGAAGTGCAAAATAATCCATTCCAGAAAGGCATAAACTACCGCGGCTATACCTCAGCCCCTTTATTGGGAGAGCCACAAGGTCTAGCAGTCTACCAAAATGGTGTCCGGGTCAACGAGCCATTTGGGGATGTAATGCAGTGGGACTTATTGCCGGAACCTGCCTTGGCAAGAGCTGATATTCTGTCCAGCAATCCAGTGTTTGGACTTAATGCCTTGGGCGGGGCAATTGCCCTTCAACTAAAGAATGGATTCGACTTTCAAGGAATCCGCGTCAACACCCACACAGGCTACTTCGGTCGTCATGGGACTGATATGGAGTTTGGTTTTAGTGGCGAAACACTAGCGATATACGCTGCACTGGATATTCAACAGGATGCGGGTTGGAGAAATAGATCCCGGTCAGACATACAAAAATCATATCTGAATCTCGGCTACCGCGGAGATGACCTCAACCTAACCTGGGATTTCATCCAGGCAAATAATAATCTAAATGGGAATGGTCTTGCTCCAACCGAATTGCTCGAATCTAATCGACGGGCAGTATTTACGTGGCCAGATAACACCGCAAACGATTTACTCTCGACAGGTTTAAGCGGGAATTATTTCATAAACGACATCATATCGGTCCAAGCCAATGCCTACTACCGCCGAATGTTCCGTAAAACCTTAAATGCTGATGAAGTTGAAGCAGAAGCTTGTAGCTTAGACTCAAATGAAACAGACATAGATGCCGACACTGATGCCGGTAACCAAGCAATCGCCGCGCTTTCACAGACCTTGGCCCGGAGGATAGATACCAACAATGGTATTACCAGTGCCGGTGGTGGGGTAAATTTTCTCTGCGAGGAAGAAGAGGAAGACGAGGAAATCGAACTACTGGTTGATAGTAATGGGCTCCCCATCACTGAATTTTCTGGCAAGTATGCAGCCGCTAATACCAGTTCAACAATGACCAAAGGTTGGGGATTCGGCGTTCAAACCGAGATAACTGAATCAATTATGGACTTAGATAACAAGTTCATCATAGGAGGTAGCGCTGATTATGGTCTAACAAGATTTCACCAAGAATCTTATCTGACAGGCATGAGTGCAGATAGAACTTTACTAGACGTAGAGGGCGATTTCCCTTTTGTGAATTTTGCTACGTTGGAAATAGAATTTGATAGCAATTCCGTTGATGAGGTAGCACTTGAAGTTGGGGAAGCTGCTCCCACCAAAATGCAGGCTCATAACCGATACTATGGGGTTTATTCCACAGACACTATCTACCTTAATGATGACCTTGCTGTGACATTAGGGGGTAGGTTTAATATCGCGCGCATTACATTAGATGACGAATTCCAGACCGATATAACAAATGCTACAATAACTCGTAAAGGCGACCTAAATGGCTCTCATAGATTCGCGAGATTCAACCCTAGCGCCGGAGCTACCTATGATTTCAGTGATTGGAATATCACTGGTTATGTTAACTATGCCGAATCCAATCGAGCCCCCTCTCCTGTAGAATTATCATGTGCGGACCCCGCTGTACCCTGTAGAGTGCCAAATGCTTTTGCAGCAGACCCCCCTCTGGAACAAGTGGTATCACAAGGATGGGAGTTTGGTCTCCACGGAAACATAGACCGCGCTGCACTAAAGGGCCTGACTCCACTAGACTGGAGTATCACGGGTTTTGCTTTTAACAATAATGACGATATTTATTTTGTAAGCTCTGGGGTAGGACTTGGCTCAGGCTATTTCAAAAACGTGGGTGGAACCAGGCGTGTTGGCGGGGATATCACACTCTCCGGAAGACTAGGTCTTGTAGAGTTCGATACTAACTATAGTTTCATAGAGGCCACTTTTGAAAACGCATTTAGCGTTGCATCGGAAAGCCACCCTAATCGGGTTAACAAACAAGTCGCTGTTGAAGCTGGCGATGAAATACCGGGGATACCCCAGCATACTCTTAAATTGGGATTGAATTATGAACCCAAGAAGGATTGGCTCCTAGGCTTAGACATGATTTCCCGTTCAGGAATGTATCTAAGAGGAGACGAGGGAAACTTTCTACCCCGAACCTCTGGCCATACCATATTTAATATGCAGACTAGCTACCAAGTGACAGAATGGGTACAACTATATGGCCTAATTGATAATATATTTGATACACAATACGAAACATTTGGCCAGCTAGGAGAAACTGGGACTGCCGTCCTAATTAGTGAGTTACCAGAAGGTGTTAAAGAACCACGATTTTTATCACCTGGCCAGCCATTTGGGGCCTTTGTGGGCTTACGTATCAGTCTTAACTAAGGTCTTACACAGGTAACTTTATGAACCAAAATGAGTATCTTTTTTCAACCGGGATCGCTCTGATCGACAAGGGTGGCCCGGTGATGCTCATACTGTTGGGCTTTTCCGTAATTTCCCTAACCATAATTTTGGCCAAAATTTACCAATTTTGGGCGATAAAGCTGGGCAAAACTAAATTTATTGATAATGCAATTTTGCAACTCAAAGAAAATTCTCCTCCTCTGGCATTGGGGGAATTACAAGGCAACCGCCATCCGGCCGCAACCGTTCTAACATCAGTGATCGAAAGCTCAACTAATTCTGCTATGTCTCAAAGTGACATCGAGACAGAAGTTGGCCGTGTTGGCACCCGGGAGATTAAAAATCTTGAACGTTATCTTAGAGGCTTGGAAGTCATTGCAAATCTTAGCCCCTTACTTGGACTTCTTGGGACGGTCCTAGGCATGATTAAAGCATTTGCCCGTTTAGAAACTGCGGGAAGCAATGTTGACCCAGCCATATTAGCTGGAGGTATTTGGGAAGCACTCCTAACAACGGCCTTCGGTTTAAGTGTTGCAATCCCTACCCTAGCTGCCTTCTACCTTCTCGAGGGAAAGGTAGAAAATTGCCGCTCTTTACTGGAAGATTCGGCGACCCGCGCTCTGACTATCTTGAATAGGCAAACCCAAAAAAAAACTACGACTTAAGAGCAGCAAATGGATTTTTCCGGGCGTAGCAAATCTAAAGTTGAGTTAAACGTCGCACCTCTTATCGATATAGTATTCTTGCTGTTGGTTTTCTTTATGTTAGCGAGCACGTTTATTCGACCTGAATCAATAAATTTGGCCATTCAGGCCCCAAGCAGCGTGGGTGGGCAATCTGAACAGCATATCCTCGTTGATATAGGTGCAAATGGCGCAATCCGATTGAACGGATTAGTCTTAACAATACAAGATTTAAAGCAGGAATTACTGGCTCGCAGTAGCCTACCGCAAAATAATCGAACTATAACACTTCGAACACATGATGATGTTTCCGTTCAGTTTCTAGTTAAAGTGATGGATGAAATAAACGAGGCAGGTTACAGCGATATTGCAATAAGCAACTGATAACACACAAAAAATTAAAATATTATGAAATTTAGTGCGCCAAGAAGAGTGAGCCATGGAATCAATATGGTTCCATTAATTAATATTGTTTTTCTTTTACTAATATTTTTCATGCTTAGCACAACCTTGGTTGCTCCTGAAAAAATTCCTATCGAGGCCCCTCAATCAAAAAATAGCCAAGAACAACAAAAACAACAATTTGCCCTAACGATACTTGAAACTGGAGATATTTTTTACAAAGGAAGTAAAACCTCACTTATTGAAATTTTTGAGATCCTTCAAACAGGTAGCCAACAAACCGGTGAGATTGAACTCCTTATCAAAGCTGACTCCAACGCGCTCACGAAAGTGGTGCTTTCGGTGCTTGAGGCAGCACGTGCTGCTGGCGTTGGAAAAGTCTCATTAGCAACACAGCGTCCTTCACCCTAATGAACTCGGACGTCACCCCACCACTTTTATGGCCACTTGCCATCTCGATCCTAATCCATACCTCGGTCCTTCCCTTCGCCATTTTCGAGAATAACTTGCCTAATAACAAAAGGAATGAGCAACTCGTAAATATTACATTAGAACCAATGGAGCAGAGGAATGACTCAAACCCACCTATAGAACCAATCTCTCGAACAAAGGCATCTGAACCGCCAGTCCGTAATGAAGCAATCCCAAATGATATTGTTCTCCCAAAAATAGAGAAACTTTCAGATCTTTCTAATATCGACGACCAAAGATTCACACTTCCGGATAGCAAACCTATAGTTCATAATTCACCCCAACTCGTAGAAACACCAGCTGAAGCTGAGACTAATATCGACTTAAGTACGCCGGATCCACTGCATGGGCCTTTACATCAACAATCCCTAGAACCTGTTTCACCGGTTGAACAAGAACTGATTCAAATCACCCCACCCCCGCAACAACCATCTAAGACTTCGTTACCAAAAACAATCTACAGAGACAAAAGAGAGACCGAAGCAATAGACACGGTCCAAACCCTCCCGATTATCCAGAACATGCCCCCCGAGGTTAACAAACCTTTGTCTCAACAATCGGTACCAGTAGAAGAAATAGTAGAATTAGTAGAAGAGGAAACGGATCTAGATCCCTCAGTTAACCTTAACAACAGCATTGCAAAAGAATATGCAACGATCGTACACAATACCCTTAATAAACGAGTAAAACGTAAATACCCACGGAAAGCGCGTCAAAATTGTATTGAAGGAACGATTTCAGTCCAAATTCAAATAAGCCCAGCTGGCGAGCAACTAGCTTATACGATCCTAAATGCAGATGAAGCCCCTTCAATTCTGAGGGAGGCAACAGAGAAAATACTCAATCAACGCAGAGAATTCTCCAGATTTAATGAAGGTTTATCGGACCAACCCATGACATTCCAAGTAAACTTGGTTTATCGGCTCCCCCAATGTGCCAAGTAGATGGCCTAATTTCTCTCAAGATCATTCAACATTTCTTTAACTTTTTCTTGGACAATTTTTTGGTAAGCATCTGTGGCAGGCAGTTCAGCAGCTATATTCAGATGCCGCAAAGCCTGTCCTATATTCCTATCATCCAACTTTAAAAGTCCCACGGCATACTGAAAATGTACATTGTTATCATTAGGAGCAATTTCGAGGGCCTTGGCGTATGCATCCAAAGACTCACCTTCGTCAGCTCCATACAATAACCACGCCATGAACCCAGCAAAAATAATTTCTGAGTGCCACGCACCAAGACTTAAATAAGCTTGATAATTTCTTGGATCTAATTCGATTGCTTTATCGATCGCCGTGCGAATTTGTTCTGCGTACCCCTCGCTTAAAGCAGTCATTGTCCCTAAAGTTTGAGCATAACGACCTAAGGTATGTGCTAGTTGTAGGTAGGCCTCACTGGAACCAGGATCCAATTCCACGGCCGTTTTGGCATATTCGATCGCCTTAACAAATAAAGGTTGCATCTCTGAATCTTCTGCAATCTCATAGCCGTACACTGCCAATGACGCAGCAGCAAAAGCAAACCCTTCTGCATCACCAATGCCTGCCGCCACCACGGATGCTTTCTTAAAATTTCCGGCGGCCGCTAATTCCCGCGCCGCTTCCATAGATTGGGAGGCCATGGCTTTGTTCAGAGGAAGAAATACTAGAATTAAGAAAAAATATACAATAGCTATTCTAAATAGGTTTTGATCTATTGTTCTTTCCATTTTACCACTGAACCAAGATTTACAATCGATATAGAAACTCAGAGCTATAAAAACCTAAAGTCACCTCTCTTTGACCAGCCTAGCCCCGGTGGTGCAGAATAACCCGAAACTCCAACTCATCCCATGATTTTCTGATACCTTCGCATTAGTATCCCCTTCGATCTGGGCAAATTCAAAGCCCGTTTTACTTGAGAATACCTCGGACCCTATCCTTCTAAGCGGGTTTCACGATAGATAATATAGAACGAAACAAGTCGCTGTTTTTGTCCTTAAAACCATTCAATATACTAAAATGATGGACATCAGGAACCTCCCTCCACTGACCTACTAGGCCGTTCCCAACCCACAAATCAAAATAAGTTTTGCTTTGCCTAATAAATTCCGAAGTTTCATCTCCTCCAACTACCACAGCTAACTCTGGCCCTGTTTTAGGCAAATGATAGATAGGGCTCAAAGCCCGTATATCACCCAAAGCCAGTTGCAATTTTGGTTGCAAGAAACTGTACGGTAATGGTGCCAGATCAAAAATACCGCTTATTGCACATCCACCTTTGATTAAGTCTTCGCTGATCCCGTAATGTTTAGCCCATTTTGTAGCTAATGCCATAGCAACCAGGTGCCCTCCAGCAGAATGCCCCGAAATGCTAAGCCAATCAAGATTGCACCCGTGTGTAGACTGGTTGGAAACCAACCAATGGATTGCTCCTCTCGTTTGTCGAACAATTTCCGATAATTTTACTGATGGACAAAGCGAGTAGTTCAGTATAGCAACGCTAACACCACTCTCAACCAACAGTGGTGCTATAAATGAAAAATCCCCGGCGACACCTTTTCTCCAATATCCTCCGTGAATGAATATATGGAGAGGCGCATCCCGATTCGTGGCTGGAAATAAATCAATATATTCATCTTTAGTAGGCCCATATCGCATTCCCAGCCTACCATCAAGCTCCCTTCGAACCCGAGCACTTTCAGTTGCCCATTCTTTCATAATCGATGGAGCGTCCAATGCAGTGAGCAAAGGATTATACTCCGCGTCGATTTCTTCTTGAGTACTCAAATCGCGATACAACATTATAGGTCCCCACTCCTACTTTTCCCGTCAGTTATATAAAGGAAACTGCTCCCGTTATCAAAGATAGAGAAGATATCATAGGCTTGTTGCAATCCCCACAAATCCCATAAGACTTATAGCCTAACCAATTGTATTAGCTTTTCTATCACTATATTCCATAGTGCCCAAAATAGCTTGTTTTACATAGGCCAGATTATACTGGTTCTATCAGGCAAATAACCGCGTTTCTCAATACAAAACCATAGGAGTTTTGTATGGAAAAATGGCTTAGGGAACTACGTTAACCGGCTAGGATTATAAGGCCCTCATCGACAAATAGAATCCAGTAATTCCTGGAAAATCTTTGACCCAGGTGTACTATCAAGGACGATTTCAAGTAAACTAAAGACCCTTTATACTCCGTCCCCTCATTCGAGGATGATATAGTTTGTTTCTATGAAAATTTCGAGTACAAAATGAAAATTGATGTAGTCTCTGATACAGTTTGCCCATGGTGTTTTATAGGCAAACGACGGTTAGAAAAATCATTGATGGAGCGTCCCAATATAAAATTTGAAGTTCATTGGCATCCATTTCAGCTGAATCCTAAGATGCCGTTAGATGGAATAGATCGACAAACTTACTTAAATCTTAAATTTGGAGGATCGGTAAACACGCAATCAATTTACAGAGATATAATTACAGCCGGAGCTAGGGAAAACCTAGACTTTAATTTTGACGCAATTAAGCGCATGCCCAACTCCCTGCTATCTCATCGACTGATATATTTTTTCCGGGAGAGTAAACAACAAGATATGATTACCGAGAATTTATTCCGCTCATATTTCTTCTATGGCCTTGATATAGGAAAAATAGAGACCCTTATTCAAATTTCAGAAGAAAGTGGCTTAAGTTCCTTAGAAGTCAAAGAATATCTTTTGTCTGATGCGGACAATAACCTGCTCCAAGAGCAAGAAAAAAGGGCTCGCGAAATCGGAATCACTGGGGTTCCGTGCTTTATAATTAACGACGAATTTGTCGTCTCAGGGGCGCAAGAACCTGCGGTTTTCCTTCAAGTATTCGATGCGGCTGAAGCAAGCAACAGAAGGGGGCTGTCAATTAACCCGCCTGAGCCTCCACAAAACTAGCTAGTTTTAGTAAGATATCCTCTACCCCCTTAAAACGAGATTCTAAATTTCCCCACGTTTGAGACACCACCAATTTTTGATCTGGCCGTATTCGCCACTGATCATCTCCTTTTGAAATCCATGCAATGAGTTTCTCCCCAGCTGGAAAAATATCCTCTAAAAAACTGATCACAAGACCTCTTGGCCCGGCGTCAACTTGTATTACATGAGCGGCCCAGCAAAGCTGCTTGATAGCCACGACCCATAGCAAATGCTCAGTTTCCTCGGGGATATTGCCAAACCGGTCTACCAATTCCGCTCCAAAGTTATCCAATTCTTGGCGTGACCGCATCGCCCCCAGCCGTCTATAAAGTCCTAGCCGCACACTCAAGTCTGGCACATAGGACTCTGGTATAAGCACCGCAGCTCCCATTTCAATTTGTGGTGACCATAAGTCCTGATCAGCGCTATTAGAAGGGTCCCCATTGGCCTCGCGTACGGCCTCTGTTAGTAATTTCTGATATAATTCGACGCCAACCTCCCTGATCTTTCCAGACTGCTCCTCACCAAGAAGATTTCCTGCCCCACGAATGTCTAAATCATGGCTCGCTAGAGAAAACCCAGAACCAACGCTATCTAATTGGTTAAGCGCCTCTAATCTCTTAAGAGCATCCCCTTGTAAGGAATTAGGAGAATTCACCGTGAAATATGCATAAGCCCGTACCTTTGAGCGTCCCACCCGCCCACGGAGCTGATATAGTTGTGCCAAACCAAAACGATCTGAACGATGGACAATTAATGTATTGACAGTCGGGATTTCCAGTCCAGACTCTATAATGGAGGTCGCAAGCAATAGATCAAATTTGCGTTCATAAAATGAGGTCATAGCGCGGTCCAACTCACTTGGGGACATCTGACCGTGAGCCACTACTACCCTCGTCTCGGGAACCAGTAACGCTAACGCGCGAGAGATATTATCTAAGTCTTTAATTTGAGGACAAATGTAAAAAATTTGACCTCCCCTTGACTGTTCTCGCAGGATTGCTTCCTTCACAATAACTCCATCGTAAGGAAGAATGAATGTACGAACAGACAATCTATCAATTGGGGGGGTCGCAATAATACTCATAGAACGAACACCAGACAGGGCTAGCTGAAGAGTTCTTGGAATGGGTGTTGCCGTAAGTGTTAAAACATGAACACCACTCTTTAAGGATTTGAGTTGTTCTTTCTGTCCCACACCAAAATGCTGCTCCTCATCTATTATGAACAACCCTAGACGTTTGAACCTAATACTTTTTGATAATAAAGCGTGTGTTCCAATAACAATATCAATTTCTCCATTCTGTAAGCCCTCCCGGACCTTTTCCGCCTTTTTCACAGAAACCAAACGCGATAATTGTGCTACAAAAAATCCAAAGCCCTTAAAGCGCTCTGCAAAAGTCTCATAGTGTTGGCGGGCCAATAAGGTAGTCGGCGTTACTATAGCAACCTGTTTTCCTGATTGAGCAGCCACGAAAGCCGTCCTTAGGGCTACTTCTGTCTTCCCAAACCCAACATCGCCGCATATGAGACGATCCATGGGAACAGAGCTGGAAATACCGGCCAGACATTCCTCTATACCACTCAACTGATCCGCAGTCTCCAGGTATGGAAACCTTCCACAAAACTCTTCAAAGGCTACAGGTTCCGCTACCATCGCATCGGCTTTTCTTAAAACTCTGTCAGCGGCGGTATGAATTAATTCGGCAGCCATATCTCTTATCTGGGCTTTCACCCTAGATTTACGATTTCTCCATACGTGAGATCCTAAGGTGTCCAAACGAGCGTTGTCAGAACCAGAACCATATCGTCCCAGCATATCAATATTTTCGACAGGCAGATACAAGTAGTCCCCACCCGAATACAAAATCTGGACACAATCATGAGGAGCTGAAGATGTCTCAATGGTCATAAGCCCTTGGAAGCGACCAACACCATGGTCCGTGTGAACCACCAAATCCCCAATGGTTAATTGGGTGTAATCAGAAATAAAATCACGTGCCCTCTTGATTAAATTCCGACCACGAGTGAGTCTGGCACCCAAAACATCTCCCTCGCTTATAAGCGTCAAACTATCAATCTCAAAACCCGTCTCAAGAGGGAATACGATTAAACAAATAGCATCCAATGGAGCTGTGATAATTGTTTTCCACATCTCGCAATTGATTATTTTCGTTATGCCATACTCAGATAACAACTTAGTAAGGCGATCCCTAGAGCCGTGACTTTGGCAGGCAAGAACCACTCTTTTTTCTGTGGATATCTGTTCTTTTAAGTAGGTTGCAACGGAATCAAATAATTCAATTTCGTTACTTCTACGTTCATTCGAAAAATTTCTACCTTTTTTTCCACCAATATCCAATGATACCATACTGCCATCTGCATCATTAAATCCGTTTAGGTAGGTGATGGAATGTTCGTGGCTTCTTCTATGCCACTCTTCCTTAGAAAGAAACATACTTTTAACTGGGACTGGATTATATTTTTGAACTTTATTTAATTCGATTGGCACTTGAGGTTGAACCCGCGCCTCGTAGAAGTCTTTAACATCTGATAGTCGAGCATCTATGGCTACTTCCAAAAAGCTATCCAATAGAATTGCCGCATTTGGTAAATAGTCAAATAATGTGCATAAATTATCATGGAAAAATGGTAGCCAATGCTCCATACCTTCAAATTTTCTACCCGCGCTTACCGACTCATATAACGGATTATCGTCCGTGATGGCTCCAAAATGGCTACGATAATTTTTCCGAAATCGGGCAATTTTATCTGCATCTAGAAGTAATTCAGAAGCGGCTAAAAACCTCACGCTTTCTAAACTTCCTTCACTTCTCTGGGAAACTGGATCGAATATTTTAATTTCATCAACTTCATCACCAAATAAGTCTAGTCGGACCGGATATTTTGAGTCCGAAGGATAAACATCAATGATATTTCCCCTAACCGCAAAATCTCCGGGCTCCATTGCCTGACCTAAGCGTGTGTAACCATTAGCCACAAGATAGTCCGCAAAATCCACGATATTAATAAGATCCCCTTTGTTTAGGACCCACTGGCACTGTTCTTTATTGAGACCACTAGGAATGCGTTGCAACGTCGCATTACAAGTGGTTAATAAAATTAATCTAGTACGGGTTCCTCTTTGGGTGAGCTTTGATAATGCATTAATTCTTCGAGCAGCAACTTCTTGTTTTGGAGAAAGCCTATCGTAGGGCAAACAATCCCAAGCTGGGAACATTACCAATTTCTCATCAGGAGATATGAAAGTTAGAGCCTCTGCCATCACCTCCATCCGTATTTCATCTCGGGCAACGAATAGAAAATCACGATTGGGAAATTTTTTAAGAACTTCAGAAATTACAAGGCTTTCACTACCTGCAGGCACTCCCGAAATCGTCGATGGTCCGGAATCCATAAATCCCTTGGGAAAATAGATCACACTATGCACTCAAGAAATAATAGATTGGAGATCGTGAATCATCGTTCGACTGATCCCTTTTGGGATCTCCGTCACTCCGGTCAGCCAATCCCATATTACCTGATCATCACAATTTACAATGTTCTCCAGTTTAATTACATCAGCAGAACCCATATTTTCCAAATAACGGTCGGCGAAGGTGCCAAGCAACAAATCGGCTTCCCTGGACCCTCTGTGCCAACAACGAAATTTTAATCTTTTTTTCCTTGTATTAAGCGCCATATCAAAAATTAAATTTTACTATTTCTGGAATTCAGTTTTAAGATGCCGATAAACACGAAAAAGAAGATCTGATTGCCGGATTCTTTTAGTACCATTACGATGAAATCTTGGACCAAGAAATAACTAACATTATACAGCTTAAACCCTCAATAATTAATCGCAATATATCTCATGAGACCAGTTCTTCTTTCAAAAATATTCACCCCTATTTCCAAAATTCCAGGAGTTTCTTCCAGATTGACTCCCTTGTTAGAACAGGTATGTGGACCAGAAATTGTAGACTTTTTCTGGCATTTTCCAAGCGGAGTAATTGACAGAACATTTTTTCCAAAAATAACTGAAGCCTCACCTGGACAGATTTCTAGTTTTATAGTTCGTGTAGACAATCATGAAAAACCCCGCAACAAGAAAATGCCCTATAGAGTTAAATGCACCAATGAGGATGGTGATTTAACTCTTGTCTTTTTTCATTCTCACCCAGAGTACCTCAAGAAGGAATTACCAGAAGGTAAACTGAGACTAGTGAGTGGGAGGGTCACCACCTATAAAGGAAAGATTCAAATCAATCATCCTGATCTAATTAGTCCTATTGAAGAGATAGAGTCACTTCCCTCTCTGGAACCTATCTATCCCCTGACAGAAGGACTTACCCGAAAAACACTGACAAAGGTTATTCAGAAGGCACTACACCTCGCACCTGATTTACCAGAATGGATTGACCAGGACCTTCTTCAGGAGAACCAGTGGCCTTCCTGGCACGATGCACTTCAGTCCATCCATGCACCAAAAACAATTAACGACCTCGCTCCTGATTCCCGCAACAGAAAGAGGCTCGCCTACGACGAGCTCTTAGCCGACCAACTTGCAGTGGCTTTAATTAGAAAAAATAAGTTTCAGGGATCTGGTCGTCCTAGCGGCAAATATGGAGCAGTAGTTAAACAAGCCGAGTCACTTCTACCATTTAAGTTAACGGTGACACAAAAGAAGTGTATTGAGGATATTATACACGACATGGTCGCCAACAAACGTATGGTAAGACTAGTGCATGGCGACGTAGGAAGTGGGAAAACGGTCGTAGCATTTCTTTCAATGATTGCCGCTATTGCAGCGGGCCATCAGGCGACCTTTATGGCGCCCACAGAAATTTTAGCTCAGCAGCATTTTGAGGCACTAAACACCTGGTGCCAGCCACTTGGAATCAGCTGTCACCTCCTGACAGGTTCAACCAACGGAAAAACTCGAGCAGCAACGCTAAACTCCATATCAACTGGGAAAGTCAATATAGTAATTGGGACACACGCTATAATACAACCAGACGTAAAGTTTAAGGATTTGTCTTTAGCTATCATAGACGAACAACATAAATTTGGTGTAGGCCAGCGGCTCGCACTCAGCCAAAAGGGAATGCACGTTGATCTCCTAGTCTTAAGTGCAACACCTATCCCCCGTACCCTGTTAATGTCTGCTTACGGAGATATGGACGTCTCGCGTTTAACAAGTCGGCCAAATAATCGTGGAAAAATTCGTACAGCGGTGAAACCGTTGTCACAAATTCGTTCAGTGATCGATGCAATTTCTCGGGCGATTAGTGCGGCTGGAAAAGTATATTGGGTATGTCCTCTAGTCGAGGAATCTAATTTTATGGATCTTTCTGCAGCCACGACTAGACATACTAATCTAGAGAAAATTTTTGGGAAAAGAGTTGGGCTAGTGCATGGGCAAATGGACCAAATTACTAAAGATCGTGTAATAAATAATTTTGCCAATGGCTCTACAGACATCTTGGTGGCCACAACAGTAGTAGAAGTCGGTATTGATGTGCCAGATGCTACCATAATGATTATTGAACAAGCTGAACGTTTTGGTCTTTCTCAACTCCATCAACTTCGAGGAAGGGTGGGGCGTGGTGAGAAATCAGGCAGTTGTTTGTTACTATATGGAAGTCCTCTTAGTCCCACAGCGCGCGCACGACTGGAGATTCTTAGACAAACCACCGATGGATTTCTTATTGCGGAGGAAGATTTACGATTAAGAGGGGCTGGGGAATTACTGGGCAGGAGACAAAGCGGATTACCACAATACAAAATAGCCGAGCTTCCGTTAGATAATGACTTATTAATAACAGCTCACAAACATGCAAAACTGATCACCAACACTGAAAATTTTCTACACCTACCCTATGGTCCTGCTCTGCGGGTTCTCTTATACTTGTTTCGACGAGATTCAGCTCTAACTCTGCTTCGCTCAGGGTAGAGAACTCTACTTTGGGCTGGGTGGCGTCACAATACCAGCAGAAACAATCATCTTTATCGCCTCCTCAACTCCCATATCCAGGACGACGAGGTCCTTTCGCGGAACAAAAAGTAGGAAGCCAGAAGTTGGATTTGGTGTTGTTGGGAGAAAAACATTTACCACGTCCTCTTTGATTTCGGATCTTACTTCCCCTGTGGTCTTTGTCGTAATAAAACCAATAGCCCAAATTCCCCGACGGGGATATTCAATCAATGCAACCTCCCTGAAAGAACGAGAAGATGATCGAAGTACTGTCTCAAAAATTTGCTTTAATGCTCCATAAACACTACGAATTACAGGCATTCGATTGAGTAAATTTTCTCCCACACGAACAACAAATCGTCCCAATAGGCCAGCGGCTAAAAAACCTATTACGGTTAAGCCAATCAATACTACTACGAGACCAATTCCTGGAATATGTAAACCTGTATAGTTCTGAAGAAGAACCTGAGGGTTATAGGGTAAGGGGATTAGGGGCACGACCTTACTATCAATCCAATTGATAACCCACATCGCCACTGTAAAAGTGATTGCTATTGGCGCCGTTACAATTATTCCTGTAAGGAAATAATTTCTCACCCGCGAAAGGTGGCTACGCTTCCTTATTGTTCTGAGGTCTACTTCTTCTTTAAGATGAGGTTCAGGCACGTTACATCCTTTTGTAAAAATTCAAGTAAATCATAGAGATTAATAAGCATAACAGAAAGTTTCTCTATTCAGTTCCCCAAAAAGAACTCCGATAGTTGTTCAATTATATCCCCTGGAGCCTCCTCGGGAATAAAATGTCCTGATTTAATCGCTCTACCTTGTACGTTAAGCGCTCGTTCCCTCCAGATAGCGATAACATCATATCTATTATGCATTGCGCCAAAGGCGCCCCATAAAGCGAGCACTGGACAGGAAATTTTTTTCGCCAAGTCGACCTTATCATGTACTAGATCGATGGAAGCGCCTGCCCTATAATCCTCGCAAGTGGCATACAAAACACCGGGACGCTTAAAACATCTCAGATACTCGCCAAACGCCTCCTCGGTAATTGTATCCACTCCGTGACCCCAGGAACCGAACTGGGTACGCAAATAAAATTCTAGACTATTAGCTATCATTGTTTCGGGGACCGGGTGTCGTTGAATTAGGAAAAACCAATGCCAGTATTTTGTGGCTAAATCTTTATCAGCATCTTCAAAAATACGATATGTAGGCACAATATCTAACACGCACAGCTTCAAAATTTTTTCTGGGTAATCTAAGGCCATTCGGTGGGCAACTCGTCCACCTCTGTCGTGACCGCAGACCATAAATTCAGAATAGCCAAGAGCCTCCATCACTTCAGTCTGATCCCTAGCAGTGGCCCGTTTCGAATAGTTATAGTGCTGATCATCAGGCTGTGGAAGACCGCTATCTCCGTAACCACGCAAATCAGGCATAACTAAGGTAAAACTCTCTGCTAAACTTGGCGCCACTTTGTGCCACATTACATGGCTCTGGGGGTATCCATGCATGAGGAGAAGTGGCGGCCCATTTCCACCAGTAACCAGATTTATCTCAGTCTCCGAAACCTTAATTTTTTGTTTAGCAAATCCTTCAAACATAGCTATATCCACCTTTTCATTGTTTTTCCTCAATGCTTTAAGCGATAATAAATACTGTAAATTTTTAACCGAAGGGTCTCCTATGCATTTCTCAACCCAGGATTTGGAAGAAGCGGCTTCCTTAGTACATAAAGTTGTACCGCCCACCCCGCAACACTCTTGGCCACTCCTAGCACACCACACCGGTTGTGAAGTTTGGATTAAACATGAAAACCATACACCGACAGGTGCCTTCAAAGTCCGCGGTGGTGTAATATACATGGAGTCTCTTAAAACTGAAAATCCATCCTGCACAGGAGTAATTGCAGCTACTACAGGAAATCATGGACAGTCTATTGCAGTTGCTGCAACTAACGCAGGATTAAACAGCGTAATTGTTGTGCCACGTAATAATAGTTTAGCGAAGAATCGCGCTATGACTGCCCAAGGAGCCAGACTGATAGTACACGGAGAGGACTTTCAAGAAGCATTTGAACATGCTGAAGAACTTTCAGAGAAATTATCATTGCATATGGTTCCATCCTTCCACTTAAATCTCATACAGGGAGTGGCATCTTATGGTCTCGAACTATTTCGTTCCATCAACGATCTCCACACAATTTATGTGCCAATTGGACTTGGATCAGGAATTTGCGGAGTGATTGCCGCCAGAGAGGCCCTGGGGATCACCACCAGAATAGTAGGCGTTCAAGCAGAAGGAGCTCCCTCCTACGCGTTGTCCTTTGAGGCAAGAAGACCAGTTTCTACTAATGGCGCTAATACTTTTGCTGCTGGCCTAGCAACTCGTATTCCAATTCCTGAAGCAGTTGCTTTTATTAACCGCTATGCGGAACGAATCATTACTGTCAACGACACCCAAATATTGGAAGCTCAAGCACTCCTGATGCGAGATACCCATAACATAGCAGAACCCGCCGGAGCCGCTGCATACGCCGCTCTAATCAAAGAAAAACATAAAATGCTAAATAAAAAAGTCGGCGTTATCTTATCAGGCGGTAACGCTGAACCAGATAACTTACTAAGAATACTTTCCTCAGCTGTATTTGAAGAAAATGGAGATTATAGTCAGTGAATATTTTAAGGTATGTAATAGCTCTCTTCAGGACTCATAATATGAATTATAAATTTCTTAAAGTTTTTCTGGTTCTCACTATATTCTTCTTAGGCAGTAATGAATCGAAATCCGAACGCCTAACCTTTATGACTGGCCCTGCTGGAGGGACCTGGTATCCATTGGGAGGGGCTGTGAAGCAGCTTCTTGAGCAGGAAATTCCTGACTTGGAGATCACTGTACGTCCTGGAGCAGGCCTTATAAATATTAAAGGAATTTCAAAGAATAAAGCAGAGCTTGCCTGGGGAAACGTAATATCCACGGTGGACGCTCTTAGTGGCCGTCCTCCCTTCAACACCCCAGTCGAGAATCTTTGCAACCTAGCCGCATTTTACTATCAATACGCTCAAATTCCTGTGACAGACCCAGAGATATCCAGCATTGCAGACTTACGAGGAAAATCCATTGGCACCCTTCCGAGAGGGAATACCACGGAAGTAGCAGCGCGCAGCATTCTTAGTCTTTACGACATCTTATACGAGAATCTCAAAAAAATTAATTTTGTTTCTATTACGGATCAAGTCAACATGATGAAGGATGGTCAGATTGATGCTGCCATCCTTATAACATCAGTTCCGGCTGCTGGTATTATAGATCTAACATCGTCCCGTAAAATTTCGCTCCTACCGATTAGTGATGAGAAATTCGGGATTTTAGAACGTAAGAACCCCGGATGGAGCCGGGCTGTTATCCCCGCCTCTACCTATCCTGGACAAAATACAGATATACCCACAGCGCGCTTCCAAATGCACCTGATAGCAAGTTGTTCTGAGATATCCCAAATGACTGCCTACAAAATAGTTGAGGCTCTCGCCCGCAGAGGCAGCGAACTTAGCGCAGTCACCGCTATGCTAGAGGGATATGATATTAATATGATGTCAAAATATATTGGAGTACCCTTTCATCCTGGTGCAAAGTTATTTTATATGGAAAGTGGGATAACCTACTCCCACTGATGCACCTCCCACAAAAGTGTCGCACATGAAAATGAGTTATCTAGTCAACCGAGCAGTATCAGCTATTGCGTTATCGATGGCCGCCTACCATTTATACGTCGTGATTTTTGGAGTGCCATCAGTATTTTTCTTTCGTGGCACTCACCTTTTATTCTCTCTAGTTTTAATTTTTTTAATACATCCTTTTGGAAAAAGCCAATCTAGAACAACCGCCATAAGAGCATTGGATGCAATATTCATATTATGCTCTGTTGCATGCCTTGCACACATTTTTATAAACCATGACTATATTTTAAGTCGCTTTGCGTATGTCGATGACCTATCTGCTCTGGATTTGACATTAGGAACGGGGCTAATTTTCCTCACATTGGAGGCAACTAGAAGGGTGATTGGACTTGCCCTGCCGCTAACGGCAACTATCTTCGTAGGATATGCATTAATCGTCGATCAAATCGGCGTTGAGCAACTAATAGATCAGATGTACCTAACTACGGAGGGAATTTTTGGGATTCCCTTAAACGTTTCAGCAACTTATATGGTCTTATTTATATTGTTTGGGGCACTTGTGGAACGCTCAGGAACAGGGAAACTTTTCCGAGACTTTTCTCTAGCTTTAGCGGGCTCATCGGCTGGGGGCCCAGCAAAAGTAGCGTGTGTCACAAGTGCAATGTTTGGAACTGTATCCGGCAGTTCAACGGCTAATGTCATGACAACCGGAACATTCACTATCCCGCTCATGAAAAAAATTGGATATCGTCCTGCTTTTTCTGGGGCAGTTGAGGCTGTAGCCTCAACTGGAGGTCAAATACTTCCGCCGATAATGGGGGCTGCTGCGTTCGTAATGGCTGAGATGATGGCTGTAAGTTACATGACAGTCATCTCCATGGCGATTGTACCAGCTCTACTATATTTCATTGCAGTATTTCTAGCCGTTCATTTTGAGGCAAAACGCACGGGTTTGAGGGGGATTCCCAAGCCAGATCTTCCGAGACTAAACAACGTTCTTAAAACACGTGGGCATCAATTTCTGCCTTTACTAATAATTGTTGGTGTCTTACTTGCTGGCTTCAGCCCGCCCTATGCCGCTTTATGTGGATTGGCATCGGTACTTCCGGTAGCTCTACTTGGTAAAACTACCAGAAGGGAAATTTCATGGAAAACTTTCACAGATGCAATGGTCGTAGGAATACGCAATACTCTTGTTGTCAGCAGCGCATGTGCTAGTGCAGGAATCGTTATAGGTGTCATATCACAAACTGGTATTGGAATCGAATTTACCCAATTAGTTGCTGGGGGCTTCAGTGAAAATTACCTTATCTTGGCCCTCATTCTGACGGCTGTTGCAGGCATCTTGTTGGGGATGGGCTTACCGACAACCCCTGCGTACATCGTGCAAGCTGCTTTACTAGCACCGGCCTTGATTAACCTAGGGATACCCCGTGAATCAGCCCATTTATTTGTTTTCTACTTTGCCATACTTTCTGTGATTACTCCGCCCGTCGCAATTTCACTATATGCTGCTAATGGTCTCTCGGGGGCAGGTCTATGGGCATCCGGATTGGCGGCAGTAAAATTGGCAGCAACCGGCTACATCATACCATTCATGTTTGTCTTTGCTCCCTCGCTCTTATTAATTGGTACTTGGGATGATATTCTTTGGTCGGTGGGCACCGCATTAATTGGGGTCATCTGCCTAGCTGCCTCATTGCACGGTTACCTGCTAAGGAATCTCAATTTCTGGTCTAGAGTTATACTATTTGTGGGTGCTCTTGGACTTCTTAGTCCTGGGTTAGTGAATGATGGAATAGGACTGGCTTGCTTATTACTCATTGTTGGACAGCAAACTATCCATAACCCAAAGAAAAATCTCCCATGACTGTGACTTCGTTTTAATTACCAATGAGCCCACCAAAAATTATACATAGACCATCTCCCAACTTCGACGTCAGAGCGAAGGGTCAACGGCCTAAGATGCTTGTTCTTCATTACACAGGTATGGAAAGTAATGCAAAAGCTATTAGCCGGCTTTGCGATGCGAGATCTTTTGTCAGTGCGCACTACGTTATTGAGGAAAATGGGACATGCTCCCAACTCGTGCATGAGGCTTATCGCGCTTGGCATGCTGGCGAGAGTAATTGGGCTGGAAACGAAGATATCAATAGTTCCTCTATAGGCATTGAACTTTGCAATCCTGGTCATGATTGGGGATATAGAAAATTCCCGGAGCAACAGATGAAAACCTTAATTAGTCTGTGTAGAGATATCATAGCACGGAATTCTATTTCCTCCCATCTTGTGCTCGGTCACTCAGACGTAGCACCACACAGAAAAACGGATCCTGGGGAACTTTTCAATTGGCGACGCCTTGCTGAAGAAGGAATCGGAGTGTGGCCCAACAAATCTATCTTGTTTGATAAAAAAATATGGCCTGAAACAATTCAACTTAGTGCATCAGATATCCGGAGGATTCAGGAAAAACTAGATAGGTTTGGCTACAAAATAAGAGCTACGGGCGCACACGATCACGAAACAGTGGCTGTGACTAAGGCGTTCCAGCGACACTTTCGAACAAATAAAATCGATGGGAAACTAGACAAGGAGATTGAAATCATTCTAGATAACTTGCTACTGCAAATAATTTAGTCTGAGATCGTCTCATAGATGCTTGCCCTAGGCCCCAGAAGCGCGCTAAATGTTAGGGTTGGCTACGATCAAGGTCAGAGCCAGCATCCTAAATTATTTTTTCAGAGAGTCGAATGATGCGTGGTACTGCTAATCCGGGAGAGAGGTACAGATGAAAGGATCCACTGTTATAGTTGGTGTAATTGGCCTTATTGCAGGCTTAATTATAGGAAATTTTCTCCTAAACCCAGGTGAAGATATTACCAACAACAAAGTTAATATAACTCCGACCGAACGGGCCGCGGAGCCCATACGCTGGAAAATGGCAAGTAGCTTTTCTAGTGAGATGGTCCAATTGGGAAGCCAAGGAAAAATGTTGGAAGAAAGGCTCCTAGTCCTCTCCGGTGGAACCATGGAACTAAAATTCTTTGAGCCAAATGCACTAGTACCAGCCCTGGAAATATTTGATGCTGTCTCGACGGGAGCGGTAGATGCTGGATGGTCCGTTAGTGGCTACTGGGCAGGAAAAGTGCCCGCTCTACAATTTTTTACAGCTGTCCCGTTTGGCCCAAATGCTGGTGAAGGTATTGCCTGGATGTACCATGGTGGCGGCCTAGAACTAATGCAAGAGATTTACGCCAGACATAACATATATTCCCAACCCTGTAATCTTATATCTCCGGAAGGCTCAGGGTGGTTCACAAAAGAAATTAAAACAGTAGATGACTTAAAGGGCCTTAAAATGAGATTTTTTGGTCTTGGCGCCAAAGTGATGGAAAAATTCGGTGTATCGACGCAATTAATAGCGGGAGGAGATATCTTTCCTGCTCTAGAGTTAGGAACTATTGACGCCACAGAATTTTCTATGCCTGCCATTGATTTAGACCTCGGATTTCACCAAGTGGCCAAGCAGTATTACTTCCCAGGATGGCATCAGCCAATTAGTATGGGAGAGTTAATGATCAACTTGGAAAAGTGGAATGGTCTAAGCGCCCAACAACAAGAACTAATCAATGCTGCCTGCAAAGAAAGTATGCTCCGGGGCTTAGCTGAAGGAGAGGCTCTACAATATCCAGCACTTCAAGAGTTAGAGGCAAAGGGCGTAACTTTTCATAGATGGTCCCCTGAAATACTCGAAGCCCTGGAAGCTGCATGGCTTGAAGTAGTAGATGAGGAAGCTGCGACTGACGAGGATTTCAAACGCGTTTGGAATTCTCTGCAAAAATTTCGAGCAGATTGGAAAATATGGGGTGATCTTGGATATCTGGACTGAGTAAAATCAAAAATATTTGTAAACGGCCCGACGTAAATGTCGGGCCTCCTTATTTACATCGTCCCTATTTTCTATCTATATTTTTACTTGAGGAAGGGAGCGTAACATTTGCAGGAATGGACCTGACGTTCCAATAATTCCCTAAAACAATAAGTGATACTCCAGCCAGAAGCCAAGAATCTATATTCTCCGAATACAGAAGATAACCTAACACCATAATTATAGGTAATCGTAAGAAATCAATTGGGATTACCAAAGAGGCCTCACTCCGACTTAATGCTTCAGCCATGCAAAAGTGTGCGCTTAATCCAAAAGCTCCTACAAAGAGTACCCATATCCATAGAGTAAAGCTGGGAGCACCCCAATTCAGTAGGATACCAATGAAGGATAAGAGCAATTGCACGTACGTCATATAAAACATAATGCACAAAGGCGTATCAGTTCGGGCCAAACTTTTAACCATCACATAAGTAATTGCATAAAGTCCGGCACTTCCCAATACTACTATAGAGGCCGTATCTATGACATCGACCCCGGGGCGCAAGATTAATAATACGCCAACAAACCCGAATCCTACACTCGCTACCCGCCGGAATGAAAATTTTTCACTTAAAAAAACCGACGCCAAAATAAGTGTCCAAATCGGGGTAGTAAATTCTAGCGCAAACACCTCTGCCAAAGGAATCATCGTAATCCCAAATAGCCAACCATATTGAGCTAAACAGTGCAAAGCACCTCTGGAAATCTGCATCTTATAGCGCGATGACTTGACCTGTGACCAACCATAATATGATAAGAGGATAGGCATCAACAATGCCCCAACAAAACTTCTCCAAAATAAAATTTGTAAAGCCGTTAATTCGACAGAGAGTTCCCGTGCAGCTATAGCCATACCCACGAATGACAAAACAGCGCCCAACATCCAACAAACGCCTGGGGGAATTCTGAAACGCTTTTTGACTATAGCTGGCCTCCAATATCAATAACAATCTTCCCGAAATGTTGCTTTGTACGCATCATACGATAAGCTTTTTTAGCCTCTTCGAAAGGAAAAATGTGATGGACCACTGGATGGAGTTTATTTGCCTGTATGGCTCTATTCATCCGCTCAAACATCGCTCGACTTCCTACATATATTCCATACAAATTAAGAGATTTTCTCATTAAGAAAGTAGGATTTACCTGGCCATCAGCCAAGATACCAATCAAATATATACTACCCCCAATCTTCGTAGATTGGATAGATTGAGTTAAGGTTCCAGCACCTCCAACTTCTACCACATGATCTACTCCTTCCCCACTAGTCAAGGCCAAAACTTCATCGTGCCAGTCTGGATTATCAAGATAATTAATTGTCTTCCACGCACCTAATGCCTTCGCTTTTTCCAACTTTTCATCGTTACTGGAAGTAATAATAGGAAGTGCACCATGCATTACGGCAAACTGAAGAGCAAAAAGTGAAACTCCACCGGTTCCCAGCAACAACACCGTATCCCCGGCAATAACACGACCCCTTTCAACCAAGGCGTGCCAAGCTGTTAGAGCGGCACATGGGAGAGTAGCTGCCTCTATATACGATAGGGATCCAGGAATTTTAATGATACCCTCCTTCTTAAATATTCCCGTCTCCCTAAGAACTCCTTCTGCAGCACCCCCTAGTGCACTATTCATAGCCGAAGAGGTAATTGGTCCATCCAGCCAATCCTGAAAAAAACAAGTCATTACCCGATCACCAACAGCAAAATCTTCAACATCTCTTCCCACGGCCACTACTTCCCCCGCACCATCAGAATTTGGGATAAATGGGTGAACCAAGCCCCTCGCCTCCGGTTTCTCAACTGTCACAAGGTCCCTATAGTTAACTGAGGATGCTCGCAACCTAACCCTGACATCACTCGGACCTAGATTGCCACATTCAATATCGGAAACTTGAAGGGAGTCGATGCCCTTGTTGCTTGTTACCTGATAAGCCTTCAATGTAACCTCCTAGTTTTGTTCAACTGAAATTCTCTAACTTGGATATCTCTAATTTTAAAATGGTTTTTGACATATTTTATAGATGTTTATTTATATTAGTTGATAGATCAGTATAATTGAATGGCAATTCAGTATGTGTGGAAGATATAGCCTGACCTCGAATACGGAAGCTTTGGCTGCGCATTTTGAACTCCAAACAACCTACACACTGAAACCACGTTATAATATTTCGCCCTCACAAAATTGCCCCATCATTACGCAAAATAAAGATAATGCCAGACAACTTCAAAATATGAGGTGGGGACTTGTACCACATTGGTCTAAGAGCTTAGACCCAAAATTCACATTGTTTAACGCGCGGAGTGAAACAATTGATAGCAAACCTTCCTTTAAGTACTCCTTCCGACATCGACATTGTCTAGTACCAGCAAACGGATATTATGAGTGGACTACTGACCCTTCCGGTAAAACTGCCCACAGAATCACTATTAAAAATGAACCCATCTTTGCGTTTGCCGGTCTGTGGGATATCTGGCAAGAGCAAAACCACACAATATATTCCTTTACTATTGTAACAATCCCTGCCTGCTCCCAACTGGAGACCCTTCATCATCGAATGCCTGCCATAATTAAACCCAAATACTACTCTGCATGGTTGGCAAATAAGGAAAATGGCCTATCCGAAGAGAATGATTCTGTTTTTACTACAACCAAACTGGGAACTAGGGTCAATGATCCACGAAACGATGGACCCGACCTGTGGTTGCCGCAATCCTGATCCCAATCCACTTATAAGGGTGCAACAACAAGAAAGAACTAAAAATGAAAACGAGAAAGTTGGGGAAAACGGGAATTAATGTCTCTGAACTTGTTCTTGGAGGTGGATACGTAGGTGGAATACTCCTCCAATCGGATGAAGAAGAAAAACTCCGCGCAGTCCAACACGCCATGGACTCGGGTATAAATTTAATTGACACAGCGCCTTCCTATGGCAACGGAGAATCTGAGAAATCCGTGGGCAACCTTCTTCCCCACGTTAGCCCTAAACCCTATCTGGCAACAAAGGTTCAGATAGATCCTCTGATCAGGAAAGATCTCGCAGGACAAGTCGAAAAAAGTATCAACGCGAGCCTAACTCGATTAAAGACTTCTTCAGTAGATCTTGTTCAACTGCATAATCCTCTAAGTAAAGAGGATGATATTAAACACCTAGGAATTGATCATCTGCTTGGAGAGAATGGAGTTATCAACGCCTTACAAAAAGCAAAGGACAGCGGCCTCACTAAATATATTGGGATGACAGCACTCGGAAACCCCGCTTCCTGCCAAATTGCCATAAAGACAGCCGCATTTGATACCGCACAGGTATACTACAATATGCTTAATCCAAGTGCTGATATGACAGTACCCAGTAATTGGACTCAGCTAAACTTCTTAAAACTAATGAACACATGTGAAGACTACCAGATAGGGATAATGAATATCCGAGTTTTTGCTGCTGGAATACTTGCCTCAACCAAAAGAAGCGGGAGAGAAATCGCTATTACCGGATCAGGTGATTTTAAATTTGAAGAAGATGAACAGCGAGCAGAGAAACTTTTTAGATACCTCCCAAAGAGCAAATACACTATGGCCCAACAAGCTCTCCGTTTTTCACTAGCGAACCAAAAGATATCCTGCGTTGTCTTAGGGCTAGCCAGTTTGTCCGAGCTAAAGGAATCCCTTTACGTTGCCTCAGCGGCACCTATGGACAACCCATCCTTGGAAAAATTAAAGCAAGTATATAACTCAAACTATACCCTCGCCGTTTAGTATTAGATTCCTTACAACTCGGCCAGACAATCGCGAATAAATCGGATTGGATGTACGGCATTTCTACCCGTTTTATTCTTAATTTGATGCCGACACGAGGTTCCAGAAGCGGAAACAGCACATTCTTGATCCATAGATCGTATTGCCGGCGCCAATTCTAATTCAACTATTTTGTCCGCCACATGGCTGCTTTTCTTCTGATACCCAAACGACCCCGCCATACCACAACATCCGGATTTTATAACTTCTACATCTACACCCGGTACTTGCGCCAAAGACCAAATAGTAGCACTCATTGCACCGGAAGCTTTCTGATGGCAATGACCATGGAGAAATACCTTGGGGTTCGCGGGAGATTTGAAATTCAGCTTACTCGTGTTTTCATCCTTGGTCCTCTCCAAGTACTCCTCTATCAGCAGAATCTTACTTTTGAATTCTGGACTAATAGATAGAAGTTCTGCCATCTCCTCTCTCAAACTCAAAATACATGATGGCTCCAAACCAACAATCGGAATTCCAAGCTCTATGTATTTGCTAGCTGATGCAACAAATCTTTGAGCCTCCGTCATAGCTTGATCAACTAGCCCCATTGATAGAAACGTCCTTCCACAGCATAATGGTCGTTGACTCCCATCTTTTTGGGATAGAATGTTAAATGAATGATTTCCGGCCTTGAGAACCTCCATGGCTGCATGAACGTTATCGGATTCAAAATAGGTATTAAAACAATCTGCAAAAATAACGACAGATGGCTTTGATACAGAATTCTTTTGACTACGCAAGCGACTTATAGATTTAGGAGAAACCCATTGCGGAAGGGGCTGTTTTGCATCTAAACCAAACAGCCACTCGCCTATTTTACCCATTCCTGGTATTTTTCTTCCTTGGTTAGCCAAAAACCATAGACGGGAAACCATTGGAGCATAACGAGGAAAATACGCAATTACTTGATCATAGAATTCTGGTCGCTCACTTAGATATTTTTGAGCCAACATCTCTATCTTCATCCGCGCCATGTCGACGCCCGTGGGGCACTCCGAACCGCAGGCCTTGCACCCTAAACAGTATTTGAGACTATCCTGAACGCCAACGTCGCATAAAGCGTCTTGCCCAAATTTCCCTGACATTGCTAATCTTAGGGTGTTCGCACGCCCTCTAGTTGAGTGCTCTTCGTCCCGAGTTGCGCGAAAAGACGGACACATAACCCCGCCACTTAACTTTCGACAGGCCCCATTATTGTTACACATTTCCACCGCACCCCCGAGCCCTCCCCACGAACTCCAGTTAAACCTCGTTTCAGGGCTCTTAATTTCGTAGGTTTCGTCGTATCGCATTAATTTTCGATCATCCATAGATGGTGGCCAAACAATCCGCCCGGGATTCATAACATTATGAGGGTCTAAAAATTTTTTAAGCTCTTGGAAACCGCAAACCAGCTCTCGACCAAACATTCGCTCATGGAACTCACTTCGCACGATTCCATCTCCATGTTCACCAGAATGCGAACCTTTATATTCCCGCACCATTTCAAAAGCTTCTTCCGCTATCTCACGCATTTTCTTTACTTCGGAATCCAGCTTCAAATTCAATATTGGTCTAACGTGGAGCGTTCCAACGGAGGCATGCGCATACCATGTGCCAGTAGTTCCAAATTTTTCAAAAATTTCATTCAAACGCCGCGTATATTCCGGAAGATCATTTAAATCTACGGCACAATCTTCAACAAAAGAGATGGGTTTTCCATCTCCCTTCATCGACATAACTATATTCAACGCCTGCTTTCTGACGTTCCACACAGCTTGTTGCGATTTAGAATCGGTTACCGCAGCCACAACACCAGGATATCCAAGATCCCCCATTAATTCAGTAAGAGAATCCAATCTCTTCTCATTTTCAGTTGCACAATCACCTGCAAACTCTACTAAAAGCACAGATTTTGGGTTACCTATCACCACATTGTCTACAACGGCTCTAAAGGCAGGAATTTTTGCAGCTAAATTAATCATTGTTTCGTCAATAAGTTCAACTGCTGTTGGCCCCAGTGAAACAATGTTTTTTGTGGCACGCATAGCATCATCAAACTTAGCAAAATGACACACTCCTAAAGTACTATATTTAGGCAAATTAGCTAGCTTGAGTTTAATTGATGAGGAAAACGCAAGAGTTCCCTCAGAACCTACCAAAATATGTGAAAAATTCGGTGAACAACCTCCTTCTTTTAGCAGTGCATCAAGATTATAACCACCTACCCGTCTCATCACTTTTGGGAAGTTATTTTTGATTACTCCACTGTATTCTTCACCCAACTTTAGCAAAGATTCCGTTATATCTTGAGGTAAACCATTTTTATAGACCTTATCACTAGGACCAAACCAGCTCTCCCTTCCATCAGGAAGTATTGCTTTTATTTCCAGCACATTATCACGCATAGTTCCATATTTTATGGAACGGGCCCCACATGAATTGTTACCTACCATTCCCCCAATCGTAGCTTGAGCAGAGGTAGAAATATCAACAGGGAACCACAAGCCCAAAGGTTTCAGAAAAATGTTCAATTGATCCAGAATCATGCCTGGTTGCACAGTTACCGTTAATTCCTCAATGTTTAAGTCGATCAAAGAGTTTAAGTACTTAGAAGTATCGATGACTAAAGAAGTATTTACGGTTTGCCCACATTGAGAGGTCCCAGCCCCCCTTGCCAACAGAGAAAAACCTTCTTTGGAGGCCAGAGACATCGCAGTCTTAACATCTTGGATGGATTTTGGAACTACTATTCCAACCGGATTTATTTGGTATATCGACGCATCCGTTGCATAACGTCCGCGGGTAAAAGTATCAAAATATACATCTCCCTCCACTTCACTCCTTATGCTTTTCTCCAGCAAGCTAAAATCTCCCTTTGCCACCCGTACCGACAAGAGCCGCCCCCCTTCTTTCTCAAATCTTAAACCTGTTGGTCCGCAACAAACTATCTTACAAGAGTTCCGTTTCTCTATTATTAACCTACCATCTTTTCACAAGCAGCATAGTTTGAGCTCTGTTCAATTAAGGACACTCATAGAGAAAATATTGGCTCAAACCTCCCCCCATCGCTTCATAACTTTAATATTTTACCAACTTATGATTTGATATTTTCCCTCTTATTTCTATTTATACTATATTTTGCAGTAGTTTATAGATGTTTTCTAAGTTTTTAATAAGATTAGACGTTGACATAAAATCAGCAAATAGTACTTGGCTTCGATTATTCACCAACGATATAGTTAAATTGCTTAGGACCTGTGGGGGAATAGCTTGAACTCGCCGGCAATAAGCATGAGGATTATATAAACTTCGCAACACTTTATACTTAAAGAGACTTTAGTTCGAGGGCACAGATAGTTAGAGATTAAACTAAAAGATTTGGCAATTGCTAATCACCAACTACTGTTTCCAACTATTACTTCGTTGATAACGATGGAATGATCGGATGCTGTAGCGAATGTATGACCATGGGGCACCCATGGAAACCATTTCCTAAGAACGAGATGGTACTATTGTGCGCCACGGGAGACGTATATTGCTTAAAGGACTTCGAATGGAGGGAAAGGACTTAGAGTTATGGCTTCAGGTACGGTAAAATGGTTTAATCCCAACAAGGGATATGGATTTATAGAGTCGGCAGACGGAACCGGGGATGTCTTTGTGCATATTTCGGCAGTAGAGCAAGCAGGCCTAAGCACCTTAAATGAAGGGCAAAAGCTTGAATTTGAAGTTGTCACGGGACGTAACGGGAAGTCTGCGGCTGAAAACTTAGTGGTGTCTGACTAATTCCCCGACGTTTAGCTACCTCAACGACCGATCCCCGCGGCCATGGCTATCTTAAATAATGCCAAATGCGGAACGTAGTGCAGATCCCTCGGAGTAGTGGTTAAGATGAGACTAGGCATAAATTTGCCTATTGTGGATATTGGTGGAGACCCCTTAGTCGTCAAGGACTTTTCCCAGACGGCAGAGGCGTTAGGCTACGACCATTTGGCGTTAGCAGATCATGTGTTGGGCGTAAATGCCGCCAACATACCAAATTGGGGAAACCGAAATACATCCGCTGATTATTTTCATGATCCATTTCTCCTTTTTTCCTACCTTTCGGCCTGTACCACCCAAATAGAGTTTAGTACGCAGGTCTTGATACTACCGCAGCGTCAAACTGCCCTAGTTGCCAAACAGGCTGCATGCCTAGATATACTATCCGGCGGGCGCCTCCGCTTTGGAATAGGAATAGGATGGAACAAAGCTGAATATATTGCCTTAAACGAAAGCTTTAATAACAGAGGCAGGCGTTCGGTGGAACAGATTAATATTCTTAAGGAGCTTTGGTCAAAACGACATGTAAATATTGATGGAGAATGGCACAAAATAACTGACGCAGGAATAAACCCGTTGCCATCTGCGCGATCCATTCCTCTCTGGATTGGCGGGCACGAAGATGTGACCCTGCAACGTATCGCTCGATATGGAGATGGTTGGATCATGTTACAGTATCCTCCAGGACAGGAAGCCCAAGAGAAATTTGATCTCTTACGGGCCTATACCCGAGAAGCGGATAGACCTGAGAGTGAAGTCGGAATAGAGGTATGGACATCCGCTGTAGGAACTCCTGAGGACTGGAGAAAAGAAATTGAATTTTGGAAAAAGGCCGGAGTAACCCACATTTGTTTGAACAATTCTTTTTCACGCTATCACCACCAAGCTATAGACGACCGCTCCATCAATAGCCACACATCGGCAATGAAGTTATATAAAGAATCTGTCGAAGATCTTATTTTATAATTCCAGCGTTATTGGTTCAATTTCGGCATGGATACTCCTGAAATAATGGAAATTAGGCCTCTGGCCAACTTTAGGGAAATATTTTTTCTAGTACTGGCCCTGTTTTTACTACTTATTCCTAGATGGACATGTGCTCATTCACCAACACTCCAAGAACCCAGGAAATTCTCTACAGACCACCTCCTACCCTCCAATCAAATTACGGAAAAATTTTTGTGCCTGGAAGAGAAAACTTTGAGCTCTCAATGTCTCTTATCTCTAGCTAAAAGGTCTGCAAGAGAGATCATAAACGTTGATAGCCAAAATTTTGCGAATCTTTTCATTGCAATATCGCAATCTGATCTGGATTCGCCAAATTCAGTTAACCAAACCATTGCAAAAATTACAAATCCGCCTCTTCGCGGTATAGCTCTTACCTATCTGGCACAATTACATCTACGCCAAGAAAATAGACGTGGCAGCATATATATTATGACTAAAGCCCAAAATTTTTCAAACACAAGCCCACAAGCATATGTGAATGCTTGGCTAAATATTTTGATCGGCGACCTTCTTGCAATCTTAGGAAGAAGCACCGATTCCCAAAACTTTGTTGAACAGGCGCTACAGACTATCCCGTTAATAAAAGAGCATAATACCCGCTCCGAACTCTATGCTTTGGCCGCACAAGCAAGATTAAAAAATGGGCAGAGAACTGAAGCTAAGGAAATAATTAGAACGGCAATGATGGAAGCAAAGAAAGTACGCGACCCTTACTTGAAATCATTAGCGTTTAGTTTTAATGCTCTTGCATACCATAGACTTGGGTTACTCCCTTATTCCATTTCCACCCAAGCGATAGCAGAAGAATACGCCCAAAGTTCATCTCTCCCCTCGAAGGTGGTGGCTCTAGCTTTCCTCTCTTCTATCCAAGCCAAGACAGAACAAGTTGAATCTGCTTCGAGATCCCTAAAGAAAACAATAGAAATATTATCCGTAATCCGGAGTCCCTACCACCGAGCCCTATCCTTTGCTTTCCTCGCGCAGACCATTTACTTTGCGGAAAAGGAACTCCATGGTACAAAAAGGCAAGTTCCTACTCACTAATTTTTCCAGAAACAATCTGCTCTACGTAATACCGGTAATGCGGATTTCCTATTGCCGACGCGGTTTTCTCAAGTTGTTCCTCATCAATAAATCCCATCCGAAAGGCGGCCTCCTCTGGGCAACAAATTTTTAACCCCTGTCGTTTCTCCAACGTCTGTACAAAATTACTGGCTTCAAGAAGTGAGTCCGCCGTCCCTGCATCAAACCATGAAAATCCACGTCCAAGTTGAATGACCTGTAATTTATTTTTGCGCAGGTAACAATTATTTATATCAGTGATCTCCAATTCTCCCCGCTCCGAAGGCTTTAAGCTCTGCGCTATATGACAGACCTCGGCATCATAAAAATATAAGCCGGTAAGTGCCCAACGAGAACGAGGTTTATTGGGCTTTTCTTCAATAGTGAGGGGTTGGGCATTAATATCAAAACTAATGACACCATATTCGCCCGGATTCTCAACGGGATGAGCGAAACCCATGGCACCTGACGACAATGACGCCGCTTTGGTTAAGTAATTGATCAAGCCATGCCCATAAAAAATATTATCACCAAGTATCAGACTACACGGCGCGTTATCTACAAAGTTCCGGCCAATAATAAATGCGTCCGCCAGACCTCGTGGTTGGGCCTGTTCACAATAATTAAGATTAACTCCCCACTGCGAACCATCACCAAGTAAAACTTGGAAATTAGGTATATCCGAAGGCTTGGCTATGAGTAGAATGTCTCTAATCCCTGCAAACATTAATGTCGACAATGGATAGTAAATCATCGGCTTATCGTATATCGGAAGCAACTGCTTTGACGTCGCCAGAGTCGACGGATAGAGTCTAGAACCGGAACCACCAGCTAAAATAAGTCCTCTCATTAAATCAAATTTCCTTTTGGCCATTTCATTTCCAAAAATTCGTCCACCTTAGGCCGCCAATCCGGTTGCTCTATACCCCATATATCTTTAATTTTTGAGCACTCCATAACCACATGCGGAGGTCTATCCACCATACTTTCGTATTCACCCGTGGATATCTCCGTCAATTTGGGAACTTTAATTCCCCTTTTCTCAGCATATGAAAATATTGTCTTGGCAAATCCATACCAACTGGTTTGTGGGTTTCCGCAGTAGTGATATAATCCCCACTCATTTCTGCCCTCCAAAATTCCTTCGCTAATTTTCAACAAAACTTGCGCGATAGAAACTGCTGGAGTTGGACAGCCGATTTGATCGGCAACCACCTTAACCTCCCGATGAACCGATAGGGAGGATAGTATTTTATTAAGAAAATTAGTTCCTTCCGCACTGAAAACCCATGAGGTTCTTATAATAATGTAACGATCAATAAGCTTTTGAATCCTTCTTTCGCCAGAAAACTTACTGGCACCATATACATTTTTTGGCTTCGGCAAATCTAATTCATTATACTTGCGACTTTGACCGCCATCAAAAACATAGTCTGTTGAAAGATGCAGCATCGGCAAATTATACGCCGCTGCCGCTATCGCTATATTGGCTGGCCCATCCCTGTTAACAGCATAACATTCATCCTCAGAAACTTCTGATTTTTCCACATTAGTAAAAGCGGCGGCATTGATTATAATCGAACACTGTTCTTTTTCCACAACAGTCCTAACCGATTCCACACTTCGAATATCCACCATTGAGTGCGGCACCAATACCACTTTCCACTTGGGCATCCCTACCCGATAAACTGCTCGAGCCACCTGACCAGAGCCAAATACCAAAGCAGCCTTAGAATCCATACTACTCACCGACTTACCAACCCACGGCGCGCATGAGAATAGGAATTTACTTTTACTTTTTCCATCCAACCACGATTATTCAGATACCACAACACTGTTTTCTCCAACCCCATCTCAAAGTTCCATTTTGGTTTCCATTGAAGTTCTTTCCTAATCTTGGAATCATCCACGGAATACCGCAAATCATGTCCAGGTCGATCCTCAACAAATGAAATTAATTTAGAATAAGAGCGAATGCTGGAACTGGGGCATAAACGATCCAAAATGTTACAAAGCTCTTTAACTAAATCTAAATTTTTTCGTTCCGACCCCCCTCCTATATTGTAAGTCTCACCCACCCTCCCTTTTTGGGTTACCATCAATAGAGCCCGGGCATGATCTTCCACATACAGCCAATCGCGAATATTCTGGCCACTCCCATACACGGGTAAGGGCCTCCCTTCTAATGCATTCCCAATCATCAAGGGTATGAGTTTTTCGGGAAACTGGTAGGGTCCAAAATTATTAGAACAATTTGTAATAAGAACGGGTAAACCATAGGTCTGATGCCAAGCGCGCGCGAGATGGTTAGATGCCGCTTTGGAAGCTGCATACGGGGAATTAGGTCTGTACGGACTATCTTCTCTAAATTTACCTTCCTCTCCAAGGGAACCAAAGACCTCATCCGTAGACACATGAAGGAATCGAAACACCTTTTGCTCTTCAAAATCTAGTTTCTTCCAATACCCCAGAACAGAGTCTAACAAAATTTGAGTTCCTAAAATATTAGTACTAATAAAGTCCGAGCTATCATCAATAGATCGATCGACATGACTTTCCGCAGCCAAATGTATTATGGCGGTTGGTAAAAACATCTCTATTAATGCTGTTATCTTAGAAGCATCACGGACATCGCCCGTTTCAAAGGTATACCTGTCGTTGACAGAAAGATCCCTGATCCCATCCAAATTAGCAGCATATGACAAACAATCTACATTTAAGATATGTACATCGGGCTGGGAAAGCAGAAGGCGGCAAAGTTCAGTCCCAATAAAACCCGCCCCGCCAGTTACTAAAATTTTCATTTTTTGCTCTCTTTTGACCTGCATGAAGAAAAACCGCATAAAAAGTCGAAAGTTCCCTCCACCCTTGCCATATCCCGTGTTATTTTTGTACGATTCAATGTAATCAATGCAGAGAATAACTTTCCCAAAAACAAAATAAAATTTGTAATTCCTAAAACAAACCCTCTGCTTCTTCCTCTGTACTTAGCTTCTAGGTATAGCCTAGACCAAGCCATATGATAATAACGACGGCGTATTAGCAAAGCCCGGCTTAAATTAGAAGAGGTTCCAGACAAATGAATAGCAAGTAGATTTGGGGCAAGCACGAGTGACCACCCATCTCGTCTTAGGCGAATACAAAGATCATCATCCTCATAAAAGAGGAAAATATTTTCGTCGAATAAACCTGTTTTCTTAAGCGCCTTCATTCGTAATAGGCTAACAGCATTCTGCACAAATCCAGCACATAAGTCTCCCGAAGGGAAAGGTTCATCTTTCCTGCTACGGGATATTTCCTCCCTAGAAAATAAATCTTGGTCATGGCATCGAGTTTTATTTCCGTCTTCTTCGACTAGGATAGGAGAAATAATTGCCGCACTGTCCCAACGATCAGCTAATATTATCAATTGTTCTATCGTGCTCTGTTCAACTAAACAGTCTGGAGACACTAAAATAGCGAACTCCGTTTCAACTTCATGAAGAGCTCTATTTGCCGCTTTGCCAAAACCCTCGTTAAACCCGTTCACTAAAATACTTGCATGCGGGGCTACCTCACGAATTTTTGATACAGACTTATCCTTACTAGCATTGTCAACAATTAGCGTAGATACACCTCCCCTAAGACGTTCAAAACAGCGGTCTAGTAAATGGGCTGAGTTATACGTGACCATCACCACAGTATAGCGGTCACTGGCGTCCAATTTAGCGTCTGACGTCAGAGCGTTTTGTTTATCTGCATGCATAACCTGGGACCAATACTATTTAAGTTCGCAATAATCAGTTATTAAGAGTTAAACTTTGGACAAGATTTCATACCAACGATATAATTTCACCTGTGCACTTCAATATAATCCAATCTCATATTCACCAAACCAGATAACTATTAAAATATCAAATGACCAATTGTCGCTCATGTGAAACACCAATAAAAGCCTTCATGTCTTTTGGCCAGCAACCGCTAGCTAACGCCCTACAACAACCTGGTCGACAGGAATCTGTGGAAAAATTCTATGAATTAGCACCCGCTGTCTGCCCTAATTGCCAGTTGTTTCAATTGATAAACCAACCCCCCCCAAAAACCATGTTTACTGAGCGTTATCCCTTTCTTACCTCTTCCTCTCGCAGCATGACTAAACATTTTGAAGAATTTGCGCTAAATCTCATGACCAATCTCCCTGAAATGGAAAACGCTAGTTTTGTGGTAGAGATTGGATCAAATGACGGCACCCTACTCCAACCATTTGCTAGGTCAAAAATTAAACATCTCGGAATTGAACCATCCCCCAATGTAGCCGATGTAGCGATCAAGCGTAACTTAAATACAAAAGTCGCTTTTTTTAACAGTGATACTGCTTCGGAAATATATGAGCAATATGGACCCGCAGACCTAATAATAGCTGCCAATGTTATTGGCCACATTCCGGATATTATTGATCTTGGAAGAGGAGTTGCAAAACTGCTAGGCCCGGATGGTAAATTTGTTTTTGAAGCAGTGTACTTAAGTGATGTTTTACGAAACGTGGCATTTGATCAATTATATGATGAACATGTCTTTACCTTCTCAGCCACATCTGTTCTCAACGTTTTCAAGCAACATGGTTTAGAATTAGTAAAATTAGAACATCAAAATGTACATGGAGGCTCCATGCGCTTCTACCTAGCCCACAGGGGCCGCCATCCCGTTGATCATTCAGTCCCCTTAATTCTTCACGCTGAAGAAAAGCAAGGCCTGGATTCCTTGGAGACTTATTATGCTTTTAAGTTAGCTACAGAAAAAATTCGTCATCAGCTTACAAGTAAAATAATAGAGCTAAATGACCATGGAGCCAGCGTAACCGGATATGGTGCCACCGCAAAAAGTACCACAATTTTAAATTACTGCGATTTAGGACCAGACCACATTGAGTGGATACAAGATTCAACCAAAGAAAAACAAGGTTTGTTAACTCCTGGTAGCCATATACCGATAGTGTCGCAAGAAGTTTTCCGTCATTCCAACCCAGACTATGCTGTCTTATTCGCCTGGAACCATAGAGCCGAAATTGAAGAAAAGGAGAAAAAATGGCGCGCCAGCGGAGGAAAATGGATCACTTATGTCCCAAAGGTCAACATTGAATAGAGATATTGTCATGTTTAGATCTCTGCTGGGCACTCGTGGGCCATCATAGGCTCAATACCCAAACGCGCAAACATATCTCTATCTTGAGCTAACTCCGGATTTGGAGTAGTTAACAATTCCTCACCAATAAATATGGAATTAGCTCCAGCTACAAAGCACAACGCTTGGAATTCTTCATTCATATCTTCCCGGCCAGCGGATAACCGAACGACAGACTTTGGCATAAGAATCCTAGCTACTGCAATTGTCTTTACAAAATCGAATGAGTCCAGATCATTGGATCCACTGAGCGGCGTACCTTCTACTCGAACGAGCCTGTTGATGGGTACGCTCTGGGGATGTGAAGGCATGGTAGCAAGAGCATGCAGCATATCTATTCTATCGTCCCGCGACTCACCCATTCCAATAATCCCGCCACAACATACATTCAAGCCAGCACCCCTAACGTGATCTAAGGTCTCAATACGATCGTCCATAGTCCTGGTCGAAATAATCTCCTTATAGTAGCGGCGAGAAGTATCGATATTATGATTATAGTAGTTTAAGCCCGCTGTTTTAAGCTGCTTCGCTTGATCCGCGGTCAGCATACCTAAGGTTGCGCATGACTCCATTCCCAAGGAATTAACTCCCTCAATCATTGCACAGATAGCACCCATATCGCGGTCTTTCGGATTTCTCCATGCAGCACCCATACAAAATCTACTGGCCCCACCCTCTTTCGCCTGTCGGGCAGCTCTAAGCACCTCTTCAACCTTCATTAGAGAACTTGCATCAAGACCGGTATCAAATTTGATACTCTGACTACAGTACCCACAATCCTCTGGACATCCGCCCGTTTTTATCGATAAAAGGGTGCTCATTTGCACCTTATTGGGATTAAACCAAATCCTATGGATTTTTTGGGCCTTAAATAGAAGATCATTAAATGGAAGATCAAAAAGTGAACCCACCTCGTCTAAAACCCAGTCGTTCCTTACTTCCCCGTCTAAATTATCTTGATGACCAGTTTCCCCAGGCCGGTATCTCCTGTTGTCCATCGTGGGCTCAAGCATCCTTCAATCCTTTTTAATTCAAAACACCAAGCTAGTTCTTTTAACATGAATAGTACTTATGCCGCTTGCAAGCATCGTAATATTTTTCGCTCTCATGTGGATACGCGTATAGCACCCTCAGAATCACAGTACCAGGCCTCAAGAGTGTCGTCGACGAACAACCCACGGAGATTCGTCGGTAGCAGGTTGAAAAAAAACACTAACCTCCTCCGCCGCATTACGCCACTCGTCTAGATCTATCTTATGGTTGACCTCAAAAGAATCAAATCCGCATCGTAGGAGAAATAAATACTGGTCTCTGCGGATATCTCCGACTGCCCGTAATTCATTTTGGTAGCCATATCGTTCTCGTAGCACCCTAGCTGAGCTAAGCCCTCTGCCATCCGAGAAAACCGGGAAATCCACTGCTATGAGACTAAAATGGCTTGTGGAATCGCCTATCTCTTCAGGAAGTTCCTCAGCCTGCAGGCGGATCCCTAGAGGTTTATTGCAGTCCGCCAAACTAATCCTGTTGGCTTTCCATGTATCTAAACTAAGTAAAGGGTAGTCTACTCTCAAGGGGTCCTCCCCCTCCTCTAATATCCTCCATAAGTCCTTTACAAGTTGTCCATTTTTAAGCAGTGCCATAAAGAGATTCCTTAAATGGTTTCATGCCCACCCGGCGATAAGTATCCAAGAATCGTTCTCCACTTTCACGCTGTTCAACATAGGTATCAACTATCGTCTCGACCGCATCCACCACCTCATCATAAGCAAAGGCCCGTCCCACAATTTTTCCCAACGAAGCATCTTCAGCTCCGCTGCCTCCGAGTGTTATTTGATAGAACTCTTCACCTTTTTTATCGACGCCGAGTACTCCAATATGTCCCACATGATGATGGCCACATGCGTTTATGCACCCTGATATCTTTATCTTAAACTCACCAATATCATGCTGCTGTTCAATATCGGAAAATCGCTTCGCAATATCTTGGGCAACTGGTATGGAACGAGCATTAGCTAAATTACAATAGTCAAGACCCGGGCAGGTTATCATGTCCGTTATGAGCCCCGCATTAGCCGTAGCTAGACCGCCGTCCATCAATTCTTTCCACACAAGATAAACCTCATCAGTTCGGACGTGAGGCAGCACTAGATTTTGCTCATGCGTAACTCGGATTTCATCGTGACTAAATCGTTCTGCTAGGTCAGCAACCAAATCCATTTGCTCCGCCGAAGCGTCGCCTGGAGGTGCCCCAATTGGTTTTAGTGAAATAGTTATAATAGAGTAGCCCGCTTGCTTATGGTCACTTACATTTGTCGCGCACCACTGAGCAAAATCAAAATTATCTCTCTTCTCTAGTTCAAATCTTTCCGGTTGGAGCCCAGTAACCGCATATTGTGGAGGAGCAAAATAAGATAAAATCCGCGTGAACTCCTCCTTGGGAACAGTTAAAGGACCATCCTTTATCTTTTCCCACTCATTTTCGACAAGAGTTCGAAACCTCTCAATTCCTACGCTATCAACAAGAATCTTTATGCGCGCCTTATAAAGATTGTCCCGCCTTCCCAACTGATTGTATACTCGAAGTATTGCCTCTAAGTAGCTTAAAAGATGTTCTTTTTTGAGGAAATCCTTAACCGTAGGGGCGATATAAGGTGTTCGACCTAGCCCTCCCCCAGCGAGCACCTCAAAACCTGTTTCGCCTGAAGAGCCAACCTTAATCCTTAAGCCGATATCATGAACACGCATTGCAGCACGATCTTCTTCAGTTCCTATAACGGCTATCTTAAATTTTCGAGGCAGCCACGAAATTTCAGGATGTAAAGTCGACCACTGCCTAACAAGTTCAGCATAGACACGAGGGTCTTCCACTTCACCGGATGCGACTCCCGCAAGGTGATCTGCAGTAACATTTCTAATACAATTTCCACTTGTCTGAATAGCATGCATTTCAACTTCAGCTAGTTCAGAAAGGATCTCCGGTACATCAACCAATTTTGGCCAATTATATTGAATATTTTGGCGTGTAGTAAAATGTCCATAGCTGCGATCATATTTTCTTGCAATGTGTGCCAATTTTCTCATCTGTTTGGATGCAAGAGTTCCGTATGGAATTGCAACCCTTAGCATATAAGCATGAAGCTGCAAATATAGTCCATTTCGGAGACGTAACTGCTTAAACTCTTCTTCATCAAGGTCTCCGTTAAGTCTCCGGGCTACCTGTCCACGGAACTGCTGCACTCTTTCCTGGACCAAAGTGTGGTCAAACTCGTCATATCTGTACATCAGTCTAGCCTCTCATCTTAGCTAAATATATGCTTATGGTTATACGGTAGGCCCCATAGCTCGAATTCTCTCCCGCTGGCTTAAAACCTTTAAGCCATCCTTAGTATCTTCGACATCTATTAAATACAAAGAAACCACTATCTGTGCTTGTTCTCCCAAAGATGCCGAACGGAGTAGTTCAGATCCATCATCAAAAGCTACCAGTGCATCTTCTAAGTCATGCGACCATTGGTGAGATGCTGTGAAATACACAATTTCACCACCTCTAAGATAATTTGCTGTAGCAACTTTTCCCATCACAACACTCCCCTCCGCGTGCTAACTTGTTGTGGTAAATTTTGCTTCTGCGAAATATTATTTGGGAGACCTCGGACCTTCTCTGCCAACTCCATTACTTCTAATCGAGATTGCCCTACCACTTCACCAATTACAATTATTGCTGGTGCAATTATATCACTTTCACTAATTAGGAGTGGAAGTGATCCCAACTTTCCAATCACCAATTTTTGTTCCGGTGTAGTTCCATTCGCAATTACTGCGATTGGCACCTCAGCCGACATGCCATTAGCTATCAAGTTCTGAGAAATATCTTTAGCAACTCCTATTCCCATGTAAACCACTAGTGTATGATCTAAATTTGCCAAGGCTTTCCAATTTAGCGCTAATTCTCCATCCCCATGACCTGTGATAAAGGTGACTGCTTGAGAGGTCTCCCTTAAGGTCATAGGAATACCCGAAACAGCACCGCATCCAAGCGCCGCTGTAATTCCTGGAACTATTTCCACCTCTACCCCATGGCTCATTAAAAAAGCTCTCTCTTCTCCACCACGACCAAAAACAAATGGATCACCTCCTTTAAGACGAACCACATTTCGGCCAGGTTTGGCCTCCTCAAGAAGAGTGGTATTTATTTCATTCTGGCCACATGAGTGGCGTCCTTTGGATTTCCCGACAAAAATCTTTTTCGCTTCTTTGCGAGCCCGTTTTAAGATATCCACACCGACCAGCCGATCATAAACTAAAACATCTGCCTCTTGTATTTTTCTGAGCGCCTTCACTGTAAGTAGCTCCGGATCTCCTGGGCCAGACCCCACGATAGTTACCAAACGAGTAACACTTCCTTCAGACATAATCTGTTTAACTAAATTAGCTACGTCCTTACGTTCTAAACCATTTTTTCTTGAGAGAAATAAACCTGCACTTTCATCTTTAAGAAGCCTTCGCCAAAATTTTCGACGGAGCTCTAATGTCGGTAAAATTTCTTTTACCGCCGGACGCATTTGAAAAATAAGATCAGCTATAGAGCCAAGATCCTGAGGCAAGGATAACTCTAACTCATCCTTTAATTTCGTAACAAGACCGGGAGACCTGCCATTGCTACCAATACCTACTTGAATACTTCCCCTATCCACTACTGCCGGAAAAGTGAATGTGGATAATGCTATATTATCAACAACATTTACAGGTATTCTTGCCGCGATCGCAGTCTCTCCAATCAGAATATCATCTTCAGAACTCTCTGTGGCACTCACAATCAATGTAACCCCTGACAGATCATAGTCACTAAAATTGGCATTAACTATCGAGCATCCACTATATAGCCCTTGTAGAACCCTCAACTCTTTTGAATGCATTGAGCCCAAAATCGTTACAAAAGCTCCAAAATCTAGAAGCAACCTTGCTTTTTCAATCGCGAGGCTTCCAGACCCTACTACTAGGCATTCTTTACGAACCAAATCAACAAACAGCGGCAAATGTCGTCTTATTTCATTTGACCTCACTCCTCTGGCTCGCCTGCCTGAATCAGATGATGCCGTAGTCATGCGACATCTCTATGCCAGGTTGATCCGTTGCCGAATTTTTCATTCACATACTTAGCTAACACCTGAATGCACTCTTCAATCGAAAGTACCCCTGTATCAATAACAAGATCCGGGTTATCTGGAGCCTCATAGGGAGCATCGATCCCAGTAAATCCGCGAATTTCGCCTCGCCTAGCCTTCGCATAAAGCCCTTTGGGATCTCGTTCTTCGCACGTTTCAATATTAGCCTTGATGTAGATTTCATGAAAACCAGTCTCCGCTATTTGCCGAGCTCGTTCTCTGTCTGCCCGATATGGCGAAATAAAAGCACTAATAACTATATTACCAGAATCAGCCACCAGTCGGGCAACCTCCGCAACCCTACGAATATTTTCACCTCTATCTTCGGGAGAAAAACCCAAATCGCTATTAAGACGATCTCTCACATTATCCCCATCAAGAACATACGACTGCCAACCTCGACGAAACAGCTCATATTCTAGAGCCATTGCCAAAGTAGACTTTCCAGAGCCTGATAAACCAGTAAACCACAAAACTCCGCTGTTGTGACCATTTGCTTCAGCACGTTGTTCCAAACTTACTCGGTGCCCTGTCGGATAGATGTGCCTTTCATCCTTTTCAACAACTCCATCCAGGACGACGCATCCACCAACAACATTATAGCTATCAAAAAGAACCCCCCTAGCAGTGGGTTCCAGTCTATCGATTGGGTCGACTGCGAACGGAGTTCTACTATGAAGGACAATCTCCGCTACTGAATTTTTCTCAATAGTTGGAGCACTCTCCAACGACAAATTGTCTAGGTCTATAACTGCCTTGATCTCACTTACTACTACTTGATGAGTAGCTGTTTGAAATTTTACCTGAAGTTTTGCACCTACTTTTAGTGGCGTTTTAGCAAACCAAATCAGCCGAACCGTTATATCATGCCCGACACTTGGTCCATTGCCGTGACTATGCACAACATGACCTCTTTCGATGAATAACTCCCTATCAAGGGTTAAGGCAACAGATTCACCAGCCCCTGCGGAAACCTTCAAGTCACTATTCCACGCCTCAAGACTGGTAATGACCGCTGTCTTCTCAGTAGGAGAAAAACAAATTTCATCTCCCACTCTCACACGTCCACTTTCTATTTTTCCCACAATAATACGACGATGATCAAATCGGTAGATATCTTGCACTGGAATTCGAAGAGGCTCCTCAATAAGCACACTACTAGACTTAAAGGCATGCATAGAAGAAAGAACATCCGAACCAACGTACCACGACATTTTACTAGATGTTTTACTTAGGTTATCTCCAGTCCGCGCCGAAGCTGGAATAATTCCCTGATATTTGATATTTAATTCATCTAAGTAAGAACTGATTTTTTGTTTTATAAGACTAAAGTTCTCCTCCTTATACTCCACTAGGTCCATCTTATTTACTACGACAACAACCTCTTTAACCCCCAATAATTTAAGTAGATAGGTATGACGTTGTGTCTGTTCCCGCACGCCCTCGGTAACATCTATTAACAACAGTGCTGCGGTTGCATTAGCGGCACCCGTGATCATATTCTTTAAGAATTCCTCATGTCCCGGAGCATCTATCAAAAGATAATCACGCTTTTTAGTCCGAAGCTCAATCTGAGTAGTGTCTATGGTTATTCCCTGATCCCTCTCGGCCTTAAACGCGTCTAGCACAAAAGACCACTCAAACTGCGTTCCGCGCCGGTCTCTCATTGTTTCAATCGCCTCAACCTTGCCGTCAGGTAGATTATCGGTCTCGTACAGCAAGCGCCCCAAAAGGGTTGATTTTCCGTGGTCAACGTGACCAACTACAACGATCGGCAGCATATTTTCTTCTTTCCCAGAAACTATTCTTTGATCTTCGGCCTACATATATCCGTCTTGCCGAAGGCGCTCAAAAGCGTCCTCCGCCTCATGATCCATGGCGCGCCCAGCTCTTTCTGCAATTTTTGTAATCTGTAATTCTTCTATGACCTCGTCAATATCAGAAGCATTACTTTCAACAGGATTCGTAATATCTTGGTCCCCCAGAGACCGATACCGCTGACCCGAGCGAGAAAAGTACAAATCAATAATAGGAATGTTCTCCCTTTTGGTATATCTCCAAATGTCTATCTCCCGCCATTGCAAAATTGGATGAATCCTTATGTGGCTGCCAGGAGGCATACGCGTCGTGTATTGTCCCCAAAATTCAGCTGGTTGATCATGTTGATCCCATTCAGCATTCATCCCTCGTGGACTAAAAACTCTTTCCTTCGCGCGAACCGCCTGTTCATCTCGTCGAATACCAGCAAAGACACCTGAAAACCTATGCTTGTCCATTATTTTTTTTAGTCCATCTGTTTTGCGAGCGGCAGACCGTGCAGCTGGAGGAAGACTTGGGTCAACAGAACTTATGGGTGGACATTCTCCTCTAATCAGATCCAAGTTCCATTCCTTCTCAAACTTATCCCGAAACGCATACATCTCGGGGAACTTTTTTCCGGTATCGACATGCACCACAGGAAACGGAACCCTTCCGAGAAATGCCTTGCGGGCCAACCACAGCATAACATTAGAATCCTTACCTAATGACCATAACATCCCCAAAGGATGCATTGTCCTATAGGCTTCCCTAATTATGTAGATGCTCTCATTTTCAAGATGATCCAAATAATCCATTTATAGTCTCACGTCGCCCGGTGAATCCCGCACTCTGTTTTCCCGCTATCAGCCCACCTTCCGGACCTCTGCTCTCCTCCTACTTCAACAGGCTTAGTGCAAGGAGCACAACCTATGGAAAAATAATTTTTGAGAGTTAATGGATGCCTTGGCAAGTTGCGCGCAATGAAATACTCCTTCAATTGCACTGTATCCCAATTAGCAAGTGGATTTATCTTTATGTGTTTTCCAACCAATTCAATGCTTTGAAGTTGCCCTCGCGATTTACTCTGAAAGCGCTTCCTACCTGTAATCCACGCGTCAAATGGATCTATGTTCCTCTCTAATGGCACAACCTTTCTGATATGACAACAGTAATCGGCATTAATGCGCCAAAGTTTCCCCTCAGGATCATCGTCAATAATTTCCGCAGTAGATGGCTTTACGGAACGGACATTGGTTAAACCCAAGTGTGATGCAAGATGATCACGATACTCTAGCGTCTCTCGAAAATGTTTACCGGTTTCTAAAAATATTATTGGAATTTCCTTAGAAACCTCTGCAATCAAGCTCAACAATACTGCTGACTCTGCACCGAAAGAGCAAACCGCAGCGATTTTCCCGGGAAACTCCTCCTTTATCATAGACCTCAGAAGAGCTGCCGCATCCTTTTCCCCATGCAATTTCCTCAGGCGCTCCTCCAACCCTGCTCGGCGAATAGATGCAAGATCAACATGGTCATCCTGTTCTAATTTAGGAATTGTATTTTCATTCATTACTAAAAGCCTGTATGGATTTGGTATTCCTTGTAGTGCACAATCTAATTGTCTATGGCCAATCTGAAACAATAGTACCAGGAAATCTCTGGGACCAGCCAGTTATTAGAGCGCACCTATTAGTAAAAATTATTGTTTCTAGCAATAGTTATGGATTATTTTGGTATAATTTTTTTTATTATGGCATATAATAAGTAAAATTTACCATATTTTCTTAAGGAGTTGGAATGGATGAAATTGACGTTAAGATTCTGAAACTATTACAGCGCAATTGTAATCTTCCAGCATCAGAGATAGCCGAGAAAGTCGGTCTATCAACCTCCCCTTGTTGGAAAAGGATCGCCAGACTTCGTGAAACAGGGATAATCAAAAACCAACTTTCCATACTAGATGCCAATAAACTTGGCTTTGGCCTAACCGCTTATGTGAGCATAAAAACTGGGGAACATTCGGGTAGCTGGTTAGATGAGTTTTCTAAAACTGTAACCAATATGCCTGAGGTAATGGAGTTTCACCGAATGGCTGGAGATGTTGATTACATGCTTAAAGTAATAGTAGCTGACATTGACTCCTTTGATAAGTTTTATAAACGCCTCATAGCCTCTTCAGCACTAAGCGAAGTTACCACTCGGTTTTCGATGGAAAAAATAAAGGAAACAACAGAATTACCAATATAATGCCACTTACTCTAATACTCACATCTACAACTTTGCTATAATTTCCCTAGCAAAAACTTTAAAATTTGTGCGCATTGAATTCCTGGGTGGCATCAACACTATCTCTTTTAATCCGGATTCCTCAAGTTCCTGAATTCGTGCAACAAGTTCATCTGGTTCGCCCACAAGTCCACCAGATACCATTATCATGGAAGGAGTAACAAATCGCCGCTCTTTATCCGGCAAATTAGCGCAATGCCCTTGATGAACCAATAAATGCCTTCGCTCCAGGGGCATTTCTTTTTCGACATAAATTTTATATGAATTCCAGACATCACGCACTGAGTCTATCACGAAATTATCGTGCCCTTTTTGCCGAAAAAGTTCATACCAAAAGTGCAAACTCGCCACGACCTGCGCTCCGGTTTCCTCAATCACTCTTTCCGAATTTAATTTCTCCCCAGGCCGTAAAACACATGCAAAAGTCATTACTGTTGAATGAAAATCTTCTGGTAAGACACGGCCTACCTCAGCGGCACCACAATTAATTCGTTTTGAATTCCGAAGAAAAACTGATTTTGGCTCATTCCCGGCACCAATTCGACCATCCCCGTATACACCAGCCGCCCGAAGAGCCTTTGGACCATTCGCCGCTACATAGAGTGGAATTTTATTTTCAATATCAACACAGCTAAGGTCACGCTCTAAAAATTTTATAGGTTGGGTCTTTCCTTTGTAGCAATAATCTACCTCGTCTCCAGCCAATAAACCACGAACAATCCTCAAGTACTCGCTAAATTCAGTTGGTGAAACTGGATTTTGGCCCATAATCCTCATTGCCGTATGTCCACTCCCAATACCAAGAAACACTCTACCCGGAGCTAATTTGTTAATAGAAGCGATGGAGTGCGCCGTAACCGGGGCTAATCTTGTTCCCGCTATTGCTACTCCAGTACCAATCCGAAGACGATGTGTGTTTTGAGCCGCTAGACTCAAAGTAGCATAGCAATCCGACCAAATCATTTGACTATCAGGCACCCACCCACTATCAAACTTTAGCTCCTCCAGATATGGAAAAATCCCCCAATCATCAATTTTAGTTGCCACCATCCCACCAAACTTCACCCTACTCTCCCTATTCACTCTTTAAGCAATCAGCATTGTATTTCCAAAGGTAAGTAATACAAACTGACGATGACCCTCAGCCATTGATAATTAGAGCTATCTCTTCCTCAGAATAACCAATTTCACTAAGAATTTTACGACTATGCTCGCCAAGGATTGGTTGATGCTCCCTGACTGGTAATGATTGTCCGTCAAATTGATAAGCTGTATCTGGAACCTTTAATGGCCCCTCTGATGGATGATCGTACTCCCTAAAAAAATCTATATCTCGAAGATGCTTATCCAATGTCAAATCAGACAAAGTGTTTACCGGAGTTGCTGGTATATCCGCCTTGGTGAACAAAGACAACCATTCCTCAGTATCTCTTACCACTAATAACTCGGCTAATTTTTCATACAAGAGATCGATATTGTCACTGCGGCTAGCCATCGAGAAAAATCGTTCATCGGCCGCATTTTCAGGGGAATCTACGACATCCCAAAAATCCACCCAATGTTTATCAGTGTATGGAAGCACCGCAATAAACCCATTCTTAGTTTTATGGGGCAGCCGATACTTTGATAAAACCCTGTCGTAGCCCATACGTCCTACTGATGGTGAAAAAGTACCCCCTGACTGATGTTCCACGAGGTTAAAACTAACTAATGCTTCGAACATTGAGCACTCTACGTAAGTTCCCTTCCCTGTGCGCAGGCGCTTTACATAAGCAGCAATAAGCCCGTTAGCAGCCATTAACGCCGCCGTTTTATCTGCAACAATAGAAGGCACCATCTGCGGCACCCCATCCCTTTCTGCAAAGATACCCGCTAAACCAGAGTTGCATTGAATAATGTCATCGTAAGCGGGCCTGCCCCCATAAGGTCCTGAAGCCCTATAACCATGGAGGCCACCATATATGATTCCTGGATTTCGCTCGCAGACCGTTTTTGGATCAAATCCAAGAGTCTTAATTTTTTGAGGTCTAACATTATGAACAAACATGTCACTTACGGCTATTAGCCGCCACAAAACATCACGACCTTTCTCTGTTTTCAAATCCAGAACTAGGCTACGTTTATTTCGATTAGACCCCAAGAAAATGGAACTCATCCCTTTATTTCGGGACGGACCAATCCGCCGCATAGGATCCCCACCGGGAGCTTCTATTTTTATGACATCAGCCCCAAAGTCACCCAATAGTTGGGTTGTGTAAGGCCCAAAAACGACCGTGGTAAGATCTAATACTTTAACACCAGAAAGAGGTAAGTTTTCCTCAGAAATCATGCTGCGATTCCCTAATTGAGTTGAAGAGCTCCTCAGATGACTATAATGGTAGGTAATGCTTTAGCACTTTCCAACCCTCTAAGGCAGCGCCCTCTCTTAGAACATCCTCCTCCGATTCGAAGTTGCTCCGACTTATTTCCTTCAAGATCTCCAGAGTATGTTGTCCGGGCCGTGGTGCAGGACGTAACTCAGCAATAGAGAAACGTTCCGGCCGCACCCATGTTGGCTCACAGATAGTTGCCTGATATCCAGAGGGATGATCTCCACGTTTTAATCTAAATGAACCACTGTTCATCCAATTTGATTTCGGTTCCCCTTTATCACGAGTCCTCTTACTACGTATTTGTGCTAAAGTTTCAGTCTTAATAATGCTGGCACCTGCAAGGTGACTAATCTTCCTCTGTACCTCGTCAAACCTCATTTCTGCAAGAAGTTTAGAGAAAGAATAAATTGTTGCCCCTTCGACACTAAGTGAAGAAGCAAGCCTTCCTTCCTCTTCTGGACGACAACCTAAATACGCCCACCCGTCGGCCAACCTATAAATCCGTTGCCCAATGCTTACTCCCTGCGCCTCCTGACCTGAGACCTCATTTCCAGGCTTAAAGTTGGAATGTGCTACCATAAATGGGAACTGAACTAACTGAGCTCCCATTGCGAGAGAGGTCTGAACAAAAGCGCCGCCCTTACCCCTATTTTTTGCAAGCAATGATTGAACAATTCCGTTAACAGCCAAAAATCCTGTCATATAGTCAACACAAGAAGCAATCCCATGAAGAGCCGGTCGCTCGGGGCTTCCGTATCTTGCCATTATTCCACTTGCAGCTTGCAAAACTGGATCAAAGGATGGATCATCCTTATAAGCGCCCCCGTTTACTCCACCCCATGCGCTGATTTGGCACGAAATTATATCTGGTTTTATTTCTCTCAGTTGCTCGTAACTAATCCCAATTCTCTCAGCTGAAGAGTCTAGAAAATTGTGCAACACAACATCTGACTGCTTCACCAATGAAGAAAGAATTTTCTTACCTTTCTCTGTTTTCAGGTCAAGGATAATTGCTCGCTTACCCTGATTAACGTCGACACCAAACCACATAGTTGCGTACGGACCTGCGAACGGTGTTGGAGCATCTATCCTAATCACATCCGCTCCGAATTCTGCCAAGGTTCGCCCAGCCGCAGGACCCGCTATGATATTTGAAAGATCAAGAACCTTAACACCAGTGAGAATTGGCTTTGAGCTCAGGTTAGCAGATAGTTTTGGGGGTTCTTTTTTTTCAGATAGCCAGTCAACCTCACCTTCAATCCACGATGCTGAACTCAAGTCCGGAGAACAAATCTTACTCCCATGGATATTTAAATAGCGGTTTGGCTGCCGTATTACTCCCAACCCTGAAGTCTCGAGATCAAGAGTTACACCAGCCTCTAATAAAACCGGATCTTGCAACCACTCATGCGTGGTTTGAACAACGCTGGAAGGGACATTCGCATCCCTCAACAAATGCTCCCACTCCTTAGCTGATTTATGTCGAATTCTTTCCGCAATTAGGGTGATCATCCGACTCCTCCAAAATGTTGTCATCGAATGTGCCGAATTAAGATTATTACCAGCTTTAGACTCACTATAAGGACTTCCCGCAGTCATGCCCTCTGCGAGCAGTAAATCATAAACACCAACGACCTGCAAAAATGATCGTGTATGGGCAATGTGATCAGAAGCAACAACGAACAACAACTTTCCATCTTTGCAGACATAAGTATTAAAACCTGGACGAGCATTAGAATTTAGATACTCTTGAATCCGAACGACGTGCTCTTTTGAGAGATTTTCGCGGACATCTCGTAGTATAGGCATCATTATTTTACTGATAGATTTGTCTAACGCTGGAAAATCATAGTGAGATGGAGCGCCGTCTAATTCCGCTATTAACAAAGCCATAGCAGACATGACTGCATCAGCAAGCGGAACCTCAAATTTCTGACCTAAACCAGTCTTTAAGTATCCAAGATAACCAAGCCCCGCAGCTACTGCACCCAAAATTCCACCATACGCGGACGCCATTGGTATTCCTGTATATATTGGCGCACCACCGATTAATCTCCCTAATGTACTTAAGTCAGTATGAACGCCTGTCGCGCCAGCTATGCTACCTTCCCAAGCTGCCTCATCCCTCCTTGGATCGCCGGCGGCAAAGCCCGGAAGCGAAACATACACCAGCCCCGACTCATCGCCACCTAAGTGTTCATAACTAATCCCCAAGCGTTCCACTACACCTGGTCTCATATTTTCAAATATCACATCTGCCGATTTAGCTAAAATCGTTACCTTTTTAAGACCATTGGATTTTTTTAAGTCCAATTCCAAAAGGCGTTTTGACCTATCTATTACAGGGTCCGATGGGTGAGAAGTTCGAGAGGGCCGCACAATCTCAATTACCTCGGCACCTTGTTCTGCTAGTAACATAGATGCCACCCTTCCAGCCCAACCTATCCCCATGTTGAGCACCCGTATATGAGAAAGTGGATTATTCGCTTGCATTATATTTCCTTACTAAATTAGTTCTTTGAAGAATCCTCAAAAAACTTTTTTGGGATTGGGAAGCCAAACCAACCAACCGGTCTGCAATTTCCATAAATAACAAAATTAATTTTTATTCATAATATCTGCAAGGTAGTGAAGTGAACTAGCAAACTGCTGGGTAGTCAAACACGAAAGGCGCGCCCTTGTCGCTATTAGATGGGTCATGCCTAATTTTTCCTTGTACAAAAAAATCTTTTCCTCGACCTCTGCGGGTTCTCCTACTAAAGCCCAATCATCACTGCAGGACTTCGCCGACTCACGGATCGCCGATACTGGGGACCCCACTCTGCTTCTTGTTTCCGCATCCAGCTTTTCCCTGACCTTGGTCAATACGCTAGCCTTCTTACTAATAAATACTGTTCGCATGATAGGCCTGGTTGTAGACCCTTTGGGCCTAGATACCTCCTGTGCGTTCCTATGAATAGCGTAATTAGCCTCCAATGCTACCAAGGTTTCAATTGGAGAAGCTAAATAGGGAAATCCTAACCGACCGGCTTGTTGAAGGGCCTTAGGCCCAAACGCTGCTATCCAAACAGGGGGATACGGGCTTTGTACCGGAAGAGGAGAAAGATATGCGGGCTCTTCTGTGTCATAAATAGTATGTATGGGGTCTCCTGCCCACGCCTCTAACATAATGTTTAGGGCATCTTCAAATAGTTCTCGTTTATTCCCAACAGAAGTTTTGTAGGCAGCATATGTTTTTTTCTGATACCCTCTTCCCACTCCTAGGATAATCCGTCCTCCCGACAGTTGATCTAATACAGCTACTTCTTCCGCAACCTCTATGGGATTCCGAATTGGCAACAGATAGGATCCCGTGCCAAGAACAAGTTTAGTAGTTTGTGTGGCAGCGGCAGCAAGCAACAGCAATGGTGAAGGAATACTTCCGCCAGTTACAAAATGGTTTTCCGGAAACCAAAAGGAGTGAAACCCAAGAGACTCCGCCTGCATGGCCTGTTGGCTGACAACCCTTGCCGTTGGAATGGATGTACCCAGCCACCCCGCCACACCAATTTTTAAATCAAGTGACATACACCCAATAATTGAATCATTTATCTACCAACCCTTGAGTAAATCTTTGGGCATCGCTTGCAGCATAAGAGGCAACCATGGAATCTGCCTCAACCACCTTCTCAAGTCCTGCCAACAATTCTTCTAAACGGCTATTAGGAATCGCGCACGTTAACTCATCATTTTTCATTCCCGTCCGAGCCCGACTTAACATACAGCCGGCACTAACAGCTATTTCATTATCCTCTTTAGCCAATGGCACAATGTGACACTGCGGCTTGCCTTCAAATAACAATCCTGGTACGGCCGCTTGTATCTGCATGACCTGTTTGGCTATTAGTCTCAACAAAATGACATTTGGCTCATTAGTTACATCACATAAAGGGCCGTAGATGATATTTTCGTATTTTGAGTGCACAACTGGAATATCAGGAAAAATTTCTGGACTTACCCAACCAGACTCACAAACCGCCTCTACATCCACATTTGATGCGACATCATCAAGTGTTTTCAACCCATGCGTTAAGCTACCAACGCTACAATTTCCATGATCTTCGGGCGTAGTCGCAAATGTTCTCTCAACACCTTCCATCCAAAACACACAACCCGCAGAAACCGCGCCAGTCCGGCCATCTTTGGTCTTTTTAGGATAAGCTACCTTAAAATCCTCAATCTGGTCCGATTTTGAGTTAGAAAAAGTGATAGCTAACGGAGGCACCTTTATGTTGAGCAAATCAACTAAACGTGCGTGGAGTTGTCTGTAGTTTCTCAAAGTACCAAGCCTTTACAACAATATGTTTGAAAGCATCCAAGAGAGGCGTTTACATTCCTGTAGGTAAACCAATTTAGACTTAGTATTCAAGAGAATAAGCTGTTGCTATCGCGGAAAATCTCAGATGATATCACCATCCGAAAAGTTGACTGCCTGATTTATCACAGCCACCACATCTAATTCCCCGCTGAAGTCTGCTTCTGAGGTCCCTCCTTCTTGATATCGCACTATTACCGCATCATTGAAGCTCGCCTGTTCTTCATAAAATATCAGCAAGCAATCAGTATTAGCCGCCCCCTGAGTAACTTGGCTAGAACTTCCAGTAAGATTGGTTGAAGAGTTGGTATCTTCCAACAATGACTCAATAGCCGATTCAATTTCAGATGCAGACGCCGTACCAAATTCTAAGTCAATAGTACGTGTAGTAGTTTCAAATTCCACTACCCCTGTGGAATCACCTGAAATGTAATCGGTTTTTCCACTGGAAGGAATAGCCGATATATCATTAATAGTTAGATTGTTGGATGAACTAAGTGTGGTCCCATCACCTGAGCGAAGATCCGATTTATAGTCAAAAATATCCGATTCGGAATAATTACTATCTGCATCCTTTCGGCCAGTTGTCGCCCACCCAATAAACCCTCCCGTCCTTCCGTTACTTCCCTGCGAAAAATCCGTACTACTGTCAAAACTTACCGTTTCCTGGGTGTCAGTAGACACTGCTATGTAATCAGAATCAAACATAACTATGGACTGAATATTGGTGAAGGTGACACCAGAGAAGTCAAAACTCCCCAACAAATCCATACGTTCATCAGGCTTTGAATTGCTTCCCACTGTGCCCGTAATGGCACTAAGGCCGGTAAAGGTTGAATTACTGTCTATAAGAAAGGTCTGAGACTGAGATGTCTCAGCAAGTGTTATAGTATCCACTTTGGTGAAAGTTTTATCACGTAAATCGACAAAACCTTGATCGCCGTTCAATTGCCCAATTTTTAAATTATCACCAGTTCCATTTCCCGCTGTGATAGTGGTTAAACCAGAGAAAAACAGAACACTGTTATTGGTAGTTATTTCAACACCTGTAGAAACTCCACCAGCCACATTCCACACCTCCAAGGTTGCCAATGAGGTGCCACTATCCGGAAACTCAAGTTTGGTCACACTAGTAGATGAAATATTCAAGGTATCTGTTCCAGGGCCACCTGAATAATTAGCTCCACTTGTTACATCAGAATTACTAGAGATAGAGATAGTGTCATTGCCAGCCCCGCCTGCGATAACATCATTCCCACCAGATGGACGAAATTCATCATTGCCACCCAATCCTGACAGCGTGTCGTTATTACTTGTGCCAACAATGATTCTTCCAACATTATCGTCAGCATCGGTAATAAATCCACTACCACTCGTCGGGCCCCTCAATTCACTGATGGCAGATGACAGGGTCACACTGCTCAGGTTAAGGCTTCCATCAGAAGTGCGCAAAATCGCTCCCGTCACATCATCATCTATGCCATTAGAGTTCTTATCAACTCCTCCAATTCTGTCAAAACCCAGAAAGATTGTATTTCGAGCTTCTATAATGGTGTTATTCGCGAAAACATTCAGAGTTTCAAGGCCCGAAAGGGTCACAGGATCTAGATCAAACGTCTCTCCAGTGCTGGTAGAAGAGTTTCCTATCTGAAGCACATCACCCGTTGTTGTAGTATTTGTCCCCCCCGCAATCAGACTACCACTAAACGCTATGCCGTCAGGATCTGGCACAATAAAGGTATCGTTCCCTGCCTCTCCCTCTAGAAATTCACGGAATGGGCCATCCACAATGGTATCATCACCATCTCCTCCACTTGCTCCCGCGTTTCCAATAGTTGGCCCCATAATTATTGTGTCATTCCCTCCCTTGCCAAAAATAACGAAGCCCCTGTGATCCGACGCATCCACATCAACCGACACAGCAGATCCCCCGGACCCGTAGGTGATATCTGCCGCAGAAGTTCCATCTCCTGTTACATCAAGGGTGTCAGCTGAGTCGGTACCAGCAAGTACATTCCCATTCCCACCCGTCCCTACCACTCCTTCTGGAATAATTATAGGGCTGCTGGAGGTGCCGTCGGAAAGCTTAATTTGCTCTATAGTTGAGGTTGTAAAACTTCCTGTTAGCCCACCATCTTTAGTAGAATAAGCACCTGAAAAACCAGCAAAATTAAACTTAAATAAGATGTTATCAAGTTTTTCAAACGTCAACTCGTCCGTTTCGCTACTCCCCTTAAATACATCGCTTCCCCCTAAGTTTACTCCTTGTACATTCTCAAAAACAGTACCTACCCCTTCAGGAGCCTCTCTAACATCATCTCCTGTAGAGCTTTCGATACTCACTCGGAACTTTTTAACAGCACGATCTCCACCACTTCGAATGATATCAATTATTTTTTCGTTCAAGGCGTCTTCTAACTGCGCAGCGAGCTTAAGGGTCGGATTGAAACCCGACACAGCAAGATTATTTCCTATATAGTCAATTAAGGGCCTCCCATAGGAATCCACGGTTGGGCCCTTTCCAAGACCTTGTCCCTCCACGTGGGCTTTGTGCGCAGCACGATAGGCGTCGCCTATGCTTCCTCCTTCACGTAAAGCATCCACAAAAGCTCTCTCCTGAGAGCTATCGCCACTTGTGGCTTCAACTAACGTTGTAAAACCAGCTGTATCCTTGCCACGAAATGCATCATTAATTGCATCGAAGGAAGATTTGGCGGCTACATTGAGCTCCCGAATGGTAGAACCTTGGGTCTCAGACCGGATGGCTTCACGTATACTAGCCCCACCTTCCACGGCCCCTTCTATACTTGCTCCCGTTACAGCCTGTTCTGCAGCCAATGCAGCCTGTTCAGCCGAAAGTCCTTGGCGAAGAGCTTCTTCAAACGTCTCACTGGCCAACTCTTGCTCTTCAGTATTGTTTCCGAATCCCTTAGCTGCGGCCCGAAAAGCCTCCTCTTCCGTCGCACCTCCCTCTATCGCTTTCTTAAACTCATCCCGCGCTTTATCTATTCTAGTAGTTCCATTATCCCTCACCGCCCCATTATTTTCACGGTCAGTATTTTGTCGACCTTCATCTGCGGCGGCGGCTCTATTATCTCTCTCTTCTCCTCCAGAGCTTTCAACCTCATCTACAAGCTCCTCCTCTATTACTTCCTCACCCTCCTCCAAGAGATCGTCATCACCCTCTGTCTTTTCATCGTCTTCAAGCGACTCATCCTCCTCGGACAACTCTCCGTCTAATGCCTCTTCCTCGGAGGACTCAGTCTCATCATACGGCTCGTCCTCCAAACTCCCCTCTCCGGGGGCCTCCTCGCCTTCCTCACTCACCTGATCCGAGCTTCCCTCATCTGCATCGTTATCCGTCGAGGGCAAATCCGGCAGGGTTTGAGCAATGTCTCCGTACAGATTTTGAATTTCAGACTCAGCTAATGTAGTCGGAAGAGGTGGAGCCTCAAATAGGCTAGTAACGATTGTAGTAGCAAAGGGCTGTGACATAACCTGAACGCCTGCTTCATTACTAACAGCAATACTGCCCACCGTTCCCCCCGTGTCCGGCAATAATGTTACTGAGTTCTCAGAGCCTTCCGCTGCCGCCTTACCAGCAACCGTGGTACCTCTTATGCCAATGGAGAGGACAGGGGTTTTAACGATCATGGCGTCATCACCTCCGTCAGCAATTTTACCCGACACAAATGAAAAGACGCCCTTCAGTACGTCAAATGAACTCCGTCCAACCCCCTCCCCGGGTTGATATACCAATTCATCAATAACCATTCTTCCAGACCCACCCAAAGCGAAGGTCGATTGATCTATAAACGTGATACCCACACTCGAACCTGATTCTGTCTCAATAACATCCCCAAGAAATATTGGTATTCCTGGTGCAGCTTGGACAGTAGCTCCATCTAACCTAGAAACAAATGCTTCGCCTTCCAAAGTATCAACAACACCTATTACTGCCGTGCTACTGTTACCTTCTACTTGAGCGAATTGTCCTGGGCTTATCGAACCAGCAAGTTTTTCTGCAGCTGAGCCACGAACAACCACCTCGCCATTCTCGGAAAACAAGTCCGGCGCCTTTCCCTGAGAGAAATAACCTTTTACGAAAACCGATTGGCCTCCGCCAGATAAAAGAAGATCCGGTCCCAAACGATCGTAGTAGGCATTCAATACAAAATCCCCACCCGGAACCAACAAGCGGCCTGCATTGGCCCCCGCGTCGAGCACCACAGAGTTACCTGTATCTAAGGTCGACGCAACCGCCCCTTGACCTGGGCCAAATTCTGTCTGTGATAACGCCACTCAGAACACTCGAACGCTATGAAAAATGAAGGCCTATTAAACCACAGTTCATTTTCTCACGTGCCTACGTAAATTTCAACGAGGGGGCTACCAGAGGTTACTTTTAACGGCACAAAACCATATGAATGCAATCTATACCGCTTATTCCGAGAATAATATACTGATCCCTCATCTCCTGCAGCAGGTTGATCGGTTTTCTCTGGACACCGCTGATCAAAGCATAGCGTTGTCGCTAATTCTATTTTAGGCGTGCACAGAGCTCAAAGAGCTCCTTGATGGCGGTAATTTGATTCCCTCGCGCGGAGGACGGAACCAAGATTGGCGTTTTTATTCCCGTGGAATACCACTCTTCAAGGCCTTCAAGTATTCTAGAAGGGGGCCCATAAAGAGTGACATCCGATAGCCAACGATCGCTGAGACATTTTCCAATTTCAGCTAAATCTTCTCCTTTTGAAATCTTCTCTTCCACCCCATTCATTTCTTCCTCATAACCCGCCTCTTTCCAATAGTTTCTATAATTTGGCAGGAGAGCATAATTAATCAGAGTTTTACGATTAACCTCAGCGGCAACTTTCACATCTTCACAAATGCAAGTAGGTATCATATCACCAATAAAGAAATCTGGATCACATCTCTGACTTTCTGGTAATATGTTGAGAGATGCGCCCATATGGGACCTGCTCCCATTGGCAAACACCATACCGTCACCAATTTCTGATGCCAAGGCAATCATTTTTTTTCGAAGGGTTGCCAATATAATAGGTGGCAACTCCCCAATTCTTTCTGCAGCCTGACACTCCTCCACAAACTTTCGAATATCGGACAATGGTTTACCCACCTCAATTCCATGCCGTTGGTGTGAGGGGCTGTGGGCAACCCCCACACCAAACAAAAATCTTCCAGATGAAACTTCATGAATAAAAGCTGCAGCCTGAGCCAAATCAAGTGTTGACCTAAAATAAATCGGGCAGATAGATGTTCCAATGGGAATTGATTTAGTTATGCAGGCTACGGCAACCGCTAGCCCCATATTATCTCCAAGCGAGGGCATAAAAATTCCAGCAAATCCCCTTTCCTCCGATTCTTTAGCGAATTCCAATATTTGATGTCGCCTGCCAGGCATTGCTGCTAAAGAAATAGCAGGAATTTCCAGTGACATATGCTCATACTCCAAGGTTACCGTGAGTCCCAAATTTCTTCCTCAGGAAGATTAATAAGTCAAGTACAGATCCTGACCAATTCCAGGAAAGCCTCTATAATAGGCTCAGGAGGATGTGATGGAAATTGGATTTTTTAGTTACAACACCGACTACGGGCTTAGGCCCGATATTTTGGCTAAAGCTCTAGAAGAAAGAGAATTTGGCTCTCTTTGGGTCGGAGAACACACCCATATTCCTGCAAAGCGTGAAACACCATTTCCCGGGGGAATTGAACTTCCACGACCATACTACCACATGATGGACCCCATGGTTTCACTTGCTATAGCCGCAAGTGTCACTCGTAATCTCAGAGTTGGAACGGGAATTAGTCTTATAGTTCAACACGACCCCATAGTGCTTGCTAAATCCATAAGCACTCTGGACCATCTTTCTAACGGACGCTTTGAACTCGGAATTGGCGGAGGATGGCTTAAAGAGGAAATGGAGAACCATGGTTTTTCTTTTTCTAAACGATGGAAACTACTACGCGAACGTATTGAGGCA
>MDTE01195969.1_pt1 | contig 60712 bp, 64 predicted proteins | sample 811231 | NCBI WGS metagenome assembly MDTE01 (sample SAMN05326651, study PRJNA326480) | marine metagenome | isolation source: seawater | place: Indian Ocean: Red Sea | collected 2010
CAATCAAGATGGTTGATTTTGATGGCGTTAACCCATTTGGCGCAGTTTATTTTCCTGGTGCCGTTATCATTTTCCCAATCTCATATATTTTTGGGGATATTCTTGCCGAAGTATATGGCTTTCGTGTTGCTAGGATTACTATCTGGTCTGCATTTTTGGCGAATATTATTGCTGTGTTTTCTATCTTAATTGTTATGGAGCTGCCTTCAGCACCGTTTTGGCATGATCAAGATGCCTATGAAGCTATCTTAGGACCTGTATGGAGGATAGTACTGGGTTCCTTTCTCGCTTTTATTGTCGGAGAGTTTGCAAATACGTATGTTTTGGTGCGCATGAAAAAAATTACTAGTGGTCGTTTTTTATGGACACGGACCATTGCTTCTACCATTGTTGGTCAGGGAATTGATACAGCAATTTTTGCTAGCGTGGCTTTTGGGGGTACTGTAGCTTTTCAAGGCGGTACTTTGATTTGGCAGGAGTGGATGGCTAAAGTGATCTATGAAGCAATTGGCACTCCTTTAACCTATCTTGTGGTTAATTTCTTAAAAAAGCATGAAGGTATCGATACCTTTGATTCAGATGATGTTTCTTATAACCCGTTTAGAATTTGGGCATAAGTATTGGTCTGGCCTAACTATGAAATGGATTTTAAAATCTATGACTATCCCAAAGTATGTCTTGGTGTCCACTGAGCTGGTTTTCAGTACGTGCAAGAACAAAAAGTAAGTCACTTAGGCGATTTAAATAAGGTATTACTTGTTCACCAATAGTTTCTTCTCGCCCTAAGGTCACTAGTAATCTTTCAGCTCTTCTGCAGATAGTGCGAGATAAGTGAAGTAAGCCAGCTGCTGAAGTACCACCAGGTAAAACAAAGCTTGTTAAAGGTGCAAGTTTTTCATTCCAAAGATCAATCCAAACTTCTAATTGCTGGACATGTTTTTCGTTAATGACTGGGCCGCCGATTTGCTCCTCATTTTCGGTGGGTGGCGTTGCTAATTCAGCTCCTAAGTTGAATAGGATCTGTTGGATTACTAGTAATGGTTCGTGAAGTTCTTTGTTCAAGTTAGAGGCTATTGCAGCACCAATTGCGCTATTTAATTCGTCCACCGTGCCATATGTTTCGATCCGGAGGCTATCTTTTGGTACTCGGATACCACCAACGAGGGACGTACTTCCCTCATCTCCCGATCGTGTGTATACGCGATTAATTTTTACCATTAGCTTAAGAATGACCTATTACGGTAGATAAGGCTACTTGTTCAATACAAAAAAAGAACGTTACCATTGAAACATGGCTCTATATGAATATTTTTGCAAAGACTGTGAAGTTTCTTTTGAAGTTCGCATGCCCATGGCTGAAGTAACTCAATTTTCTGCATGCCCTAATTGTAATGGACGTGCTAGTAAAGTACTTGGTAATTTTTCATTAGTAGGTCGAGCAGAGGGAAGTCTTAGTGATGGGCCTGCGCCATGGGAAAGTGATGCGGATGAGAGCACAGGAGGTGGAGAAACTTCAAGTCTTCCTGATTTGAGTGGCCCCCATTCCCATGGTCACTCCCACGGTCACTCTCATGGTCCTGGCGGTCACACTCACTGATAGTTTTTTTTATATTTCCAGCATTTGAGCTACACGCTCTCTATGGAAGTCAGCATCACCCCAGAAGAGTTCTGCTCGTTTTTGTCTCCGGAAATACAATTGGATAATGTAGTCTTTGGTAAAGCCTATTCCACCATGAATTTGCTGACCATGTGCGACAACCCGTCGGCTTGCATCACTACACCAAGCCTTGGCCATAGCGACATCCATGTCCTGTGATTCCTCATTCTCACTTGTAGCCCAGGCGGCTTTATATGTGATAAAGCGCATGCCATCAACATCAGTCACCATGTCAGCAGCTTTATGTTGGATGGCTTGAAATGAGCCAATTGGCCTACCAAATTGGACACGTTCTTTCGCATAGTCAATTGCAATCTCAAAATCTTTTTGGGCAAGCCCCACAAGATAAGAGCATTCTAGGGAAGTGCCCATATTCCGTACACGTCCCATTTTGGACATATCAACAGCTACTGCATCATCAGCGCTAACTTTTACATTCTTCAGAATAACTTCTGCTTGTTTGTCGCTTCCGATCGTTTTAAGCATCGAAATTTCAACGCCATCCTGTTCTCTTGCAACAATGAAAATACCGAATCCCCCGCCTGGCTTTAGGGCTGCGACATGCAAATAATCTGCGACATTTGCATCAGGTACAAATAATTTTGTACCGTTTAAAACCCAATTGTCGCCATCCTCTTGAGCTTCAAGTTGGATGCCTTCTGGATCCCAACGACCTGACTCCTCGGTTAGTGCGTACGTATGTATTACAGAACCATCCGCGAGTCCTGGAAGATATTTACTTTTTTGGTCATCAGAAGCATGAATCATCAGGATGCTGGCACATACTTGATTAGGGACAAATGGACCTGGTACTAAGGAGCGCCCAAATTCTTCTACCAGGACACATAAATCCAAGAATGAGAAACCTACCCCCCCATACTCTTCCGGAATCATCAGTCCTTGCCAGCCTAGATCAGCCATTTTTTTCCATAGTTCTGGACTATAGCCACGTTCATCTTCTTCCATTGCACGCACATGTTCTTCCGGGCATTCGCTTGCTAGAAAGTCTCTTGCTGAATTTCTTAAGAGCTCTTGTTCTTCACTAAGACTTAGGTCCATAACTCTTTTTCCTCACGTAATGGGTAAATAGTATCGGTAGAATTAACATACCATAGCTGCCAGAGCATAGCATCTTATTATCTTTCTGCGAAGTTCTAGGCAATAAACTTACTGGTTGCGTTGTACAAATCTGCCAATACGCTCGAGTGCATGCTCAATTTCTTCATAACCTCCTGCATAACAAGCACGAACATGCCCCTCCCCCGCTTCCCCAAACACGTTTCCTGGTACAACTGCAACACGTTCTTCCTCTAAAAGTCGGTTGCTGAATTCTTCACTGCTCATTCCGGTTAGAGAGATTTTAGGGAAAACATAAAATGATCCTTTTGACTCAAAGGTTTCAAGTCCTATCGCCCGAAAGCCGTCTATTATTAATCGTCTTCGCTTGTCATATTCAGCTACCATTTCTTCGACAAATGCTTCACCCTCTTTAAAGGCTGCTATGCCTGCATACTGTGCTACGGTCGGTGCAGATAGCATGACATATTGGTGTATTTTCATGACTGCTTCGATTAGATTCCCCGGTGCAGCTACCCACCCAATTCTCCAGCCGGTCATTGCATATGCCTTGCTAAATCCCCCAATCAAGATAGTTCGATCACGCATACCAGGTAATGATGCGAAGCACGTGTGTGGTTCTTCATATGTTAGTCGGTCGTATAGTTCATCACTTACTACTGCTAGGTCGTGTTCATTTGCTAATTGTGCAAGCTTTGACAACCCCTGCTTATTCATTGTTGCACCAGTGGGATTTGCTGGATATCCAAAAAGTAGAGCTTTTGTCCGTGGGGTTAATTTAGGTATCACATCCTCTGCAAGTAATTGGAAATTATCTTGAGCAGTGGTTCTAATTGGGACAAAGGTTCCTCCAGCTAAGGCAACGGCAGGAGGGTAAGCCACGTAGTAAGGGTCTGGGCATATTACTTCATCTCCTTGGTCTAGAATTGCCCGAAGTGCTAAATCAAATGCCTCACTAGATCCCGCGGTAATCATCAGTTCAGTTTCCGGGTCGTAGCTCACGTCATAGAGTCGCTTTAAGTGGTCACTAAGTTGCTCTCTTAGTTCAAGTATTCCGTAGTTTGAAGTGTAGTGTGTTCTTCCTTGGGTAATACTTTTTATAGCAGCATCCCTAATAGGTGTTGGCGTTACATAATCTGGCTCCCCGACTCCTAGAGAAATAACATCGTCAATTGACATTAAAATGTCAAAGTATTTCCGGATACCACTTGCTGGAACGGCGTTCAAATTTTTTGAAATAAAGCGGTCGCTTGAATCTTTTTCTTTCATCCGACCACCCCATTCATGTGATAGAAAAAATCGCCAGGGGCGACCTTATTATCTACTCACTTTATTTTCCTAAATTCCATGTACTGCATAAGACTCAAAGTTATTGATGCTTTTATGACTCTCCCGCGAGCTGGGCTATCCGTCAAGTTGAGATACTTTTATTCGGCAGAGACAATTGTGGCTTCTAACGAGAAGAGAGCAGATTTCCTCCCCCGGTTGCTTGTTCATAAGCGTGCGCTGCTTGAATGATCTTCCCCTCTTTTCCAAAATTGCCAATAATTTGTAATCCAACGGGTAAGCCTGCAGCAATTCCGCAGGGCATGCTAAGGGCTGGAAGTCCTGCGACCGCACTAGGCAGTGTATAGATATCATTTAAGTACATCGCATAGGGGTCGTTTATTTTTTGTTTTTTCGGAAAAGCTACACTTGGTGTTGTTGGTGTGATTAGTAAGTCATATTTCTCAAAAGCTTCACTAAATTCTTGGATTATCAGAGTGCGGACCTGTTGTGCTTTTAGGTAGTATTTATCGTAATACCCTGCACTAAGCGCATAGGTGCCCAACATTATTCTTCGCTTGACCTCTTCCCCAAATCCTTTTGCTCGAGTTCTTTCAACCGTTTTCCAGATTTCATTACTAGTCTCATCTCGAAGTCCATATTTGATCCCGTCATAACGGGCTAAGTTAGAACTAGCTTCACTAGGTGCAATTAGGTAATAGACTGCTAGTGCGTGTTTTGTCATTGGGAGAGAGAGCGTACGGTCTATTTCGCAACCTAATCGTTCGAATTCCAGTAATGCTTCTTCTACTCGTTCTTTCACGTCTGGTTCTAGCCCTTCAACAAAATATTCAGCTGGAACTCCAATACGTAAACCTTTTATTTCACGACCTAAATAATGGCGAAGATCAGGCATAGGTTCTGGATTACTAGTTGAGTCACGCGGGTCGTGCCCTCCGATACAATCCAATATCGTTGCAACGTCTTCAACATCTCTACCTATGGGACCAACTTGATCAAGGGAACTTCCAAATGCAATTACCCCAAAACGACTAACCCGGCCGTAGGTCGGATCTAATCCAACAACGCCACACAATGCTGCGGGTTGTCTAATACTGCCCCCTGTATCACTTCCTAAAGCACCCAAACATGCACCCGCACTCACGGCAGCAGCAGATCCCCCAGAACTCCCCCCGGGGATCCTTTCCGTGTCCCATGGATTTGAAGTAGGCCCGAATGCTGAATGTTCGGTACTGGATCCCATTGCGAATTCATCAAGGTTGGTTTTTCCAACCATTACTGTTCCTGCTTGTTCTAATTTTTCGTTTACATGACTATTATATGGAGGTACGAATTCGCTTAGTATTTGTGAACCAGCAGTTGTGCGGGTCCCCTTAGTAACAATCAGATCTTTTATTCCCATCGGTATGCCTGTTAGAGCTGTTGCTGTTCCCGCTGCAAACCTTTTGTCTGCTTCTTTAGCTTGTAATAACGCTGTTTCCTCAGTAATCGTTATGAATGCGTTTATTTCTGATTCAACGGAGTTCAGTCGTTCTAAGACTGATTTAGTTAGGTCGACACTGCTGAAATCACGAGATCTAAGACCTTTATTAGCTTCATGTGCTGTTAATTGCCAAAGTTCGTTCATTCTAAAACAGCTCTTACACGGATTAAACCATCTTCGGTTTCAGGGGCTAGCTGCAGTACATCATCTTTTGACAAAGAGTCTCTTACTTCATCAGTTCGCATAATATTTCTTAAGGGTGCAGGATGAGCAGTTGGAGCAATGTTTTCTGTATTAACGTCTGCTAGCGCTTCGAAATGTTCCAAAATATCGCTTAGCTGAGATGCTAAAATCCTGACTTCTGAATCAGTGATTTCAATGCGTGCAAGTTTTGCTAAGTGTTGTATTTGTTCTCTAGATATTGCCATTACCTGATCGTACACCTAAAGTTCGTGCGCGCACGTTAGCGATTCAAAGCCTTTTTTTGTATGGTCGCAATATTTTCGAGATACTATGAGACAAGTTAGGATGATTTTGTAATTTCTACTGTGTGTTTTTTGAAGTAGGTCAGGTGAGTATTAGTGAACCGAATCATACTAAGGAAGCGGCTTCGAAGGCGTTACCAGCCTAAGGTCTCTCGACGTTTTAGTAAGAGACTAGTTCTGATTACTTGTGCTGTTTTGGCTGGTTTAATTTTTATAAGTAGTGGCGTTGCACTCTTTGCTTTTTATCAATTTTATGCTCGTGGATATATTCCGATAGAGGAGTTGATCGAAATACGGTCAGCCGAATTAACAAGAGTTTATGACCGTTCAGGTGATACTGAACTCGGTGTATTAGCAAATCCGAATGCCTTGCTAAGTAATCCAATCCCTCTTTCAAGAGTATCTGATCATATGATCGCGGCAACAATTTCAACCGAGGATAATACGTTTTGGGACAATCCTGGTGTTTCATACGTAGGCATTTTACGTGCCGGATTTAGGAATTATATTCTAGGCGAACAAGCGCCTGGTGGGTCAACAATTACCCAGCAGTTAGTTAAGAATGTTTACATTTGTAAACCTCTTTCCCCTGATGATCCTTGTACTGCTGCTCGAACCTTAGACCGAAAACTCCGTGAGATCGTTTACGCAATTGAGTTAGAGGGTGATTATGAAAAAGAACAAATTCTTACTTGGTATCTCAACCAAATTTCCTATGCTTCAAGGTATATTGGTGTTGAAGCTGCATCGACAGGTTATTTCGCGAAGCCAGCAAAGGATCTGACATTAGCGGAATCTGCCATCCTTGCGAGCATACCTTCGAGTCCGACCTTATATCACCCACGTAGTAATTGTGTAACTGATGAAAATATGCAGTGTAATTATGATCTTAGGGGAAGGACTATTTTAGATGATGACAGTCCTTTAAAACGTATTCAGGAACTGAATTTAGACCTGATGGTTGAGCATGGATGGATTAATAGTCGTGAGGCCGATATTGCGAAACGTGAAGTTATTTATATCTATAAAGAATCTAGATCTAAGGACCAACCACTGGTGTCGTTTGTTGATAATCTTGTTGAGCCGAGACTTGTTCGTATGTGTGAGCGAGATGAGTTGCCGATGCTTGAAGGGTTTGATGACTGCACTTCAAGTGTCCATAGTGCTGGCTGGAGAGTCGAGACAACGCTTGATTACCAGGCAACCCAAAAGGGTTTCCAAATTGTTAATGAGATGATAGCTCAAGGTTTGAAAGAGAATTGCGAGTGTTACAACGCAGCTTTAGTTACCATTGAACCGGAAACTGGCCAAGTACTGGTTTATATTCCAAATCGTGAACCATCCAATAATGTTGATCCCAGAGTGGCAGGTGATATTGATCAACTGATTGAAATTAATCAACCTGGTTCGTCATTTAAACCTGTGGTCTACCTGGCCTGGTTTTTAAATGAAAACAAAGTGCCAATGAGCGCTCTGTGGGATACCAGTCCGCTTGAAATCGAAGGTTTTGTTGGACCGGATGGTGAGCCTGTAGGAATTGTGAATCCTAGAAGGGCTGTGCCATCTCACCTAGGTGAGCCAATTAAAAGTGAAGGGATGATAACTGCGAGAGCAGGGATAGGTGGTTCTCAAAATGTGCCAGCTTTTCGTGCTGCACAGGAAGCAGGTCTGGATGCGGTTATTGATATGGCCAAGAGATTAGGTATAACAACACTTGAACAGGGGTTTGATCCAACTTTCCGCTCACATTTAGATGCTGTTTATGGGGCATCAATTGCTACAGGTGGCGCAAATATTCGTGCATTAGATATGGCGTATATGAATGCCACTATTGCAAATATGGGTGTAATGGTGGGCGTTCCTCATTATGCAGACACATTGAACTTTGACGAAATAAAAGAAACTGCATTTGATGTAGGAGCAGACTATGAACTTGCATTGGAACAGAAGCTAGCTTTTCAAAGAGGCCATTTACGGTTGCCCGGTACACGTGCTTTAGATCCTGTAGTGATACTTCGAGTTTTTGATTCGAGTGGAAAAAAGATTTTTGAACATAATGAGCCTTATCGAATACAGGTTGTTGAGCCAAGTGTTGTCTGGCTTCTTCATTCTGTTATGTCTGATTGCACTGCACGATTTATTATCTGGGGCTGTGGTTCGAGCAATGAAGATTTCGGTTTGGATACCATTTTAGAGGGTGAAAGATTACCTATTGGGCTAAAGACAGGGACACAACAGGGCCTCGCCTCCATTGATGATACGTTGGAAACTTGGATGAATGGCTATTCGAGGCACGCTGCCATTGCCGTTTGGGTTGGCAATGCTAATAACCAGCTTGTTAATGATGGAGCAGATGCGGGTTATGCATCTGCTCATACCACACTATATATTTTCAAAAATTGGATGGCTTCATATCACGAATATTTACTGGAAAAAGGTGCAATTGAAGAGATTAAAAGTTTTGATGAATTACAGCCACCAAATGTTGTATTTGTAAAGGATTTCCTGACTCCAGCTACAGATCGTGTGCTATCTGGTGGTGGTTGTGAACAAGTTGTAGAAGCTTGGATCAGGACTGATATTGAGTATGAAGACCCCTGTGAAGAACAGGTTATAGATACAAGGAATGGATTACTAGCTTCATCAAAAACCCCAAATAGATTTCGCGAAATAAGGCGTTATCCAAAGTTACCTACTTACAACCCTGACTCAGTTATAGATCTGGTTTCTGATCCACCTGCTTCAATAACTCTTTCGGTTGCACCTAGAGAGGAAAGTGATGGTTCTAAATCGCTGATGATTTTTTCCCCGGTAAGTTATCAGATAATTCATAGTGATGTGACGATACTTGGGTCTGTTCAAATAAAAGATGTTACGCAGTGGAAACTCGAGTATGGAAGGGGTACGTTTCCTGACGATGACGAGTGGTTCGAGATTACTACAAGAACTGGCAATGTAAGCTCATCTTCACTAGGTCGTTTTGTGGTTAAAGATTTGCCTAGCGGTGTCTATACGCTTCGCTTAAGTGGTATGGGACGTAGCGCACAAAACCTTGAACTTCGCATTTATGTAAATTTGGATAAGAGAAGAATGCCCGAAAAGCCTCCCGAAAGTACACAGCCCGAAAGTACACAGCGACCAATCCGTTCTATAGAGATAATTGTACCTGAGACAAATCAAGGGGTAGTTGACGTATACATCCCACTTATTCCCCGAGCTGTACCACCTAACCCTGTGTCCACACCCGTTCCTAGCTCACCTTAGGAGTTTGCATCAAAGTGAAAGTTGCTGACTACTGTTAAAGGGTTCAACGAAACCTGTCACCCAGCTTTATGTTTTCTTGATGAGCCCAGTCGCTTGCAGAAATTTTTCGCTCACCTTCTGGTTGCACACGTTTAATTTTTATGCTTCCTCCATTGAGTCTAACTAATATCCCATCTTCGTCTATTCTTACTAATCGGCCGGGCATTCCTGATTCCAGTGTTTCCACATAGTCACAATCAAATATCCCCAGTTTGTTTCCTTTAAAGGTGGTCCAAGCTCCTGGCTGGGGATTGCAGCCACGAATTTGGTTATAAACTTGTGGTGCAGGATTGTACCACTGGATTCTTGCGTGACTTTCTCCACATGGAGGTTCATAGGTTGAGCGGTTATGATCCTGTTCTAGCCGTTGTGCTGTTCCATTTTCAACTAGTGAAACAGCCTCTGACATAGCATCTATTCCCATGGGAAATAGTTGATCAAAGTACAAAGAACCAAGAGTTTCATCCGGTTTAATTGGACAGGTTTTCTGCAAAAGTATTGGTCCTGTATCCATACCTTTATCAGGCCAAAACACCGTCAAGCCTGTTTCGTTTTCTCCGAAGATTATTGGCCAGTTCATAGCCGAAGAGCCTCGATGCAAGGGAAGTAAGCTAGGATGATATTGGATCGTGCCTTTGTCAGGTGTTGTGAGTATTTCATCTGGGAGAAGTTCAGTTACAAAGGCCATCACTCCAAGGTCGGAATTTAGTGCTTGCCACTGTCCAATACCTTCAGTTTCTTTTAAAAATTTTGTGTCAATTGGTGTTAGTCCTGCTTCTTCGGCGGCAGTCCACAATGGGTCCGGTCTTTGTTCTGATGCCGGTGCAGATACCCCAACTATTTCAATACCGTCCTCAGTTAAGCGCTTAAATACAGCTTCTCCAAAGGCAGCTTGACCAATTAATGAAACTCTCATGCTTCACTCCAAAGTTTTTTCTATGTATACACTACTCTTGTGTATAGACGGCGCAATACCTAAGACAGTAATAAACTTGAAAATGATGAATTTCTCGATACAGCCAGCTAAGCTTGAACATGTTGATCAAATTGTTGGTCTCATTAAATACTGGGCCGAACTTGGGCAACTCCTTGATCGTTCCCAAGCGGAAGTAGTCGATTCTATAAGGGATTTTAAAATAGCTATTTCTGAAAATGGTGATTTTGTCGGGTGCTCTTCGTTACATGTGTTGGGAAGTGATGTTGCAGAGGTGCGTTCTTTAGCTGTTGATCCTAATTGGCAGGAAAAGGGCTTAGGTGCTGCATTGGTTGAAGCCTGTGTTAAGGACGCGTATACCTATGATATAGATCGTGTTTTTGCATTGACCTATCAACCAGGTTTTTTTGAAAAGCAAGGCTTTATTTTAGCTAATGTTATGGATTTTCCAGAGAAAGTTTGGAATGAGTGTGTACGATGTCCGTTTTTTTCAAATTGTCGTGAAATTGCCGTGGTCTTGGAATTAGAGAGTTAATGAGTGTTTATCTAAAATGTTGTTGGATCACCGATGACAGGCATTTTCTTTACTTCTAGGTGTGAACGGTACCAGAAGAATAAACCGCTCAGTACTATTCCTCCGATCCAAATGGAACCTATTATCAGAGTTATACGTATGTCTTTTCCTATACTATCTCCGGCAACCACGGCTATAACTGTTGGTAAAAGCATCCCTAAAGCGCTATAGATAAAGAAACGACGAAAATTGATTGGTGTTAACCCTGCTAGATAGGATATCCAATCGAAGTTGATTACCGGGAGCATTCGGGACCAAAATATAAGGCTTCCACCCATTCGATCGGTCAATCCATCAAGTCTTTGTGCAGTCCTACGACCTACCAAGGTGGGAAGGTGTTTCCTGCCGAGCCGACGTGCCAGAAAAAATGCTAGTGATGAACCGAGCAATAGGCCAAGCATGCAATAAATGCTTCCTAAGGCAGATCCCCAAGCTAGACCTGCTGCAAGGAAAATTGGGGAATTGGGAATTGGTGCGAACAATACCGAAAAAGCCATGACAAAAATAAAAACTATAGGTGCCCAAACTCCCCTGTCTGCTACCCAGTCTTGGAAGGGCCCCGCTTCAAATGTCCAGGGTATGTCATATAGTTGAGATGTAACTATATAGGCGGCAATAATTGCGGCCAAAACTAGCGCAATAATCGCGAGGACTCGTCTTTGAAGAAGTAACGGCGTGCCTTCAGATTCGAACATCGCGCCTAGAGAAGAGTGTGTTGAAGTTTTGTTGCTTTTAGAACCTGTGCTCACGAAATACGATCCTTTTTATTTTGCAAGATGTTCTAGCAGGAGTTCGTTAACTTTTTCTGGTGCTTCTTGTTGTACAAAGTGACCAACATTTGGCAAGTACGAAATAGTAAGATCGGGTACGTATTGGTCTGTATCAAAAGTCAATTCTTTTCCTAGTGCAAAATCTTTTTCTCCCCAAATCATTGTTGTTCGTGCTGCAACCTGCATAGACCTATTCATTTTTTCTGTAGTTGGCGGACGAAGTTTTATCATTCCCTTAATAGCTTCGAAGAATACGTTTTTACCCATAGCACGATACCAATTGATTCCGCCACTAAGCCCATATTTCCTCCAACTGTTCACATAGAATTTAATATCTTCATCAGTGTTAGGTCCTATTCGATACATTGAACGTGCGAATCCATGGTAATTATTACGCGCCAAAAATTTTTCAGGGAGAAACGGTATCTGGAAGAAAAAGATGTACCAACTACGTTTGAGTTGGGCAAAAGTTCGGAGACCTTTAAAAAAATTTGCCGGGTGTGGAATATTACATATTCCCAAAGTTTGTACCACTTTAGGGTGAGAAATAGCAAGACTCCATGCAATTGCACCTCCCCAGTCATGGCCAATGATATGAGCTTGCTTACTGCCGAGATGGTTTATTAGTTGAATAACATCTTCTCTTAGAGTTTCTATACCAAAGGGGCCGGTGTTATCTGTTTCGTTGTACCCGCGCATATCAGGTACGACAACGTGGTATTTTTTTGACAAGGCATTTATTTGATGTCTCCACGTATACCAGCAATCTGGAAATCCATGCAGGAGGATTACTAATTCCCCACTCCCAGCTTCTGCATAGTGCATACGGATGCCATTAATCGTTGCGTAGTTGTGTTCTATATGAGTTATTTCTTCCGTAGTCATTTTTGGCCCGTCTAAATATATTGGGACTAAAGTGCTACCAAGTAAACAAGTACAGAAACAAAGACGATTGAATCCAACCGGTCTAGGAGGCCTCCATGGCCAGGTAGAAGGCCTGAGGAATCTTTTAGGTTCATGCGGCGTTTCATCCAGCTTTCTGTTAAATCACCGAGTTGAGCTGTAAGCGGTAACAATAACGTAAGTGTTATCAGTTGCCATGTTCTGAATTCTAAATCGAGTATTACGTTCAGTACCAAGACTGCAACTACACCACCCAAAATCCCTCCTAAGACACCCTCCCAAGTTTTGTTAGGACTAATTTTGGGAGCAAGTTTATGTTTTCCCCAGCGTGAACCTGCCAGATATGCTCCGGTATCAACAGTAAAAGTGGCAAGAATAATTAGAAGCACGAGCCACTTTCCATCAGTTAGTCCTCGTGTAAGAACAAATGTTGAGAAAAACATTGCTGGATAGATGATCGATGAAGCGATTATGAGGTATGGCTTATTTATCTTTGTCGGAAAACCAATTAATCCAGCCACTAGGAAAAGTACAGCTAAGATCGCACCAGCGATTAAGAACCGAATTTCAAAATAAACTCCAGCTACCATGACGGCGGGTAATATGAGGAGTGGCCAAATACGTAAGGTTTCTTTCAATGAGGCTTCAGGAAATAACCATCCGCGTACAAATTCAATGGTTCCTCCGAAGGTCACTAGACCTGAAACAACAGCGAATGGCCAATTTCCGACCCAGATTAAAAAAAGCAGGATGGGCATTCCTATTGCCGCAGTTAACAAGCGGAGCTGTAAGCTACGGGACACGCTTTTCATCAGATGGCAGTAATCGCCCGAATTTTCTTTTGCGTCTACCGTATTCAGCTAAGGCTAAATCTATATCTTCTCGACCGAAATCTGGCCAGTACGTATCCGTGAAATATAGTTCTGAATATGCGCATTGCCAAATTAAAAAATTTGATAATCTTTGGTCACCCGCGGTTCTAATAACCAAATCTGGATCTGGAAGTCCTGCAGTGAAAAGATGATTATGGATAGTTTCTTCAGAAACTGCATGAGCAGGTATCTCTGATTTAATAATTTGTTGCAATGCGGTAACTAAGTCATCCCTTCCTCCGTATGAGAAGCAAATACTGAGGACGAGCCCATCGTTTTCTTTGGTTGCATCAATTGCAGCTTCAACACGATTTTGCAACCATAGTGGTAATTGTTCCAAATGCCCAAGATGCTTAAGTTGAACATTATTTTTTTGAAACGTGTCCATTTCTTTTTTAATAAATCTATCTAATAGCCTAATCAGTGAACGTACTTCTGTTTGTGGCCGATTCCAATTTTCAGTGCTAAACGCATATAGCGTTACATAACCAATGCCATGTTCCCAAAACCTTTCAAGGATTCTCCAGATATTCTCTGCCCCTGCTCTGTGTCCTGCAGCGCGTGGCAGGTTGCGCTCTTGGGCCCATCTACCATTGCCATCCATGATAATGGCCACGTGGCCGGGGACTCTTCCTCCAGTTAATTTCGAAAAGATCTCCTCTTTTTCTAGAGCCTCAGGTTTTGTATTCGGTATATTTGTCCGTTGTTTAGGTTTCAAGGAGGTCTTTCTCCTTCACTACTCCAAGTTCATCAATTGACGTGATGTGTTTGTCTGTCAATTCTTGCAGCTCTTGCTCATTGCCTCGTAATTCATCCTGGGTTAATTCTTTTTGTTGTTCTGCTTTGCGTAAAGTGTCATGTGCATTTCTACGTACATTACGCACAGAAACGCGAGCATCCTCAACTTTTTGATGAACAACACGTACCAAATCCTTTCTTCTTTCTTCTGTAAGTGCAGGTATTGGAAGGCGTATTAGTTGTCCATCTACGGAAGGATTCAAGCCAAGTTCTGAAAGCTGAATTGCTTTGACTATAGATTGGACAGCTCCTGCATCCCACACTTGGATTGAAATAAGTCGAGCTTCTGGTGTTCCAATCGTTGCGAGTTGATTTAATGGTTGTTGCTGCCCATAGTGTTCTACCTGTAGAAGCTCGACAAGACTTGGATGGGCCCGACCAGTTCGTATACCACCTAATTCTCGTTGTAGAGCTGCAATGGACTGGTCCATTCGATCTTCTGCCTCTAATAAGATTTCTTCCGGTTCCATCTCCATTGTTTATCTCCTACCTAATATTGGTTTGCGATGTAACAAGGGTACCAATATTCCCGCCAGATATTGCTTTGTGAATATTGTCTTTTTTGCGCACATCAAAAACAGATATTGGTAAATCATGTTCCATGCAGAGGCTTAAGGCGGTACTGTCCATAACTTCTAATCGTTGTTGTAATGCGTCCATGTGTGTGATTTTATTATAGAGCTTCGCATCTTTGTTCTTTGCTGGATCTGCAGAATAAATACCATCGACCCCTTGTTTGGCCATTAACAAAACATTACATTCCACCTCAATTGCACGAAGTGCTGCAGCAGTATCGGTGGTCATAAATGGATTGCCAGTCCCTGCTGCAAAAATAACAGCACGGTTTTTTTCTAAATGCCGAATTGCGCGTCTACGGATATATGGTTCAGCAATCTGTGCCATTGGTAGTGCTGTTTGTGTTCGTACTTCACAGCCAACTTTTTCTAATGAATCTTGCAATGCTAGTGCATTTATCACAGTTCCCAGCATTCCCGCGTAATCAGCAGTGGCTCTATCCATCCCGGTTTCAGCAGCTGATTGACCACGCCAAAAATTTCCGCCACCTACTACAACCGCAATCTGAACATCTTTTTGAGATGCCTTTGATATTTGCTGTGCTACTTGACTGATTGTATCGGGATCTATGCCGAAATCACGGTCACCCATTAGCGCTTCACCACTAATCTTAAGCATTACTCGGCGGTAATTAACCAAGTGAACCTCCTTTTAATCAGCCCCCTAATTCAAACCGTGCGATTCGACGAACACGTATGTTTTCCCCTGTTTTTAAAATAGCTTCTTTTACCAAGTCATCTACTTTTAGTGAAGCATCTTTTATGAAAGGTTGTTCTAGAAGAACGATTTCCTCGTCAGCTCCTTCAATTTCTGGCTTGTTTACACGTTCGTCTGTTGTAATCAGCAGTGGGTTCATGGCAGCAACCTGCATAGCTATATCTCGTGCTAACGAACGAAATTCGTCGGTATTTGCAACGAAATCTGTTTCGCATGAGAGCTCTATAAGAGTACCTATACGGCCGCCACCGTGTATATACGACTCGATTACACCTTGACTGGTTTCCCTATCTGCGCGTTTTTCAGCCGCTGCAAGTCCTTGTTCACGTAATATTAAGGTAGCTTTTTCGATATCTCCGTTAGCTTCATCAAGTGCCCTTTTTGCATCCATTACACCAGCACCTGTTGCTTGACGAAGGTTTTTAACCATTTCTGTTGTGACGTTACTCAGTGTGCTTTTCTCCCTCTGTTATCTCTGGTGCCGATTGTTCATCGGCTTCAGAAGTTGTTGTTACTATTTGGCCTAAGTCAGTTGCTGTAGGTTCTTTTTTCTCTGGAACGGAATCTTCCACGTTTGCAGTCGGTTCCTCCGAGATGTCGGAATCGATAACTTCAGCATTGGATATCCCTTCCTCTAGTCCTGCTTCAAATGAAGCTTTTCCTTCCAGTGCAGCATCCGTTATTTGGGTTAGGATTAACTTAATTGCTCTAATTGCATCATCGTTACTTGGTATTGGGTACGTAATTGGTTTTGGATTGCAGTTTGTATCCACAAGCGCAACGATTGGAATGTTCAATCTATCACATTCCGCTACTGCTATAGATTCCTTAACTGTATCAATGATAAATACGGCTCCGGGAAGGCGATCCATGGATTTTATGCCTCCGAAGTATCTATTCATTCGTATAATTTCGTTTGTTATATCTAACTGTTCTTTTTTGCTTCTGCGACTATAGTCACCTTGTTCCATTCGATCTTCCAGATCTCGAAGGTGCTGAGTTCGTGATTGCATGGTTCTGAAGTTTGTTAAAGTTCCTCCAAGCCACCTGTTGCTGACATAAGGAAGTCCTGCTCGCTGAGCTTCTTCTTCTACGGTTTCCTTAGCTTGTTTCTTGGTACCAACAATTAAAACATCCTTACCTGTAGTAACAACGTTGCGGACGAATGTTATAGCAGCGTCTAAGCAACCGACAGTTTGTTGTAAATCTAGGATATGAATGCCATTTCGTTCAGTGAAAATAAACGGTGCCATTTTGGGATCCCAGCGCCTTGTTTGGTGGCCGAAATGTACCCCTGCTTCTAAAAGTTGTTTCATTGTGACAGATGTAACCAGGCTGTCCTCCGGGTGACGCAGGATTTGACTAACAAGTGAATGTTGTCAACGCCACACAGAGTCACAATACCTCCCTTGAACCTATTGAGAAAGGGAAGATTGAATGTTTCTTATTCACATTTGTTAGTTCTGGCGTTGAAGTAGTAATCCTAGTATGGTTGTTGTAACACAGGAGGTGATGCATATGGATGACAGTAGTTGTAGTACAAAGCAAGAAATGATGCAGGAGGTTTTGAAGCACTAACTGCTATTTCTTGCTTTTCTGCATAAAGGGTCTGGTAGTTTTCTGCCAGACCCTAAATAATTTCCAAGACTTGTTAAAACCTTAGTGGTGGTCCGGTGACACGTTTTAATTCCGAAACCTTTTCCTCATTACTTGACACATCTTTCGTTGGTCGAAATTTTGAGCAGTATCAGGTTGTTTCTTCAACAATGGATATTGCTCGGGAAAGATCTCTTGCAGGGTGTGCTCATGGGACAATTGTTTTAGCTGAAGAACAAAGTGCAGGTAGAGGACGACAAGGGCGTTCTTTTTACAGTCCTGACTCGGAAAATCTATACTTTACTGTAGTTCTACGTCTTTCGATTGATGCACATGCTCTTCTTTCCATAATTTTGGCTGTATCAACTATTCAGGCTTGTAAAGCAGTAGGTGTTGGGGCTGCTATTAAATGGCCAAATGATATTTTTATCGAAGATAAAAAAGTTGCTGGGATGATTGTTGATGCAGAAATTTCTCAAGGAGATCGTGTCGCTTTAGCAGGAATCGGTATAAATGTTAACGGTACGCCAAGTGAACATCCAGATTTGAAGACTTCTGCAATAAGTTTAAAACAGGTTACTGGTTTAGTTGTTAGTCGAGAGCAGTTATTAGCAAGTTTCTGTAATTCTTTAGAAAAAAATTTGGGAATCTCAAGCTCAATATTGCAGGAAGAATACAGGAAGCATAGTTTTTTGATTGGTCGGTCGATACATGTGAAAGAAAAAGATACAGTTTATGAGGGGATTGCAGTGGATATTGCTCAGGATGGTGGATTGATTGTACAAATAGTGGATGAAGAAAACCCCCGCAAGCTTATTGCTGCGGAGGTTTCGATCCAACCGAATTATTAGAGATAGTACAGTTAACTATCTGTACTCGAATCACGGTTTATAAATTGGTTCAAGATATCCATTGGTATAGGGAATACGATTGTATTGCTATTATCATTTGAAATTTCACCAAGCGTTTGCAGGTAGCGAAGTTGGAGTGAAATGGGTTCCTGTGACATAACAGCAGCGGCTTCAGCCAATCTCTCGCTGGCTTCGAATTCACCATCTGCAGCGATAATTTTTGCTCTACGTGCACGCTCTTCCTCTGCCTGAGCTGCCATTGCTCGTTGCATTGTTGGAGGTAGTTCCAAATCCTTGACTTCGACAGTACTTACCTTGATCCCCCAAGGCTCTGTTTCCTCATCGATAATATTTTGAAGTTGTTGGTTTACATCATCGCGTTTCCCTAATAAATCTTCGAGTTCAATTTGTCCCATGACTGAACGAAGTGTTGTCTGAGAAATCTGAGAAGTTGCACGGATGAAATCTAATACTTTTACGACGGCATATTCGGGATCAAGAACACGGAAAAAAATTACCGCGTTAACTTTAATTGTTACATTGTCAGCTGTGATTGCTTCTTGAGTTGGAACATCCAATGTGATTGTCCGTAAATCCACTTTTACCATACGGTCGACAAATGGAAGCATGACAAAAAGTCCTGGACCTTTTGCTCCTTCTAATCGCCCAAGCCGAAATATTACTCCTCGCTCAAATTCTGAAACTATTCGAATCTGGAAGGGTAGTAACGGGATCAGTAAGATTGCGCTTACCCCAATTAAAAACGCTTGAATAATTTTAGTTAGTGTACTTTTTGGTTCTTTAGAACCGTTAGTTTGTTGTTCCATCTGTTTTCTCCAGTTTACTTACCTTTAGTTGTAAGCCATTTACTTCTAATATGCTTACTTGTTCACCTTCATTAGCAGTCCCGTTTACGATTTCTGCTCTCCACAATTCGCCTTCGAGAAAAACCATACCATTAGGTTCTAATGACGTACGTACCTCCGCTATTCTACCAATTAATGCGTCACCTCCGGTAGGGGAGACTTTGTTTCTCGAACGAGCGAGGCCTACTGCTATTGAAATGAATAGCGTAGCAAGTACAAATATTAACAAAAATGCAACAATTTTATTTGGTTGTAAGTCAGTTGGAGTTTCGCGGAAAGTAATGATGATTCCAAGTATTAAAGCGACAACCCCACCACCACCAAGAATGCCCCCTGAGGTAACTAGAAGTTCTAAGAAAAGAAAAACCATTGCGGCACCAATGAGTGCAAGTCCCGCTGTATCAACAGGTAACGTTCCAAGTGCAAGAAATCCGACAACAATTGCAATTACACCTGCAACGCCTGGTAAGAATAATCCAGGGTTACTTAATTCAAAAACCAGGGCTAAAAAACCCAATGAAAGCAAAATTGTTGCCAATGTCGGGTTTGAAATAAGTTCCAGAATTTTTTCCCATTGTGTTTTCTCTAGATAGACACGGGGAGCTTCAGAAATGTTTGTTAATGTTTCTGTTGTATCAGGAGTCATAATAATAGCTATATTTGTGATTTTTACTAATAGGTCATCGATGTCATAAGCGATGTAATCAATGACATTCAATTCAAGAGCTTTATCCTGAGTGATTGAAACAGCTTCACGAACTGCTAGTTCTGCCCAATCAGCATTTCGACCTCGCAACTCTGCGGCGCCTCGTATAAAACTGACAGAATCATTTTCGACTTTGGATGCTAATGTTTCTTCAATATCGCTGCCATCACTGTTTACGGCAGATGCAGCTCCGATTGATGTATTGGGAGCCATAGCAGCTACGTGTGCCGCTATGGTAAGAAATGTTCCTGCGCTAGCTGCTCTTCCCCCGGCAGGAGAAACGTAAACTGCGATTGGTACAGATGATTGGTAAAAATGTTGAACTATTTCTCTGGTACTCGAGCTTACGCCACCTGGTGTATCTAATTCAATAATAATTAAGCTAGCTTCGTTCAATTCTGCTTTCTCAAAAACTCGTTCAACAAAGCGCTCTGTCATTGGGCCAATGGCACCATCAATTTTCATGATATGAACTGCATGAGGTGGATATGATTGTGTACTTTTACAGGACCCTAAGAGGACTGCAAGTATGCACCCTAAAAGCAGGAAAAATACTACAAATCGTGATTGGTGTAGCTTTACCATTACTAGAGTATAGATCTCTTCTAAAGCCTAGCGGTATACGTTACGGTCAGCCACGGTATATTGGGTATATGACAGATAATTTTCAATCATTTAGTACAGCACGTGGGATGCATGATCTCCTTCCTGAAGATATGCGCTCATTTCGGTATATTGAGGACACGTTTCGTAAAATTTCGAGCAATTGGGGTTACGAAGAATTAAGAACGCCTACTATTGAAAATTACAGCCTTTTCACTTCTGCTGGAGGGCTTACTCCTGAGTCACTTACTCGGGCCTATACTTTTTTGGATTGGGATGGCTGGAGTGGTGAGCGAGTCATGCTGAGGTATGATTCAACGATTTCTGTTGCGAGGGCTGTGACCTTGGCTTCTTTAGGGTTGCCTGCACGTTTGTTTTACGTGCAAAGTGCCTTTCGATTCAATGAATCTGAAGATCAAGGTGAAGAATGGCAATGTGGTCTTGAGTATCTTGATGCTATTCCACAAAGCGGTGAATTAGAAGTAGTCACCCTTGCTGCAGAACTTTTTTCGGAAATGAAAATACCTGCGCAAATAAAACTTTCACACTCAGGTATAGTTCGTGCAATTTTTGAGATGGCTGAAATAGACGATATGTTGGTGCGCCGTAATTTACTTACTCGGATAGCGAGTGAAGGTGAAGGTGTGTTTTCAGAATTATTAGAAGGTAATGCATCTGCCCTTGCTTTGATTACTGCTATTTATGCTGATGTTAATCAGAGCCCCGAAGTGTTAGCGAATTTTGTTGCGCTTGCATCTGCTGGACTTCCTGAAGCGATCCCTGCCCTTACTGAATTGCAAGATCTAGCTGAAATTTTGGTTAGTGTAGGTAGGAATGTGTGTATTGATCTTTCGATGCAACTAGATTTTGAATATTACGATGGTATCTTTTTTGAATTTATCGATACCAAGAATTTAAAATCACTTGGTCGAGGTGGTCGTTATAAACCCAATCTGGAAGGCGGATTAAAGAGTGCTGTTGGCTTTGCCCTGGATATACCAGTATTGCTAGGGCATTTGCAATTATCGAGGATGCCGGAAAGGGGTCAGGTAAATCTACTGCCTTCTGGAAAAGAAGATTTCTCCTATGCTCTTCAAATTGCTGATGTTTTGCATGAAAATGGAGTTATTGCGTCATTAGATGGCAAGAACTCTGCAGATATAGTCGTGGAAATTCAAAATGAGACTATTTCTTTACGAAGGCAAGGTGACGAGCACGAGGAAATAGATTTAGCTAGCCTTTTGAAATTGGTACTTGAAGAAAAGGGAAAAGAATAGGCAGTATGGCCGACCAAATTTTAAAATTAGCATTACCAACTGGTAATCTGCGCGAAACGGTAGCAAATCTTTTAGTGCAATCGGACATTAATGTACCTGGTTATGAATCAGGTTCTCGTGTTCTTAGTGCTACTGCAGAAGAAACAGGTATTCGGTTCCGAATTTTTCGTGAAGGGGATATACCTATACAAGTGGCACTTGGAAATTATGATATTGGTCTTTGTAGTGATATTAATCTTGCCGAAATACAAGTGCGGTTTCCACTTGAACGTATAAAACGTATTGCTGCATTACCTAGTCCTGTAACAGAGGTCTGGTTAGCAGCCTCACCATTTTCAGGTCTCAGCGCTGGTGAGATTCCATATGGTGTTGATTTGAGTGGTGTGCGTATTGCAAGCGAGTATCCTAATTTTGTTGATTTACTGGCCGCACATTTGCAAATTCCTAAATATAGGTCGATTCCCTTGTATGGCGCTGCAGAAGCATATCCGCCAGAAGATGCAGATTTAATTATTTTGTCGGTTAAAAACCGATCCGAAATTGAAAACCTTGACCTTGTACCTTTACATTGCCTTTATGTAGGTGGTCTTTCACTCATTGGGAACAGTAAAACGTTCTCTAGAAGTAACTTGAGTTCTTTTATAGAGCGGTTAGCTCCAAAGTTTCAAAATTTTGAACCACGACCAAGTTTACCCACAAGTACAGTTTCAAAAAGAATTGTGATGGGAGAACGAGATACAAAAGTTTTACGGCTTGCTTTGCCGGATGGACATGCTCAAAGGCACACTGTTGCTGCTTTATCTGAAGCAGGCATAGCGTACGATGGGTACAGCGAAGATGGTTTTGTACGACGACCGAATTCTGAGCATAGTGGTCTCGAAATTAAAGTTGTTCGTCCGCAAGATATGCCTCAACTTGTAGCGGATGGTTCATTTGACCTTGCAATTACGGGAGTTGATTGGTTGAAGGAACATCTTGCAAAGTTTCCTTCCTCACCCGTATCCATGGCAGTGGATCTTGGACGAAGTCGATACAGTATTGGTCCTGTTGTCCATAATGATTTCCCTGCGGATACAACTTCGGAAGCCTTGGAAATATGGTCCGGTTTAGAACGTCCTATTCGAATTGCTAGTGAATACCCTGCTTTAGCGGAAGCGTTTGCAAGGGATGTTCAGATTCCTAGGACAGGCATAATTCCAATCAATGGTGCGAGCGAGGCATTCGTACCAGAGGATGCTGACATACTTATTGAAGGTACTGAGACAGGGACAAGTTTACGTGCCAATAATCTGAAAATGCTTGATCCTTTTCTTATTTCCACAAACTGTCTTATTTCCAGAAATTCCCCTGTTACTGAGCGTCTTGGATTACAGAAAGAAATTATTGAAATTTTAAATGTAGCCGCAGCACAAAATAGCGTAACCTAAAGGCGGAACGATGCCCCCTATTACACTGCACATGGTGCTTGCCCGTAATCTAGCAAAGAACCTTTCTCTTGAGGAACTTAATTCACACGATGGTTGGTATCTTCTTGGGGCCACTACTCCTGATATTCGAGTCATAACAAAACAAAACCGAAAAGACACACATTTTTTTGATCTTTCAGTTATGGAGCATCAGGATTCAGTGGAACTTTTTATCCGTTCAACTCCCAGTATCGCGGATCCGGGGAGTCTAAATACACAGGCGAGAGCTTTTATAGCAGGTTATATTTCCCATTTGTCTTTTGATGAAAATTATATAACTAATGTGTATCGTCCAAATTTTTTAAATAGTGAACAGATTGGAAGTTCTGTTAAAGCAAGTCTTATGGATAGGCTATTGCAATTTGATTTGGACCGAACCTATAGCAATGATCCTCAATTACGAACACATTTATGTGAAGCATTGTCGTTCACAATCAACGATATAAAGTTAGGATTCATAGAGATTAATACATTACGTAAATGGCGTGACGTTGTTAGTGATATAACTGCCAGAAATTTAGATTGGGATCGTGCACGTTCGATGATCAATAATCATCTTCGGAAGCTTGGTGTCGATGATGATGGTGAGCTAGCAATATTCCTCGATTCGCTTCCAGATTTGCTTAATGAGACAATTGGGTATGTGACTAGTGAGGAAGTTTATTCGTTTGTAGATCGTGCAACCGAGGAAGCCACTCTCGTCGTAGGGAAGTATTTGCAATGCGTATAATTTCAAGTGTAGAAGAAGGTCAACGAACGATTTTGTCTCGCGCCCCGTTGGAAGGTGAACAAATCCCAATGAATATCCGGGAAACTACCTTCCGTACATTTGGGAAAGAACTTACCCCCCAAGAGGCTGTGAGTCGGATAATCCGTGATGTTCGCGATGATGGTGATAATGCTGTTCGGTATTACAATGCAGCGTTTGATAAGGCTCACAACGAAGATCTAGTTGTTTCAAAGGAAGAGATGGATCTTGCCCGTAAAGCTGTTCCTGATGAAGTTACTGAAGCTCTAAAGTATGCAGCAAAAAGAATTAAAGAATTTCATGAGCAGCAGTTACGCTCTATAGGTCTTAATTTTCAAGTTAATGGTCTTGGGCAAATGACTCGACCTCTTCAACGTGTAGGAATCTATGTGCCTGGTACTAATGCTCCATTACCTAGTACAGCTCTAATGTGTGCGATTCCCGCAAGGATTGCTGGTGTTGAAGAGGTTTACATAGCCAGTCCTGTTTTAGAAGATGGCTCAGTGCCTCCAACAAAACTTGTTGCTGCTGAAATTGCCGGCGTTGATGCTGTTTACAAAATTGGAGGAGCTCAGGCAATAGCAGCGCTTGCTTATGGTACGGCTAGTATTCCAAAAGTTGACAAAATCTGTGGTCCAGGAGGCTTGTTTGTTACCCTCGCCAAGCAGGAAGTTTATGGAAACGTTGGGGTTGATGCCATTTATGGTCCTACAGAAACGGTAATTATTGCAGATGAGAGTGCTGACCCTGATTTAATTGCAGCTGATTTGTTGGCTCAGGCAGAGCATGATCGATTGGCGAGTCCAATTTTATTGACGCCTTCAAGACGTTTGGCTGAACAAGTTAAGGCTGCTATTAAGATTCAAATGCGGGATCTGGAGCGTGCTAAAATCGCAGCAGAAGCTTTTGAAAATCGTGGTGGATGTGTTCTTGTTAGCGATCTTGATGAAGCTATTCAGCTTGCTAATGAATATGCTCCAGAGCATCTTTGTTTAGTAGTTGAGGATCCCACAGCCTGGGTAATGAAAGTTAAGAACGCTGGCGGTGTTTTTTTGGGAGAGGCATCTCCTGAAGCAGTAGGTGACTATACCGCTGGTCCTAGCCACACGATGCCAACTGGCGGCAGTGCTAGGTGGTCTTCTCCGTTGGGTGTAAGTGAATTCCTGAAAACAATTAGTGTTGTGAATGTTGCTCCAGATGAAGCTGAGGAGCTAGCAGCTCAGGCTAGTATAATTGCGCGTGCTGAGGGGTTAACTGCTCATGCAGCCTCAGTCGAACGTCGTATCCAAGGACGTTAAAATGGATAAAGATCCGACAAGATACATACGTGCAGATTTTTCTGATTTAATTCCATATGCCGGTGTAGAGTCTCCGGAACAAGTTTCTGAAATTTTGAAAATCCCGATCGAATCTGTAATAAAGCTAGATGCTAATGAAAACCCGTATCCACCGATTGCAGCGATTCTAGAGGCTGTTTCTACTGTTGCCCTCAATGTTTATCCTGATCCGAACCAGACGTTTCTCCGAGAGTCGATCGCCTCCTATGTAGGCGTTGATCCAAGCCAGGTGGTTGCAGGTGCGGGCTCTGACGACCTTATTGATATTGTCATTAGATTATTGGAGCCCAAAATGTCTGTTTCTGCAGTTCCAACTTTTGGTATGTATAAATTTCTAAGTAAGAACAGTGGGGTTCCACATATCGAGGTTGATCGGAATGAAAATTTTGAAATCGATATTTTGGGGATTGAAAAAGCAGTTCTTGAAGGTGCGAATTTAATTTTGCTGGCATCCCCCAATAATCCAACCGGCAATAGTTTACGGATGGATGAAATTGTAAAGCTTGTAGAATTAGATACGGTAGTTGTAATAGATGAAGCTTATGCTGAATTTTCAAGAGAGAGTGTGATCCCTTTAATTGCGAAACATTCTAATTTGATTGTCCTGCGTACGTTTAGTAAATGGGCTGGTCTTGCAGGAATTCGTATTGGATACAGTGTTTCGCACCCTGAGTTTGCAAAACGCATGATGGCTATCAAGCAACCTTATAATGTAAGTACCGTTGCTGATGTTGCCGCTCGTGCTGCCTTAGAGCACAGCGTTGAAGTTTTAGATTCAGTAAGTCTACTTATTTCTGAACGGGAACGATTGATTAGGGAATTGCGAGAATTTTCATTTTTTAAGGTATTCCCTTCTGATGCAAATTTTGTGCTAGTACAAGTTTTAGGAAAAAAAGCTGAGGATGTGGTTAAATTTCTACGGGAACGTGGAATTCTTGTCAGGTATTACAATATGCCTACACTTTCAGGAATGATTCGCATTAGTGCTGGTCGTCCGGAACAAACTGATGCTTTGTTGAAGGCATTACGAGATTTTGAGGAAAATTATGTCAAAGCGTGAAGCAACTATACAACGTAAAACTGCAGAAACAGATATTAAGCTAACTGTTGTGATTGATGGAGAAGGCTTGTTTGACATAGAAACTGGTCTAGGCTTTTTCGACCACATGCTATGTCAAATTGCCCGACACGGAGTTTTTGATATTTCCTTAAAGGCTAAAGGTGATTTACATGTTGATGCTCATCATACGGTCGAAGATGTGGGTATTGCTATGGGGGAGGCTTTTGCAAAAGCGCTTGGTGATAAATCCGGCATTGTTCGTTCTGGATCAGCAACCTTTCCTTTAGATGAAGCTTTAGGTTTTGCGGCAGTCGATCTAGGTGGTCGACCATACTCTGTTCTAAATTTGAATATTTTAGGAAGAGAAATTGGAGGCTTTCCTCCAGACTTGTTAAATCACTTTTTGGAGTCTTTCGCTAATTCTATGCGAGCTAATTTCCACGTTAAGGCTATTTCTGGTGTTAATGATCACCATAAGGCAGAAGCTTGTTTTAAAGCTTTAGCAAAAGCTTTGGACAGTGCAACGACCTATGATGACCGTCGTGCTGGCATTGTTCCCTCGACCAAAGGTTCTTTGGATTAACAGGCAGTGCTTTAAGTTCTTGATTTAAACCAACCATCACGCTTGGCTTTGATATAGCAGGCTTGGCTGCACCATAAACGTTTGCTTCGTCCATCTGAGTGTTCTTCACCTGATGGGTTTTTAGGGCAAATGGCTAGACCGGCACCATCTACCAGCTGTGAATGGTCATCCGTATAGAGAATTTGGCCAGTTTCATGTAGCTGTAGTTGCACATCACGTTCAGAAAGGAAATGTTTTTCAGTAAGTAATTCTTTGCAGAACTTGCATACGTTGTCGGTATTTTTTCTTTTGAGATACGTATAACATTCATGTCCACGTATAGGCGTAAACATTTGCAAGCAATTGTAATAGTGATAATCGGGGAGTTCCGCTAGCTGCTCTTGTATTCGCAGCCATATATAGCCACTCAAATTACGAGGTTCAATGACTGTGGAAATTCGTAGGAAATTTTCAGAATCCTGAAGATTTATCTGATTTCTTCGGCCATAGCGGTCACGTTCTATTTTCCACGGCAAATGATCTTCAGAATGCACCTCATTTTTTACGAAAGTATTGATTTCTAGATAATGGTCGATAGTTATTATCAGGTCGTGGATCAAGTCCACGTAGGTGACCAGCCAATCCTTCTGTTCTATTGACAGACCTGCTTTTTGTGCACGTTGAGCAGCAGGGAAATACATCTCCTGTGCTGGAAAGCGTAGCGGATTCGGTACAAGTAGCTCATCACCGATTCTAGGTTGGTTGCTTATTGTAAGTGGGTTTATCTTTTGTTTTCGAAATGTATCTAGAACGCTAGTTACCCACCAGATATGGTGTGCTTCATCCATGAATTGTTGGGTGTTAAAGTGGATTGGATTCGTCAAATTTAAAGGGCCATAGTCTTGTAGCCACCGACTGAGGTTATCATCCCGTATTTCCGGGGTTTGCAATAGCTCGTAAATGAGCTTTAGGGAATATTGTGGAGCAGGGTTTTGAGAAACTGGTCGATATTGTCTTTCATTGAGTCGCCTAACTCGAAGTTCATTATTTGTTACAGTTGCATTTGTCCATTTGATCCATTGCCATTCAGGGTTAATACGCGTGACCTGCATACTGCGATCCTACCCCCATTGCTGAACTTTCAACAATGCGTTTATAGTTTTTATTAATAATATTTTGCATACACTCTGCGATTAGTTTTGGTACATTGGTTTTATGACAAAACTGCTTTCTGATTTGTTAGAGGGTATCCCGTCGGCTGACTTGGTACGTGGTGAACTTTCAACAGCAATAAATTCAATCAAATTTGATTCTAGAGCAGTTGAATCGGGAGATTTGTTTGTAGCGATCCCAGGGTATACCACAGACGGTCATTCCTTCTTGTTCGAAGCTATTAAGGGGGGGGCTGTTGCGTTATTTGTTCAAAAAGATGCCAGACCGTCTTGGGCTCATCTACCTGGAGATTACCCAATTGTTGCAGTAGATAACACTCGGATTGCCCTAGCAATCTTAGCCGCTAATTTTTATGGAAATCCTTCACAGGAACTGACTGTTATTGGTGTTACGGGTACTGATGGAAAAACAACCACCACGCATTTCATGACAAAAATTTTTGAGGAAGCTGGTTATAAGGTTGGTCGTTTAGGGACTGTCGATGCGTACATCACTGGTGCTGAGCAGGATGCTTTACCTTCTAGTGATCTCACTACTCCCGAAGCTGTACAAGTACAAAAGCTATTAAGGACAATGGTGGATGCAGGCTGTACTTTCGCAATTGTTGAATCTTCTAGTCATGGCCTTGCGCTACATCGTTTGGATTCTGTAGCTTTTGATACCGCAGTTTTGACAAATGTTAGCGGAGATCATCTTGATTTCCATAAAACCTTTGAAGCTTACCGAGAAGCTAAGGGCATGCTTTTCCAAAAGTTAAACTCTTCGAAAAAATCTGTTGCAATTGTTAATTTTGCAGATCCGTCAGCTCATTTTTTTCTTAATCTGGCTTCTACCGCTCGCCCATTGTCCTACGCGGTTGGGAATAATATTTCTGAAGGAGTAGATGTGAGTGCCAAAATTACAGATCTACGTGCTGATGGATCCGACTTTCTTCTAAGTGTTCCCGAAAAGGAGACTGAATGCTCGATTCAAATTCCAGCGTCTTTCAATGTGGAGAACGCGTTAGCTGCAGCAACTACAGCTTTTGCGTATGGAATTACGATTGATGACATAGCTGCAGGTTTATGTGCTTGTGCCGGTGTGCCGGGACGAATGGAATATATTGATTCTGGACAAACCTTTGATGTAGTTGTGGATTATGCCCACACTGGTGATGCAGTACGCAAAGTACTAACAGTTCTTAGGGACATTACTAAGGGTAATTTGATTATTGTTGTTGGTGCTGCCGGTGAAAGAGACCCCGGACGTCGTTTCGGAGTGGCGCGTGCTGCTGTAGAAAATGCTGATTTTGCGATTTTTACAAATGAGGATCCACGTTCCGAAAATCCGAAAAAAATCGTTCAAGAAATTGGAAGTCATGCAGTGGGGGCGGGTAAAGTACGAGGAGAAGATTTTTTGGAAGTTAGTGATCGTCGTTTAGCAATTGCAACAGCATTGGAACATGCGAAACCTACAGACTTAGTGGTTATATGCGGTAAGGGACACGAATTAAGTATGGAGTTAAATGATCAATTCGTACCTTGGGACGATCGTGAAGTTGTGCGCCAGGAAATGGCTCGGTTATTGGAGTAATAGAGGATCTTAATCGAGAAGATCCTATAATCATTTTGTTTAAGTAAAGATTTTAAGGAGCATTAAGTTGGCAAAACAGCGCGGTAAACAAGAACAACAACATCGTGGTCAACGTTCAAGTAGACATCGTTCTTCTTCTAAGGGTGATACCACTGGTAGTGGTGATCAGTACAAACCTGGTTTTCCGGTGAATATTTTTACAAGTTCAAAGGCTTTATATGCTGTGGGTGGGTTTTTGGTAATTGGAGGGTTATTGGCTGCTATCTTGATGTCTAGTTTACAGAGCAACTCACCTGGACGTTCCTCGCAAGATCCTATTCGTGAATCAGCTGCTGCAGAATCTGAAACCACAGAATCAATTGAACCTTCGCCGACACCTGATGCCCGTGTATTTTCTGGAACCGAAGAGGTTACATTCCGGAACGAAAATTACAGTGCGCTTGTTGAAACCAACAAAGGTAGTTTTATGATCGTGTTAGATTATGATAATGCTCCGGCTACTGTGAATAATTTCGTATTTCTTGTGGAAAAAAAGTTTTTTGATGGCTTGATTTTCCATCGACTTATCCCGAATTTCGTAGCCCAGACTGGAGATCCAACCAATGAGGCCACCGATGTACGCGATGGACCTGGGTATGAGATCCCTGATGAGCCTAATGAGAATCGGAATACGACTGGTACAGTTTCAATGGCTAAAGTTCCGGGAACATCGAGTTTTGGCAGTCAATTTTTTATTAATTTGAAGGATAACCCTGCCCTTGACTTTGATAGTGGCAATGCTGACCTTTATTATCCTTTTGGTTCTGTAACAGATGGGTTGGAAATTGTACGTTCGCTTACTCAGGGAGATATTATCACTTCAATTACTATTTTCCGGGAGGATAGAGAAGTGCCAAAAAGTTTTTCTGCAGCTGAGCAGGTAATTGATGCCGAGTCAAATAATTACGAAGCCACGATCAAGACAGCAAAAGGAGATATAAAGGTATTTTTATTTGCTGAATTATCTCCCAATACAGTAAATAGTTTTGTTTTCCTGGCCCAAAAAGGTTATTTCGATGGGATTACATTTCATCGTGTTGTTCCAGATTTTGTAGTACAGGGTGGTGATCCGACGGGTGCAGGTACTGGTGGGCCGGGGTATGAAACTGAAGATGAACCGAATGAAAAAAGAAATACAGTTGGACGGCTTTCAATGGCTAAGGTTGGTGGAGCTTCGAGTTTTGGTAGTCAATTTTTTATCAATCTAGTTGATAATCGTGGTCTAGATTTTGATAATGGCCTTGTGGATAAGTTCTATCCATTTGGGGAAGTAATTTCAGGAATGGATGTTGTGCGAGAACTTGTTCAAGGAGATGTTATAGAGTCTATAACGATTGAGGTGACTTCAAAGTAGGCGTTCATGAGTGACGAGCTAAATCCGTTTAGACCTGAAATTGCACAAGAGCAAATTGTACAAGATCCTTTCTTCCGCCCTGTTTACTGTGCGCAAACTGGAGATATGCCTATACATACTCTTCGTGTCGATCTCTCTATTGGTGGGACTGCGCCGCGTGATGCAATTATAAATTTGCGATATCAGGGTGTTCTTGGTCCGACGGCGGGTGCTCTATGGTGTAATCCAGAGTTTAGTACATTCATTATTGAAGCGCCGGTTGCAGATTCTCAATTTTATGCTAACCGAGAAGGTGTTGAGATAGGTATCTATGTTGATGCCCAACGGGTTAGTGATGAACAGTTGGAAATCTCCTCATCTTCCAGGGATAGTTGCATTCTGAAGGGTGGGGGTGAAACTAGCATTATTATAAGGTTACCTGAAGAGGTGATCCAGCTTTCGCCAGCAGCATTGGCAAAACTTCGCGCACATCGAAAGCCCCGCTTAACAAGTTAATTCTTGTTAAGTATGTGATTCTATATCTGGTGATTCTGCAGTGATACCTTTTTCATGTAATGCCGTAATTTCTGTATCGCTTAAGCCTAGAAGATCAGAAAACACATAGTCGTTGTGTTCTGCATAACCTGGCGCCGGAAGTCGAACACTACCTGGTGTTCGACTCAGTAGCCAGGGTGGGGTTTCCATTTCCCAAGTGCCTGCATCTGGATGACTATGTTCTGCCCAAGCATTTCTCGATCTCATTTGAGGATCACTCATAATTTCCGGGATAGTCAGCACAGCCCCTGCTGGAATCCCTGCCCTTTGCAAGTTGTGCATAGTTTCGTAGTGACCATGTTTAAGACTCCATGTTTTGATAATCTCGTCTAAGAGGTCTTCATTCTGTTTACGTGCTTCGATTGTTTCAAAACGTGGATCTGTGGCCAATTCTGGCTGTTCCATAATTGTGCATAATTTTCCAAATTGTGCATTGGTTTCACAAGCAATAGTTACCCAGCTATTTTCACCTCCACTGGGATAACAATTATGTGGGGCAAATTGATTATTTCGGTTACCCATAGGGTTACGAAGAATTTTATTCATGCTGTAATCGACAAGATATTCACCTACAAGGCATGTGAGATTCTCTCGCTGTGCCATGTCTATAAAAACACCTGTTCCTGTTAGTCGAAGCTGTCTCAGTCCTAAAGCAACTGCTGCAGGCACAGCGGTTCCAGACATTGGATCACCGTAACTAAATCCTGTTTTTGTCGGTTCGCCATTTTCATAACCAGATATGGAGACTAGGCCTGCTAATTGTTCAACATTGGTACCGTAAGTTACATACCCACTTTCAGGTCCTGTTTTTCCATGTCCAGGCATCGAAAGATAGATAATTTTTGGATTGACTGCCCTGATTTCTTCATAGCTAAGTTGTAGTTTTTGCATTACATCTGCACGATAGTTTTCCACCAGAACATCGGAAATTGATACTAGATTAAGGAATAATTCTCTACCTCGGTTAGTTTGAAGATCTAAAATTGTGGAGTATTTATTTCGGTTATTGTGATTGAAGTAGGCCGCCTTGTTATACCAACGTTCTTCAGTCCGCGGCATTCTGCCTAGACCTCGAAGCAAATCCCATTGTTTCGGACCCTCGATTTTAATTACCTCAGCTCCGTAATCTCCAAGCAGACGCGTTCCCATTGGTCCTGCCCAAACCATGGTTAGATCAAGTACACGAATCCCTGCCAGAGGTGCTGTCATCGGACTAACCCCAATAAGATCTCTTTTGTGTTTTCACCTAACAATGGTGCTGGATTGTCAGTCCAGTTATCGGGCCCCATCCACCAAGGTGGTCCAGGGTAAGTAGCTTTTCCTGCTACTGGATGTTCAATCTCACGAAGGAACCCTCTTTCTTTTAATTGGGGGCTTTCCATGAGGTCAGCCATATCGTGGATATACGTGATAGGTGCTCGATTTTCTCCCCCGGCTTGGTGAGCTTCTTTTTTTGTTATATTTGTAGACCATTGAATAATTTCAGCCATCAGTTCATCACTGTTTTCCATGCGTGCTTCAGCAGTCGAATAGCGCTCATCTAGGATCCATTCTTCATGTCCTACAGCTCGAGCAAATGGTGGCCAATTACGTGCCATAACATGGATTCCTATTTGCCCATCGATACAGGGATAAACTCCCATGATACTGGACATTAAATTACCTCGACGTTCAGGAGCCCATAACCCCATATAAGAGTAGAACGGAATTCCTGCTTCAAGGATCGGTCCCATACAATGTTGAACGCTTATATCAACATGTTGTCCAACTCCGTCTCTTTCTGTAGCCAATAATGCAAGCATTCCTGCTGAAAAAGCATTTAAACCACCCTGGTAATCTGCTTGATAGCCCCCATTTTTTAGTGGCCCACCTTCTTCAGTTCCCGTGATAAACATCTGCCCACTCATTGCAAAAGCAATTAAATTATTTGAATAGTAGTTTGCATATGGACCTTTTTGCCCGTAGGCAGTTATGGAGATAACAACTAATTTAGGGTTGATAACTTTGAGGGTTTCATAATCAATTCCCAAGGCTTTAGCATCATTTGGCCGATAATTTTCTATTAATACATCACTTTTTTTAATTAATTCTATGAGATTGTTATGGTCTGTTACCGTTTGTAAATCAAGCGTGACAGAACGTTTACCTGTATTTAAGTACATAAACAAGGCACTTGTTTCAGGATCAGGCTGATTATCCTTAAAAGGTCCGTGTGTTCTTGAGATATCTCCGTCTGGAGGTTCTATTTTTATGACTTCAGCACCGTATCCTGCAAAAAGTTTTCCGCAATAAGGCGCAGATACAAAATTACCTAACTCTAAAACTTTAATTCCTGATAGTGGCTGCATACTGTAATAGTACTAGCTGGTACGTCCAGGAATTTCAACCTGTACGTTGCCTCTTACTGAAGGCTGCCCATCTGCAAGGGTTACGACTTCAAGTTCAACAATGTTGATGCCATCCTCTTGTCTTTTATCAACGACACGTCCAGATAAAGTAAGTGGGTTCCCTGCGATATCTGGGCGACGGAATGCAACTCGTACACTTATCAGGTTACTTTCAGAACCCGCCCAAGCTCCAACATAGTGTGAGATCCAAGATAGTTTTAAGAGGCCTGGCACTAATGCTCCTCCAAATCCCATTCGACGTCCCGCCTCGGCATCCCCGAAGGCAGGATTTGTTGGGTTGTCACGTCCAAAAAATTCTATAGCCTGATCTTCAGTTGGTGTTCTTTCTAGAGGTGGTAGCTCATCATCAACGGTAATATCTTCATAGTACAGCTCACTCATTATTCATCTCCTCGATCAAATTGATTGATTGTGCGTAGAGAAGCTGCCACGGTATCACCATTTTCATCGAGGTAATCCGTTTGGAAGGTTACAAGAACGCTGTATCCATAGCGTCCTCCCAGACGATCACGAATGGAAATAACTTGTGTGGTAGCGCGTAGGGTTTCATTGATTTGAATAGGTTTCATGAATTTCCACTCTGTTTGCGTCAAAATACCACTTGATAAAACACGTGGAGAAAGTTCAGGAGGAAGTCCTGGCTCTAGCATTGCTAACGCATAAGGAGGAGCAATACCTGTATCGTCGCTATATCTCGGATCTTTGTCTCCTAATAGGTCACGCATTCGTGAGGCATCTTCAGCCTTTGGTGTTACCTCAATTGGATCACTTTTAATCCCAATCATTGCGCGATGTTCCGCGGTGATTTTGCTTTCTTCTACCTCTGACAATTTAATTCCTCCTAGGTGTTACCGCGGTAGACCCACGATAACATCGTCATTCTCTATCTTTACTGGATATGTTTGAATGTCTTCTGCACCTTTGTTCCAGAACAGAATCTTTGATTGCAGACGTCCTAAAAAGGGATGTGCAGCGTTAAATTCACTTGTGAATGGCTGAGTGACTGCTTTTCCGGTAGTGATATCAAAACGTGCTCCATGGAATGGGCACATAACACACTCGTCTCGTATTTTTTCAGGTTTTAAGGGCATTCCTGGAAAACTGCCTAATGGTAGCCGTACGTGTGGACAGAGTGCACCCAAAGCATGAGCCGTCTCTCCAACTCTTATAATTGCGACACGTATTGTTCTAAGTCGAACCTCTTTCACTACACCTTCTGGGAAATTTCGAATGGAACCAGCATTTTCCCAAACCTTCATTTTGTCATGAGGAATATTATCTTTAGCTTTTAATGGGAGAGGGGGGTCGATTCCTAAAAGTGGACCTAAAACAGTTTGCATCGCACCACCTGAGAGAAGGCCAGCTATAAGGAGAAATAGTCCTCCTGCAAGGCCGCTGCTACTGGTTTCAATATCTCCTGGCGCAGCAATTAAAATAATTCCACCCGCAATCATTGCGATTGTGAATGCTCCCCAAGTTCCCAAAATTGACATTCCTACAATGGCAAGTCCTATTGACACAATGTACTCCTTCCGCGGAATGGTAGCGTGCTTACTACCATCAGTCCAAAATTTTGTCTTAAAGCCCTTCAATATTCCTATAACTTCGTCGAAAGTAAAGGAGTGGCGCAGCATTTTCCTCTGCACCCGCTTGAAGAACTTCCCCAATTGCAATTATATGATCTCCGCCGTCAACCAGCTCGCGCACGTTACAGTCTAACCACGCAGCAGACCCAGAAATTATAGGTGAACCTGTTTCTAAAGTGTAACAAGGTACTCCAAGTTCTTTTTCAGGCTCTCTTCCTGAGATTGCAAAAGTATTGGAGATTTCTTCTTGTCCTGTGGCCAAAATACTTACTGCAAACTGTCGAGATATGGGCAAAAGTTTTTCCATGTGATTACCTTTTGCAATGCATACCAAGATGAGTAGCGGATCGAGCGAAAGAGAGGAAAAACTGGAAACAGTCAGACCATAAACTTTGTCCTCATATTCCGTTGTAACAATTGTCACACCAGCAGCCCATGAACCCAATGCATTTTTGAAATCATCACTGTTTACATTCGGCATTTTATAAGTTCTCCAGAATTGGTGACATATCCCAGATAACATTCACGTTGACTTCTTTAAAATAGGGTGCCATGGGTAATTGAGTAAGAATTTGATCCATTTCGGTAGCATCGCCTGTTTCAAATATTGCCAAAACACCGACGCCTGTTTCCCTGTAGATCGCTCTTATTTTCCCTTCATCGCGCAAAGTTTTAGTTGCTTGTAGTTGTTCTGCAACGATCTCTTGCCATTCATCGAATTGAATGTTTGGCGGCTGTTGGGAAATCAACCGTGCTGCAAATAACATTTTAAACTCCTATGAAAGTACCTATGCAAGGCTACCTTAGGACTTAACCCCGCGCCACAACTACTTGAAGTAATATTTCTTATATGACTCATTTGGATAGCCGCCCCCTTTTGACCTTTGATTTAGATGGAGTTTTATGTTCCCCACCGTTTGGTATCAATCCCGGTAGGAAGACAGTAACGACTAATTCTAGGAAGACTCCTCCTAGAATACCAAGCATTCTCTGGTTTTTTGAGCGATGGAGATATAAAGGGCGTAGGCCAATGCCTAAAGCAGTTAAGGCATTCTCTGAATTTCAAAAATCATATCGGTGCATAATTGTTTCTGCAAGAGGTGAAGCTGCTCGTAAAGAAACTGAGACTTGGTTGGAACACTATTTTCAGCAAGTTCCTGATTTGTTTCTTCGTTCGACATGGAGGGAAACACCTTCAGAGTACAAAGTCCGAGTTATTCAGGAGTTGAGCTCCTTGGCTCATTTTGAGGATGACCCACGTACTGCGATACTGGTTTCGAATCACGTGTCTCAAGTTTTTTTGATTGCTTGGCCAAGGAATCAAGGGGTTTCAGGCACACAGATCCAGCGTATTGAGAAAATTGGAGATGCTAAAGCATATTTAGAGAAGCTTCGTTGACTTAACCGCCCGCCATTTGCTTTTGGAATGTTCCAAGATCGAAGTAATCACGCCAAGAAGCAATTTTCCCGTCTGTAAGTTCAAAAACTCCCATAACTGGTAGTGCTACTTTATTTTCACCTGCTTCAAATTTGTCAATCCGTTCAGTCATGACAATATTGCCTTCGCCAACGATATTCAGAAGGTCCCAGCCTTTACTTGTCATCATGCCAGCCATTCCGCCTAATGTTGCAGTGATAGCTGCCTTGCCTTCAACTGGGTCCATGGGGATGTTGTGATAAAGGGCATTTTCAGTGAAGTAGGAGCCTAGTGTTTCTCCGTTCGGAGAAGGAGCATCCCATTCACTTATAAATTGCCGGACAATTTCTACGTTATTCATGATCACCTCATTAGGTTTCTAATTCCAGAATTACTCGTCTGAGTAATAATAGTGCAGTTGTTATTGCACGTCTTTTAGTTGCAGCACGTCCTTGACTCATTTGAGTCATGAGCGTTCTCGGTTGTTCCAAGTTAGGACCACTAACAGCCACAAAGATCGTTCCTGGCGGATGTTCTCCACTTTCCCCCTCTAGTACCCCAGTTACGCCAACGCCGTAGTCACTAGTGAAGTAACGTTGTGATTCTTTAGCTAAATCAGCTGCTAGTTCTTCCGATCCTTTGTCTGTATCAATGCCTAACCTATTACCCTGTTTATTTTTGGAGATAACGTGCGCACCAAGGAATGCTTCTCCAATTGCCTCCGCATCAGCTAATGTGCTTGAGAGCAAACCTCCAGTCGTTGTTTCTATTACCGAAACTGTTGCGGTCCGTTCGACTAAGAGCTGGGCGATGACTCCCTCTAAAGTATCTTCATTTTTCCCCCAAATTGACTGTCCAAAAATCTTTTCTAGTTCTTCCTCTACTGGGTGCATAATGCTTAGCGCTTCTTTTTCGTTAGTACCTTTAGCGCCTATACGTATGTGTACTCCATCTGCTCGGGCATAGGTACCTACACCGATTCCAGGTGTTTCATAGACTGGTCGTGCCATTTCATCGACTGTTCCTTCACCTATACCTACAGTTTTAAGAGTGCGAGTTATGAGAACTTCTCCTGAAAGCCCTTGCAGGATTGGTGCTACTTCATTTTCCCACATTCGTTCCATTTCAGGCGGTACCCCGGGCATACTGATAATGATTTTTTTATCTCTTTCCACCCACCATCCAGGTGCTGTGCCTCGTGGGTTGTTAATTGATTTGGCACTTGGTATCAGCCAAGCCTGTTTCAAATTCGATTCCGGCATCTCATATCCACGGTTTGCAAAAAAGGAGCGTAATTTTATTTCTAGTTCTTTGTCTATGTGCGGTTCCTCATCTAAGAGTGCACATATCCCTTCCCGGGTCATGTCATCTACCGTGGGCCCTAGTCCACCAGTTGTAATAATGAGATCGGAGCGGTTCCAGGCACGCTTAAAAGTTTCATCAATGCGTTGCTTGTTGTCTCCAACAACAGATGTATAGTTCAGGTCAATACCGAGTTGTGGCAATCGTTGGGCAATCCATGCGCTGTTTGTATCAACAATTTCGCCCAGTAAAATTTCGGTTCCAATAGCGATGATTTCTGCTTGCATTGCATAAGTGTAGAGTGACTTTATTAGTGGTGTCTAAATTCTTATTTTTGTTTGCTAACTGACAATCTTATCGAACCCTTTTAAAGTTGTGTTCCTCTGGAGGTTAGATGGTTGAAAAACAAGCTCCAATTAAATTTCGTGTTTTGAATCTGGCTCGAGGTGTAGCTGGGGCTATCTGTGTGCGTATGCTTGGAGATCTAGGTGCAGGAGTTTCTGCCTTAAAGTGGGATGAAAGTTTCCAAAGTCATGTTGATTTTGAGTACACCGACTTATTTCATTCAATTTTGGAGGATGGATTTGAAGTCTGTGCTGAAGTTAAAAAAATATCTGATTTGGAGGAATATCTGCCTTCATTGGCAAACTCATTCGATCTTTTTGTAACCGATTTTGATGTTTCAGAAATGGAAGAAGGTAGATTATATGATTTACTTTCCAAATTAAACCCTAGTGTGGTTGTAGCAAATGTTAGTCATTTTGGGCGAACGGGACCATATTCTAGATGGAGAGGCGATGAGCTAACTGATTATGCATTAGGTGGCTACTGGGCGCTTGCGGGAGATGCAGATAAAGAACCGTTAAGGGTACCTGGCCAGCAAGCACAATTTCATGGTGGCACGCAGCTCGCGTTTGCAGCAATTGTTGCCTTACGTCATGCCAGGTTGACGGGGCAAGGGCAAGAGGTAGATGTTTCATCTGCAGAAGCAATGTTAGGCGCTCATTGGAGTACAACGATTGCCTGGACTCATGAAGGACGCATACTTCAGCGTAGTGGGTCAGATCTCATAAAGGCTAGAGATGGCTGGGTACACTTTTATCATCTTGCCTTATATGACGATATTTTCACTTTATTTAATTGTGCTGATTTGTTGAATGACCCGAGATTTGAATCCATTGCAGCACGTATCGCAAACATTGATGAACTCGTTGATATCGCGAAGTTATGGTGCATTGATAAGGAAGTGATGGAAATTGTTGATGGTGCACAGTCACTTCGGATTCCGGTAACACCTGTCGCAGACGTTCCCATGTTATTAAATGATGATCATTTGCTGAATCGTGGTTATTTCAAGGAGGTTGAATCTGCAACAGTACCTGGGCTTCCGTGGAGATGGGACTATTCTTGGGAGTTGGATAGAAATGGAAATTTCCTGGAAGACGCTCTTTCTCGTGGGGATTTATCTTTAGAGCAAGGTCCTGCAGATATACAAACTAAAAATGGAGAAGTTGAAGACGCTCCACTTGCAGGGATTCGGGTTCTTGAATTAACAAACAATTGGGCCGGTCCAATTGCCTGTCGCCATTTGGCTGATCTAGGGGCCGAAGTAATAAAAATTGAACTTTCTACAAAATTAGCTACGCGTGCAAGTCATTATCCCGGTATTGATCCTGGTAAGGCACATTGGAACCGCTCAGGTTACTTCAATGAAATGAATCGTAACAAGCGTGATATCTCACTGAACTTAGCTACGGAACAAGGTCGAGAGCTGTTTTTAAATTTAGTTGCCCAGTCAGATGTGGTTATTGAAAATAATAGTGCGCGAGTAATGCCGAATTTAGGGGTAGGCTACGAGCGTTTAAAAGAAGTTAACCCGAGCATTGTGATGGCTTCAATTAGTGGTTTTGGCGCAACAGGAAAACGTCGTGATTGGCTCGCATATGGTTCTAATATTGAAGCTGCTTGTGGTCTCGCATCAACAACTGGTTATAGTGATGTTCTTCCTTATCGAACAGGTTCTTTTGTAGCCGATCCAATTGCTGGAATTCATGCTGCAATTGGTGTTTTGGCTGCACTTGAACGCCGTGATGAGACTGGTCAAGGTGCTTATTTGGATATTGCATTAACAGAATCTGCAATGACTTTTATGTTGGAATCATTTGTATGGTTTCATAAAAAACAACATTCTATGCCTAGAAACGGAAATATTGATCATGGTGATGCGCCAACTGGTGCTTATCCGTGTTTTGGCCGAGATGAATGGATCGCAATTGCTGTCCGAACAGATGAACAGTGGCATGCGCTTACTGATTTGGCGGGTTTCGAAGACATACGTTTAATGAACGTTGGTGAGAGGATTCGTAATAGGAGTGTCATTGATCACCGAATTAAAGAATGGGCGCAGGATTTTTCACAATTTGAAATAGTTAAGATGTTGCAAAGTGTTGGTGTTCCCAGCGCACCAATTTTACATAACTGGCAACTACATTCGGATCCCCATTTTCATGATCGAAATGCCTTTATTGCGATAGAGCATCCTGATACAGGTGTGTATCCTTACCCGGGATTTATGTGGAGATTTAGTAAAACAAAGCCTTCTCTGAGAAGACACGCTCCTCGCTTTGGTGAAGCAAACACTTATGTTTTTGGGACACTCTTAGGGCTTACCGATGAAGAAATTGATGAATTGTTTAAGGCAGGAGTTTCATCTAGACAACCTGACGTCCCTCGCCCGCTATCTTTAGGTAAGGGGCCATTGATAAATTGAACGATATTTTGAATGTCGGTGTTAAATTGTTTTCTAAAAGGAGAAAAAATGAGTAATTCACAAAATTATGAATGTATTAATTATTCAACATCTGATCGTATAGCTCGTATTACGCTTAATCGTCCAGAAAAACGGAATGCTTTAAGTAGGCAATTACGTGATGAATTTGTGTCAGCTCTTCATGTTGCTGAAAGAGATGACAGCGTAGTAGCTATTTTAGTTGATGGAGAGGGTCCTTCATTTTGTAGTGGTTATGACATAACTCCTGATATGTCAGGTCGTGTTCCAGCGGGTGGATGGGTATCAGAAAAGCTTTTTGATGCCTGGACTGATCAATTTGCACGTTCTTGCGTCAGGGATTGGATGACTATATGGGACATTCTTAAGCCGGTGATCGCGATGGTTCACGGGCATTGCTTAGCTGGTGGTACCGAACTCATGTCGATGTGTGATATCGCCTTTGTTGCAGACGATGCCCAAATCGGTTATCCGCCGATGAGAGGGCAAACTACACCGGATGTGATGTATTTTCCTTGGAAGTTGTCTATGGCGCACGCAAAATATCTCCAGTTGACAGGTAACGTCATAAGCGGAAAACAAGCTGCTGAATGGGGATGGGTGGCGAAGTCCTTTAGTGCTGATGTTCTTGAGGAGCAAACTTTGCGCGAATTACGTGCACTAACGTCAATTGCCCCAGATCTGCTAGCTGCTAATAAATTAGCTATAAATCAAAGTTATGAAATTATGGGAATGCGAACTGCGCTGAATACAGGTCCCCAGTGGCATGCCTTAAGCAGCCAATTGAGACCAAATGCAGGTGAGTTCACAAAAATTTCAAAAGAAAAAGGTTTGAAAGCAGCACTTGATTGGCGGGATGCACCATTCAAAGCTGAAGGTCTTTAATGAGGCGACATGACTGACGTTGATAGCAACATTGAAGATGTGCTTGAAGCGAATAATGCTTTCTATCGTGCTTTTGCTTCTTTCGATAAAGAAGCCATGGCTGATATTTGGGCAGAATCGGAGTTAATTACATGTATTCATCCAGGATGGTCTTTGGTAGAGGGACGTGATGATGTCCTAGCTTCATGGGATCGTATTCTTGAAAATCCGAATCAACCACCGATAGTGAGTGGTGGTGCTCAAGTACGGAAGTATGGCGATTCTGCAGTAGTTCTTTGTAGAGAGAGTGTTGCTGGGGGACTGTTATATGCAACTAATGTTTTTGTAAAAGATTCTGCTGCGTGGAAACTAATGCATCATCAGTCAGCCCCGGTTGTGATGAATTAGTTCTCCTCAAAAAAGAAGCGTTCTTCACCAAAAGCAGGTCTTAGCTCGTCAAGCCACGTTACCTGTTTGTCGTATGTGGCATAGAACGGTTTCATAACCCAATCCGGATTTCGGGCTTGCAGAAATTGCAATGAGATGACTTTCTGACCACGAATTTCAGGTGTTCCTGTAATGGCAACCTTTCCTGGATCTGCAGACATACTGGGCCCTCTAACAGTTCGTGCTAATCCGCTCACCTTTGAATATGCGGTGCGGAATATTTCATACGCTTCTACCAGTGGGATTTCGAAAAAATGCTTTGCTCCAGTATCTCTTGCAACAAACATGTAGTAGGGGATCAAGCCAAGTTGAACTTGTGTACGCCACATCTCTGACCAAACAGAAGCTTTATCATTGATGTTACGCATTAGAGGAGATTGCGTTCGAATCTGGGCGCCTGTCATCTGTATTTTTTCGATAGCTTCTGCCACTGCCGGTGTCGATAATTCAGCTGGGTGATTGAAGTGTGCCATTACGGAAAGGTGTCGCCCTGAGTCTGTAATTTTTTTAAAGAGACCTAGTAAATCCTCGGCATCATCATCTGTGGTAAATCTGTATGGCCAGTAGCCAAGGGCTTTTGTGCCAATTCGAATTGTACTCACATTGTTCTGCGTACTTGCAAGGATTGGATCGATGTAACCTTGTAATCGACTTGTTTTCATTACGAGCGGATCGCCGCCAGTAACTAGAATATCTGTGACTTCAGAATGCTGTTCAACATATGTTGTCAATTCTTGGGTTTGTTTGGCCGCAAATTTTAAATCATCCATACCTACAAATTGTGGCCACCGAAAACAAAATGTGCAGTAAGCGTGGCATGTTTGTCCATTGCTAGGGAAGAAAAGTACTGTTTCTTTATACTTGTGCTGCATTCCCTCTAGTGAGACTTCGTTTATTTCAGGTACGTTATGCTCTAACTGTCCAGCTGGGTGAGGGTTTAATGTAAGTCGTATTTCATTGGCTTTTTCCTGTATTTCTTTAGCCGATGCATTTTTTTCTAGAAGGGCCGCTATTTTTAAAAAATGCGCTTCCTTTAACATCTCTGCCTGAGGGAATGTCAATGTAAAAATTGGGTCGTTAGGTACATTTTTCCAATCAATCAATTCATTAACTACGTAATTGTTTGTTTTGAAAGGTAAAACACGTCCCACTACATCAATCGCGTTTTTTTCTTGCTCACTTAAATTTGATAATTGTGGCAATTTGCGAAAATTATTTAGCGTTATTGCTCGGTATTTTTGTTGTTCAGATTGTTCTATGGAATCTTGACTTATAAATAAAGACATATATCCTCCTGCGTTTTAGCGACGCGGACCCACGGATGGGTCACCATGGAGCTCTGGTATGCGGCTACTCCGACTGTCTACGAGGTTAGCTGACGGGTTCGGTGTCGGTAGTCACCGGTGCACTTAGCACTTAACCCCAAAAAATGGGTCCCCCGTTCTGTCTCTAAGATATCCAAAGAGTACAGACTCGACTTAGTAAGTATATCACAGACGGTTTTTTTCGATAATAGGTTCAAAAAAGCCTTAAATAGTCAATTGGTCTAACAAATCCTGAGTCGCAACAGCAGCAGCAGTAACGCGTTCTTGTTCACTCGGATCAAGGCTCATTTCAAAGACTTTTTGAATGCCTCCTTCACCAAGTTGTACTACGGTTCCAGAGCAGACATCATTAATTCCATATTCACCTTGATGCAATACTGAGCAAGGCATTAAGCGGTTTTGGTCTAATAGAATGGACTCCACCATGGCAATTGTTCCCGCTGATGGAGCATAAAAGGCACTTCCGACTTTCATCAGTTCTCCTATTTCTGCCCCGCCCCTCATCGTTCGTGATACTACCTCATCAATTTTAGCTGAGGTAAGTAAGCTTTTTAGCGGGATTCCTCCAACCAAGGTTTGAGATACAACGGGTACCATTGTCGTATCAGTGTGTCCACCGATCACATAGCCATGGACATCTTTAGGTGAAACACCAACAGCTTCTGAAACGAAGTAACGATAGCGTGCGCTGTCTAACGCGCCTCCTTGCCCAATTACTCTTTCACGAGGAAAACCACTTGCTTGGATTGCAACATGGCACATCGCATCCATTGGATTAGAAAATATTACAAGTACTGCGTTGGGTGATGCTTGTGCAGCTTGCTCCACTTTTGCTTTTACGATTGCTGCATTGCTATTCAGTAGCTCTTCTCTGGACATACCTGGTTTTCGAGGTGCTCCTGCAGTGAGAATTACGACATCTGAGTCTTTTGTTTCTTCCCATCCATCTGTGGCTGAAATATGTGAGCTGAAACCTTCCCAGGAAGCAGCTTGTGATTCATCAAGCGCTTTGCCAAAGTGCATTGTTCCAGCAAATTGGGGATCGTCTTGAAGAATTACATCGCAGATATCGCGTTCGATTAAGCGTTGAGCCATCGCGCCTCCTGTCATCCCTGCTCCCACAATAGTGACTTTTTTACGGGTCATTGTTCTCTCCATATGTACTTTTTAACTATGATCGGGTGAAGCGTATCACGACTCGACGTTTGTTTCTTCTTCTTACAATTCCTCACCTAGCTCGATCATCGGTACACTAGTAGTGTGAATCAAGAATTTATCCGTAATTTTTGCATAATTGCCCATATTGATCATGGAAAATCCACGCTAGCTGATCGTTTATTAGAATCTACAGGTGCGGTTGAACAACGAGAGATGTCTGCACAATTACTTGATTCTATGGATCTGGAGCGGGAGCGTGGAATTACAATTAAAGCGGCAGCGGCGCGCATGCTTTATCACTCAAATAGTGGTCAACAATTTCAGTATAATTTAATTGATACACCAGGGCATGTAGATTTTTCTTATGAAGTTTCACGCAGTTTGGCTGCTTGTGAAGGGGCATTGCTTGTTGTTGATGCCTCTCAAGGTATTGAAGCGCAAACTTTAGCTAATGTTTATTTAGCTTTGAATGAAAGCCTTACTTTGGTTCCTATAGTTAATAAAGTGGATTTACCTCATGCTGAACCGGAAAGGGTTGCTAAGGAATTGGAGCGTGTTGTTGGCTTCAGTCGAGACGAAGTAATTTTTGCTAGTGCAAAAGATGGTATTGGTACTGATGCCATTCTGGAAGCAATCGCTTCCAGAATTCCCTCTCCTGTTGGAGATTCGGATTCAGTGCTGAAGGCATTAATTTTTGATTCCAAATATGATTCCTATAAAGGTGTCGTTGCGCATGTTCGTGTTGTTGATGGCAATGTTTCTTCAAATAGTGAACTTTATCTAATGCAAACAAAAACTTCTTTTGAACCGATAGAAATCGGTGTTTTTTCTCCTGATATGAAACCTTTGTCAGCTTTGGTAGCTGGTGAAGTTGGATATATTGCAACAGGATTAAAGGATGTGGCTGATTGTGGTGTTGGAGACACTATAACAAGTGTTGGCGACTTTGTAGTTGATCCTCTTCCTGGATACAGGGATGCAAAACCAATGGTTTTTGCTGGGCTATATCCTACTGATTCAGATCAGTATCAGGACCTCCGCGAAGCGCTAGAAAGACTTAGTTTAAATGATGCTTCGTTGGTTTATGAGCCAGAATCATCAGATGCACTGGGGTTTGGGTTTCGTTGTGGTTTTTTGGGGCTATTACACTTGGAAATCGTGGTTGAACGACTTGAGCGAGAATATGGATTGGGCTTGTTGACAACGGCTCCTGGTGTTGGGTATGAGGTTTTGCTCACTGACGGAAAAGATATATTTGTTGAAAATCCTTCAAATCTTCCTAATCCCTCGATTATTGATGAGATACGCGAGCCTTGGGCTTCAATCGATGTAATTACGCCAAGTAGATCCATTGGGCAAGTTATGGAACTTACTACATCGAGGCGCGGGAAATTTTTACGTATGGAATATTTAGAACCTGAAAGTGATGTTTCTCCCGGAGAAGCGCGGGTTCTTTTGCAATATGAAATTCCCATGGGTGAGATTTTGGTGGATTTTTATGATCACCTCAAAGGTTCAACAAGTGGATACGCAAGTTTAGATTATCAACCTGTTGGTTATAGGGTTGCAGAATTGGTTCGCGTTGACATTTTAGTGAATGGGCAGGGTGTGGATGCTCTTTCAATTATTACACACCGAGCGAATGCTAACCGTGAAGGTAGACTCCTTGTTACCCGACTACGTGAGTTAATTCCTCGTCAGTTATTTGATGTTCCAGTACAGGCTGCTGTTGGTGGTAAGATTATCGCACGTGAAACTATCCGTGCTTTGCGAAAGAATGTTTTGGCAAAATGTTATGGTGGTGACATAACTCGCAAGCGAAAGCTTTTAGCACGGCAGGCAGAAGGTAAAAAACGAATGAAACTAGTTGGTTCCGTTGAAATCCCTCAGGAGGCGTTTATGGCGGTATTACAACTTCGTAGTGAGGAATAATTAAGTGAAGGTGAAATTATGACCATTACAGCTTTTGTCCTAATTGTTGTTGATCCAGTTCTAACTACACAAGTTTTTGACCAGCTTCAGGATACTGAAGGTGTTCGCGAGGTTTACCAGGTAATGGGGCCTTACGACATAGTTGCAGTTATTGAAGTAGCAAGCTTTGTTGAAGTTACACCACTTGTTAGCAAAGAAATTCGAGGACTTGAAGGTGTCGTGGATACGACTACGTGTGTGACATTTCCTGATTAGCAAAAACTTAAAGTTTTTAACTAAAAGATTTGCCCTCCGGCTTGTTCCTCTTCGCCCTCTCCCATAGCTGCTTCCGTCGTAAGCAATCCTTTTGCACCCAGTACGCGTTGCCGTAAAGGAGTTATTTCATCAGCATGTTCACTAGCTAATATCCTTTGCATCAAAGTGAAGAGGGTCTCTCCAGTCATTAATCCGTAGCCATAATTTTCACAGGCTATGCGTAAAGGCTCCGCAAATTCAGGTTCTCTTCGACCGGGTTGCATAGTTCGTTTTCCATTGACTATGACCAGGCCGTTAGCTTTCACGTTATCTTTTAGCAAAAGTTCTTCTAACCTTCGTTGTAATCGAACATATGGCCATTCAGTTACTTGATCGGAAGTACTTTCAACCTCAACCGCAAACAATCGATCATCAAAACCAATTTCGAGTGGGTTACCTACTTCAGATTTCAATTCAAAGCCAAGAAGCAGTAAAGATTCACGTACAGCTTCTTGAAACGCTGGGCCACTGCTCCATAAAAGCCTACGGTGCTTTGCCAATTCATCTACTTGGTCGGAAATTGCCGTCTGGCTTTCGATAGCTGTTTGTACAGCTAAGTTCATTTCTTCCATTTCTGCTTCTAGCTGTTCAAGTCCAGGGAGTGCTAATGCATTGGCCCAGGAAGGGGGTTTTTCTCCTGAGACACCTTCCTGAACTGCATCTAATGCTTCCACTACTTCGGTTGCAATTTCTCCACGTACCGTACCTGTTATAGGTTCTATCATAGGTAGAAAAATTACCTTTCCTGCGAGTACGGGGATTTCAACTGCGATAGGAAGAGAGGAACCACCAACGGCTAAAACGGATGCACCTTTGATAGATTTAATTATTTCTTCATCGAAGACTGCACGATAATACATCTGTTTCCGATATTTACGAATTACAGAAGCAAATGGGTGGTATTCATCGACTATGCGTATGTTTTTCCCCTCTGCAGCCTTTAGAAATGTGCCTCCCCAGTGAACACCTTGTGGCGCAGGAAGCCAGGAATATCGATCGCAGCCTTCAAAGTTTATTAGTCCGCTTTGAGTTGCATTAGGGTTTGCCATAACGGTGACAATTCCCCCTTGATCAAGCACGCGTCGTGTTTCATCACTACGTCTTCGGATTTGATCGGCTGCAGCAACTGCAGATGCCGTTGTGGAGCCGTTGATAATCGGACGGCCATCTTGGGCACTAAATTCCTTATCTCCTGCTAATAATTCACTGACCGTTGCCGTTATACTAGATGGGTTCACAAATAAGGCTTCATAATCTGTGTAGCTCGGTGCATTTAACACGTTATGGTTATCAACTTTCGTGTTTGGTAATGAGTAACCTATAGTGATCACTTGCATAGCTTTCCTCTCAGTTAGTTTTTGAAATCAATTGTTGTATATATTTGCTTAGCTCCTGTTTAGCCAAAGGGTCTTCCCAAGCTAATGCAAAATTTGCGAGTACGTGTCCGGTTGGTCGTCCTGTGTCGTATCGTGCTCCACTGTACATATATGCGCACACATCTTTATTTGTTCCTGACAGTAGTGAAAGTGCGTGTGTTATATGAAGTTCTCCGTTTGGTGATGATTTAAGATTTTCAATCGCCTCAAAAATTTCTGTCTTTAGAACATATCTTCCCACAATTCCAAGATTTGATGGAGCTGATTCCGTTGTGGGTTTTTCAATTAGGTCTTGGACTGGAAACAATAATGGTGTTTCTGCTAGTTTGACATTTTCTTGAAGTTTAACGATTCCATAAAAAGGTATGAGTTCTGATGGTATTGTTTCGACCGCAACGATATTTGCTCCGTGCTCTGCAAAAGCATTTGTGAGCTGAGTTGTGCAATTAGGTCCTTCTGGATTAAGAATGATGTCATCTGGAAAAAGTAAAGCAAAAGAATCTCGACCTATAAACGTTTTTGCTTGTAGCACTGCGTGTGCAGTACCAAGCGGTTCGTGTTGAGTTATAAATTCTATATTTGCAGGTAAGTCACTAGCTTTTAGTTCGTTGATTATCTGGGTGTTATTTGTTTTGCTCGCATGTTCTTTTGCGCGACCTTCCCCATGAAAATGGTCGATAATTTCTTGATGTCGGGTGCCAACGATTATTTGTATATCCTGGATCCCTGATTCGATTGCCTCTTCCACGGTATGTTGGATTAAAGGTTTGCCGAAGACAGTAATCATTTCCTTAGGAATCGCTTTGGTTGCAGGAAGCATCCGAGTTCCTAATCCTGCTGCGAGAATTATTGCCTTATTTACTTTTCCCATATAGATATCGTACGAACTACAGCTCTTTTGATATACCTTGAAAAAGTATCATTTTCGAGGTTACGTTATAAAAAGCTAAAGTTATTACGATGACTAATGCACTCATGGGTATCCAAACTGTACTTCGATTTCTTAAGAGTTTTTAGAACGACAGGTTGGGTTGCACCACTCTTTTTCTGGTGTTTGTTGTTCATGCAAGCCATCAGGACTCTTATTACAGAGATCGGTTTCACGTCCATCGTCTTCCTTGTGGATTAGCACTGTGACACCCTGGACAGCGGAGTTTCTCCCTCCTCCCCACTCTTCGCGTTGTAGGTGTACAGGAACTGCCTGATTAATTAAATCATCTACTTGTGATAGATCGCTGCTTTGATAAGAAGTTACGGAGTATACGGATTTTTGACAGTGTTTACAGGCACGCGATCGTGCTCTTTTAAGAGTATTTCCGCATTTGCTAAAACCTTTGCAATTAACAAAGTCAACTTTTGGAATTTCAGTAAATTCTTCTGCTATTAACAGCCATATGTAAGTGAGTAAGTCTTTGGGGCACAGCACAGTATCAATTTTGTAGCCATAACCTAAAGGGATATCCTGTTCGTCAGTTAGGATTTTGGGTTGCATACGTATTCCGTTTTCATCTCTGGGAACGTCGAGGAAACTGAATTCTCTTAATGGTGCTGTTTCTGACTGTGTTTCAATATGGGTGATTTCTTCGGAATTCAATGACTCGAAATCTATTTCCACTTTGCCTTTTAGTTTTTTGCGAATCGTAATTGCAAGTACTTCTAATAAATCAAGATATGTTATTTGCCAGCTTGCCGATTTTATTGAAATGTTACGTTCACTAGCTTGAGAGTTTTGGTTTATCACATTTCCAGTGGGTGAAGTTTTTTCTTCCAATGCTGGTCGAGTTGCCCACTCGTAGGGTGGGAAATTGTTATCTACATCTTTTATCCTTCTAGGATTTGGAACGTTCAATATAAGGGTTAAAGCGTCGGTACTTTCAATTGCTGCTGGATCGAGGCCTATATCGCCAGAGTATTCGTAGCTTCGCAGAATGTTGAAAACTTGTATCATCCACCAGACATGGCCGGCTTCTTGTATAAATTCATGTTCGTCAAATGCGTCTATATCACCTGATAGCACGCCAAATTCGGAAAGCCAGTTAGATACAATATCGATTATCTTGATTTGGCGGATTCGCTGATCGTCGTAGGCTTTTGCTAATCGCCGGTGTAGCGTTTCTCCATCTAATCCGGGCCAATATTTTTGTTCACTAGAAGTGATAAAATTATCCCTCGTTGCTGTGACTTTTTGATATCGGGTCCATTGCCAATCAGGATTTAATTTTTCTATGCGCATTACAGGTATATTTTACGCAGGCAGGGTAGTTGATAACAGGTCGAGAGGTTTTTTTGTTAGTTTCTTGCCTAGTATTTAAGTGATTGAATCAGTTTTCTTTTTAGTTTTCCCCAAATCTTTTCCAAAAGCGAAAAAACAGTCAAACATATGGGAGTCGTAATAAGAAACTAGTAATGGTATGATCGTCATCACGTTATCTCTAAGGAGCTATATTGAGGAAACGACGTACTCGCGTACCGCCAAAGCCGACTCCGCCTCAGCCGCGGATAAATGAGCGTGTACGTGTACCTTCAGTCCGTGTTATTGATGATCAAGGCCATCAGGTAGGAGTACTTTCCACCGATGAGGCTTTGGGTATGGCGCGTGAACGCAACGTTGATATGGTGGAAGTTTCACCAAATGCAGATCCGCCAGTCGTTCGGCTAATGGATTTTGGAAGATTTAAATTTGAGCAGTCCAAAAAGGATCGTGAGGCGCGCAAGCATCAACAAAAAGTGCAAATTCGAGAAGTTCGAATGAAGCCAAAAATAGAAGACCACGATATTGATTTTAAAACTCGGACAATTCAAAAGTTATTAAGACAAGGAGATAAGGTCAAAATAACAGTGATGTTTAGAGGGCGTGAAATTACTCACCCTCAACTTGGAAAAAGTTTACTTGAAAAAGTCTTTGATAACCTTGAAGGGCACGGTACATTAGAAAAAGATGCCAGCTTAGAAGGACGGCGAATGTCTATCGTTGTCGCGCCAGATAAGAGAGGGATCGCTGCATACAAACGTGCTCAAGAAACTAAAGCAGTAACTGAAGGTGCTGTAGCGACAGCTGATTTGGCTGAAAATTTAAGTTCAGAGGAAGTAACAAATCAACATGATGATTCAGCAGATGAAGTTAATGTTGCATCAGACAATGCGGTAGAAGATGATAGTGGGGATGAAGTAGTGGATTCTTCGGATGAAGAGTCTGCTGAAGAGTCGGGAGATAGTGAGTAGTACGTATGCCGAAAATGAAAACACATAAAGGTGCAGCAGCTCGCTTTCGTGTAACTGGTTCCGGGCGCATTATGCGTATGTACGGGAGTCGGAATAATCATCGACTGAAAAAACGTAAGCCTGTTAGAGTGAAGCTAGGACGTACAGTTCCAGTGCATGCTACTCAGCACAGGAGTATTTCTCGGTTGCTGAATAGTTAGTGTTTCTTTAAGGAGTACTTAAAATGAGCCGTGTTAAGAGGGGCGTAACGGCCCATCGTCGGCACAAAAGGTTGTTAGCACGAACAAAAGGTCATCATGGCCAAAGGCATCGTGTGTTTAGGCGAGCGAGTGAGAGTGCTCTTCATGCAGGACGTTATTCTTATGCAGATCGACGTGCTCGTAAAGGAGACTTTCGTCGACTTTGGATTACAAGAATAAATGCGGCATCTCGTCAATATGATCTTTCCTATTCGAGATTGATCGATGGTATGAAAAAAGCTGGTATTGAAGTTGATCGGAAAATGCTTGCTAACCTTGCCGTAGAACGTCCAGAAGCTTTTGAGCAAATTGCTAACCAGGCTCGAGCGGCTCTCTAATAACTTTCTTTACATCGAAGCAAGTTCTGAAAAAATCTGTTGAAATGCCATCATCGCAAGAATTGCGGCCAGTGGACTTAGGTCCATCATGCCAGTATTAGGCAGGATTCGCCTGATCGGGCTTATTATTGGTTCAGTGATATTGTGGAGCAGCTGAAAAATTGGGCTTGATTGATCAATTGGCAGCCAAGAGATTAATGCTCTTGCAATAATTGTCCAAGTGAGAATCTCAAGGAAAGTCATCGTCATTTGTGCAATATATGGGTTCACATTTCTCTCACTAGTACACAGTAGAATAACAAAAATAGGCGCTTAAAATGAATTTCTTCGAACTTAAAACTGAACGGTTGTTGTTACGTCCATTTAAATTAGAAGATGCCAGTTCGGTATTTTCATATGCATCTGACCATGAATGGGGAAAATTTTTACCTATACCTGATCCATATTTAGAAGACGATGCAGTTGATTATGTAAGAAAGTCTTTTCATACGGATTGGAAGAAGAATGCTGTATGGGCAGTAGTTCCCAATTTTGGCGATAGGGAGGGGGAAGTTAGTGGCGCTATCCATCTGGAGATCAATGATGTGGAAAAGACTGCGGAACTTGGTTATGCCATCGCTCGTTCACTTTGGGGACATGGATTAATTCCTGAAGGGTGCAGAGCGGTTCTTCGGTATGCTTTCAAAAACTGTCACCTACATAAAGTTGATGCTTTTGCAGATGTTTCTAACGAAAGATCGTGGCATGTAATGGAATCGCTTGGAATGGAGCGGGTTACATTACGTAGGCGTGCACGTCCCCGCGAAAGTGATTACGTTCTTGAGGTTGGCTATTCCATTACGGTTGATCTGTGGGAAGAAAATAAAGAAAAATTTTGATTAAATCACGGTTTGTGTTCTGTTCATGAATTTATATAATTTGGCAGGCCTGTGTGCACCTTGTTTCTTTAGACTTCCTGTTTCCTGAACTATACCTAGACCAACAATCTTTTTTCTAAAATTGCGTTTGTCTAGAGGTTCCTCCCTAATAGCCTCGTAAACGTTTTGCAGTTCACTCAGGGTAAAACTTTCCGGTAAAACATTGTATGCAATGTTCGTGTATTCAAGCTTGCTTCTTAACCTGTTTTTTGCGTTTTCAAGGATTTTTTGATTATCAAAAGCAAGAGTTTTTAATGTGCTGAGAGGAAACCATTCGGGTTTCCACTCAAGTTCCTGTCGAAGCTTAGCATCGGCTTCATGTAGGAGAGCGAAATACGCAACAGTTGTTTCGGTTTTTGTCTGTGCGAGATTATCGAATGTGTAGAGCTGTTCGAGAAAGACATCCTGTAAACCTGTTTCTTCTTTCAATTTCCGGGTAGCTGCATCATCTAGTGTTTCACCGTACTGTAATAAACCTCCAGGAAGGGCCCAAATTCCTTGAAAAGGTTTTTCAGATCGTTCAATTAAAAGTACTGATAAATGATTTCTAACGACTGTAAAAATCGTTACGACCACTGCTGTTGACATACCTTTATTCTAGATCGGAATGCTTAAAAAAAGATTACTATTTCATGGCGATATACAATATGTACGGAGGGGTCGCATAGTGGCCTAGTGCGGGCGCCTGCTAAGCGCTTATCGGCGGTGACGTTGATCGAGGGTTCGAATCCCTCCCCCTCCGTGGTAAATTTTGAGAAGAGCTATGAAAAATCTATCCAACTATTTTCTTTGGACTGTAGGTTGTCAGATGAATATTGCGGATAGCGAGAAGCTTGCTGCAGGTTTCACACGGCTTGGTTTAAATGAAACAAAAACAATGGATGATGCGACAATTGTTGTTATCAATACGTGTAGCATTCGTCAACATGCAGAGGATCGTGCGTATTCGCAACTAGGAAGAGTGCGGCTGCAAAAGGAGAAACGTCCTGATTTAAAAGTCGCTGTTATGGGTTGTATGGTTGGGCCGAAAACCGGAGATTTAAAAAGACGTTTTCCTTTTGTTGATACTTTTGCACGACCTCAAGACTTTGAACCTATTATTGAACTTATTGAGGGAAACGAAAACGACTTAGGTGGGGAATTTTGGCCGACAACGTGGTCAATTCCGAATGGCCCCACTGCCTATGTACCTGTAGTTCATGGATGTGACAAATTTTGTACGTATTGCATTGTGCCTTATCGAAGGGGTCGTGAACGTTCGCGTCCGGTTAATGAAATTGTCCGTGAAGTAAATTGGCTGACAAATAATGGGGTTTGTGAAGTCACTTTGTTAGGACAAACAGTGGAAGCATTTGGTCGTGATTTAAATGATTCTTTTAAAGATAGCCCAGATCTTGGAGACTTATTTCGGGAATTATCTGATCTGCCTGAACTCAAAAGAATTCGTTTTCTAACTTCTTATCCTAAGCATATGACTGAACGTATATTGGAGGCAGTTGCTGATTTGCCGAAAGTAATGGAATGTTTTTCGCTTCCTATTCAATCTGGCTCTGATCGCATTCTTTCTGAAATGAGACGGGGCTATGAGTTAAAGGAATTCCGCGAAAAAATTAACCTCGTACGTTCATTGATGCCTGATGCCGGTATATCTACAGATATTATAGTTGGCTACCCTGGTGAAACTGAGAAGGATTTTCAGGATAGCTTAGATGTGCTAGAAGAATTTCGTTTTGACAAGGTACACATAGCCGCCTATTCAGAACGTCCAGGTACTATTGCCGCAAGAACAACTACGGATGATATTACTCCCGAAGAAAAATCAGAACGATTGCAGCGTGCAGAGGCATTGTCAGAGCAAATAGGGCGAGAAAAAAATGCAGCACTACTTGGTTCGACGCAACCTGTTCTGATAGAAGGCTCTAGGGATGATCAATTTTATGGTCGAACCTGTTCAGGCAAACTTGTACATATAGACGTTCCTGTTCGTATAGGAGAAATTATTGATGTTGTGATTGAACACACTGGTTCATATTCCCTACGTGGCCAGCCTGTTGATACGCTTGAAGCATTAACTATTTGAGGAACTCACACCTTTTTTTCGAAGTTCAACCACATTTCTTTAAACCCACGTATTACGTGACTAGCTCCATGAGTGAAGTCGTTTTTTTCTGAAAAGCGAATATTAGCCAACCGATTAAGTAAGGCTGTAAAGGCGACTCTACCCTCCATACGAGCTAAAGGCGCCCCAATGCAGTAGTGTACGTACCTTCCAAAAGCCATCGTTTGCTGCAATTCCGTTCGATGAATATTGAAATTATCTGGTTGTTCCCAGTAGTTTGGGTCGCGATTGGCAGCTGCATACATCACCCATAGTAAGGAACCTTTCGGAATGAGGACTCCGTTAATTTCAGTGTCATTGATAGCTTGTCTTGCAAGTGCCTGAACCGGAGACTCAATTCTCAAGGCTTCCTCCACGAATTGAGGTATAAGTGAGAAATCCTTTTGGATTTCAACCATTGTTTCAGGATGATTTAGGAGCAACCACATACCGCTACAGATCATATTTAATGTCGTCTCTGTTCCCCCCATTAAAAGTGTAGTGAGCATCCCTTGTAACTCTTGCTCATGAAGAGGACGTTTAAATGCATCAAGTTCGTGGTTAATAATGAACGTTAGCAGATCATCTTTTGGCTCTTTTCGACGTTGTTCAACCAATTCCATAAGAAAATTCATAAATTCTTTGCGGCTGAGTTCTAGTTCCTTCATACGTATTGAATCGAGCATCCCTACAGCTGCTGACATGCTTTCAATCGTGTCATCCACCCATATTTTCATACGTGGAATATCTTGGTCTTCTATTCCCAAGAGTCGAACAAAAACATAGACAGTCATTGGCGTCGCGAATTGACTAGACAATTCAACGATGCCATCGTCTATAAACTCATCTATTAAACCACCAATAATTTCTTCTACCTTTGGCTCAAACGAAGCCAGTCCACGTGCTGACAATTTTGGTCCCATCATTTTTCGATATTCAGTGTGTTCTGGTGGATCGCTGCTAGGTAAAGCACCGGTTTCCCGTGCTGATGTAATCTCAGGCATTGCCCTGAATTCTTCTAAAGTATGTTTGGCTTCTAGTGATAGTTGTTCGAGTGTTTTTGGAACATTTGCAAAAAGATCACTTCTGCGAAGAACGAAGTCAACATCTTCGAAACGTGTTATTAGGAACCTTCCATCTTCAATTCGTATAACCCCTGCATTTCGTAGTTTCTCATGGATTTCATATGGGTCTTCTACAATTTCAGGTTTGAACGGATTTAATTCAGGGTGGACGTTCATTTGGGCCATATCCTAAGTCTACAGGATCAAGCACTTTTTTTCGGTCTTTACTGGCCTCTGAAGAGGAGCCTTGATACTATCTCGCAAGGAGATTTTTGTGGTCCAAGCTTTAGCGTCACTTCCAGGTACTGCACGAGGGTTTATGCAGACTCTGAGAACTGACCGATGGTGGGTAGAGCCAGCTCTAGTTTTTGTTTCCATGTCCCTCTTCTTTGGGTGGTTGACGGTTTCAATCCTTATGGACTTTGGTCCCTTAGGTCATTATGAGGTTGAAGGAACACATTTTCTTTCACCGGTTTTTGAACCTACTTGGCTTAGTGCTATTAATGCTGATTGGTCTGGAGCTTGGTATTTATCGCCTGCATTTATTGTGTTGCTAGGTCCGGTGCCATTTCGTGCTACTTGTTATTACTATCGCCGTGCTTATTACAGATCTTTTTTCTTCAGTCCTCCGGGATGTGCAGTCGGTGATGTTGGTGAAACGTATAAAGGTGAAGCAAAACTGCCTTTGATTATGCAGAATGCCCATCGCTTTTTTATGTACATAGCTTTGATCTTTGTGCCGCTCCTTTGGATAGGTGCTATACGGTCGTTACATGTTCCAGGCGAAGGGTGGGGTATTGGCTTAGGCTCCGCATTCTTATTACTGAATGCGTTCCTACTAATGATGTATACGTTTTCATGTCACTCGTTACGCCATTTTATAGGTGGTGGTCTAAATTGTTTCTCCTGTTCAAAAGTTACACGTACAAGAAAGCGCCTTTGGGACTATGTAACAACTTTCAACGAACGTCATCGATTATGGGCGTGGTCAAGTTTGCTAGTAATTGTATTTGTTGATATTTACATTCGCCTCGTTGCGAATGGATATATCACAGATCCCAATACATGGTCTAAATTCTAGAACTAAATCAAAACTAGTTGCTTAGAATATCTAGGAGATTTCCCAATTTTCCACTGGGTTTCCCTTTAAAAAATTTACAGAATCCACAAGCTGTACAGTTGATGTAAGTAAAGCGCTGGTTTTGTAAGTTCATCATTCGTGTAATTCCGTCTCCAGTAGTTCTGATTGCTCCTGTTTCTGCGCTGTTCCCACCACATTCTGGACAACTAAAAGTGTACGTATTTGCTGCTAATGATTCTTCGCTACTCATATTTACTCCTATATATCTAGTTACATATGCAACTAGCGTAAGTATTATCACATTTTATTATTCGCGAGTAATGGTTAGTTCGTAGCGTTTATTTGGTTCCGGTTCAAGGATATATTCCTTCCCATAACGTGCTTCAACAATGTTGTGCGTTTGGGTATCTGGGTTTCGTTCTGGCCATACCAAATATTCCACCTCACATTTCGTTATCGGTTGTGTAGTCGCTGTGTTTTCAATTTTCTTCAAATCAGTATTAATTTGAAAATGGGCGATTGTACCTACATGCATCGTGTTATTAGGTATTTCAACAAAACTTGAATAACTCTTCACGACAAGTTTTCCTGATGAAGAGTAGAATTTTATGCGAGCTCGTACACGATAAAGGCTTTCAGCTTTGCCGCTAACGTATTTAACACTCCCGATTATTTCGTATTTTTCTGTTCCCTGTTCTCTGGCACACTGAAAAGTATCAGTGTTGAAAACGATATCGTAAGGATTTTTATCTCCACATCGAAAAATACTTGCAATGATGATGAGCCCAATTAAAGCAAAGATTGGAAGTATTCCCTTCCATTTGTAAAGTCTGAAAAAGCGCACTATTAAACGGCTAATCACAATAGGAGTTTTAATAACTCCGTTTATGCATATTTGAAGGAGGTACTTATAAATAGAAAGGAGGAAAAAGATGGTTGTCACCTTTGAAAATAGCCGTTCTTGGTTTAGACACTTTATACCTAGGTGTGTAACTGTAAAATTCTGTTGATAGTTTGGTACAATCTGACAACATTCTTACCTTAGGTAAGAGAAGTACAGAAACGGGAGATTTTTATGGCTAATATTTTACTTTCAGCTAAGTACAACACCGAAGCTTTTGGAGCAGCAATACAAGAGGGGATGGTGAGTCGTCGGGATGTGATAGCACAGACTGTCGCTTCCCTTGGAATGACGTGTGAGGCTGTCTACGTAACACCAATGGCGGACCACAATATCATTATGCTTTTGGAAGGAACTGCCGATCAGGTCACTGCCTTGATGAAGTTAGTGATTCCTACCGGAACAGTTACAGATTCAGAAGTTACTTTCTTGATGACACCGGAAGATTTTGATGCTGCGGGTGGAGCAGCTGAATACCGAGCACCGGGACAATAAATACGTTTCTGTCCAAACCGATAGGGAAAGGTTAAAAACCTTTCCCTTATTGCGTAGTCGATGTAGGCTCGCGACAGTTATTTCTCTCGAGGTGAGTCGTGAAGGTTCATGAATATCAAGCTAAAGAAATTTTTGCGAAACATGGTGTAGCTGTTCCTAAAGGGCGAGTAGCTTCTACGCCTGCGGAGGCACGTGCTATTGCAGAAGAGCTTGGCGGAAAAGTGGTTGTGAAAGCACAAATTCATGCGGGCGGTCGAGGTAAGGGCCGTTTGGTTAACGAAGATGAAACATCTTCGATGTATGAGAATCTTACAAATGACCCCGATAATTATTCTGGTCAGGTTGTAGGTGATCGAGTTGGGGGCGTTCGGCTGGCAAACAGTGTTGATGAAGCTGAGCAAGCCGCGGACGCCATACTCGGAAAGTTTTTGGTTTCCATCCAAACTGGTACCGCAGGAAAGCTTGTAAAAAACGTTCTTGTTGAAGAACAGTCTGCCGTGGCTAACGAAATGTATTTGGCCATTATTATGGATGGAGTGGAGGCAGCTCCTTTGATTATGGCCTCGACTGAGGGTGGACAGGAAATTGAAGAAGTTGCACGGCGTGATCCGGATGCTATTGTTCGTATACCTGTAAATCCTGCTGCTGGGTATGAATCATATATTTCGAGAACATTGGCAAATCGTTTAGGTTTATCAGGTCAGCAAGCCATGGATTTAGGTGTATTGGTGCAGTCACTGTATGACGCATCACTTGCAAACGATGCGAGTCAAGCAGAAATTAATCCGCTTGTCGTAACTGAAGACGGTCGCGTTATTGCTTTGGATGCCAAGTTTTCTGTAGATGACAATGCTTTGTTCCGGCATGAAGAAGTTGCAGAAATGCGTGATAAAGATGAAGAAGATCCATTAGAGGTTCTTGCAGGTGACTTAGGTGTATCCAACTTTATTAAGTTGGATGGAAACATAGGTTGTATCGTGAACGGTGCCGGTCTTGCGATGGCAACGATGGATACGATTAAACTTGCTGGCGGTGAGCCTGCAAACTTTTTGGATATTGGAACGGTAAATGATCCGCAGCGTGTTGTGAATGCTATCCGTGTAATAAGTGAAGACCCTTCTGTAGAGGCAATCCTTGTGAATATTTTCGGTGGTATGGCGCGTGTAGATATCATTGCTCAAGGTGTTATTGATGCTGAAAAACAGTTAGGTTTGAAGGTACCTGTGGTGATGCGTTTAGTAGGAACAAATTTGGCTGAAGGTGAGAAATTACTTGAAGAAGCCGGTCTTGATGTTATTCGTGCCGAAGGTCTTGGTGAAGCTGCTGAAAAAGTAGTTGCAGCAGCCGGTTAGTATCTCAGGTGTCAGAAAGACAACATTTGAAAACAAATACTGAGATTTATAATATGAGTTAAGGTAGTGATATGAAAGAAGACCCCTCAGAAAAGTCCTTAACAAAAATGTGGAGATATGCAGAGAAATTTGCAGAAAAGTCTGGAACGCATTTACATCCACAACGTGAAATAACGGAAGCTGTAGTTCTTGGTTTAGCAGATAACATTGATAATTACGGACGTCCTATTTGTCCATGTAATTTTTATCCAGAAAAAGATGAGGATGGCAATTTTGCTGAAGGAATGTATTTGCCAAAAGATGAAGAAGCCAAGCGACGTGATTGGATCTGTGCTTGTGATGAGATGCAAGTTTACAAATACTGCCATTGCCTTCTTTTTGTGAATGAGGATGGCCTTCCTATTACAGAGCATTTGCCAGAGGATCATGAGGGTCGAGAAATTTATGGTCTTATTGAAGATCCTACTCCTGACAAGGGTCGCGCATTAGGAAAAGTGCAAGAGAAAAACAAGGAGTAGCTTAGTTTTTCTCTTGAGTATTTATTTTTTTTTGGTACGATCTTGTTGAGAGTTCTTATGAGAAGGACGGAGCACTTTTTTCGGACGAATAGATTAGTTTTCACAAGTTTTTGTGTGAGTTTGATTGTGTTGATTTCACTTGTTTTAGTGGGGTCACATCAACAAGTATCTGCACAGCAGCCTCCTAATGAAAGGCCACCAATGGGAGATACCGGTGGAGGGCAAGGTGGTGGAAACCAGCAAGGTGGTGGAAACCAGCAAGGTGGTGGAGGGCAAGGCGGCGGAAACCAGCAAGGTGGTGGAGGCCAGCAAGGTGAAGCACCACCGCCATCAGCACGCCCACCAATGGGAGATACTGGTGGAGTGCAAGGCGATGGAAACCAACCAGGCGGTGGGAACCAAGAAAGTAG
>MDTE01148652.1_pt1 | contig 60701 bp, 51 predicted proteins | sample 811231 | NCBI WGS metagenome assembly MDTE01 (sample SAMN05326651, study PRJNA326480) | marine metagenome | isolation source: seawater | place: Indian Ocean: Red Sea | collected 2010
ATGCGTCAGCGGAGACGTGGGTGAGTGGCTGAAACCAGCTCCCTGCTAAGGAGCCATACCTGGTAACGGGTATCGAGGGTTCGAATCCCTCCGTCTCCGCCACCTATACCATCCCAAGAGATCCCAGAAAGTCCCTGAAAGCCGCAGAATTCTGCGGTTTTTCGGACTTGCAATGGAATCTCTAGTTCTTATTTTGTTCCTACTGCCCCCACAATGTCCCCCACACTTTGTGGGGGTGAATGTGGGGGCGAAGCGGAAAGGATGGATATGGGAAAGCTCACTCAAGGCCAGATTCGGCAGCTCAAGGAACCAGGTCGCTACAGTGATGGCGACGGCTTGTTTCTCGAACTCAACAGGCCAGGAAAAGGCAATTGGCAACTACGCGCCACCGTGAATGGGCGAAGGCGCGACATTGGGCTTGGTCCTCTCGACCTGATCACAGTCCATGAGGCCCGCGAACTCGCCATTGACCTGCGACGCGACATCAAGCGGGGGATCGATCCTATCGAGGAGCGCAAGCGCAAGAAGATCGAAATTCTTACCTTCAAAGCTGCTGCGGAGAAGGTTCATTCAGAACAAAAGGCGACTTGGAAGAACGGCAAACATCAGGATCAGTGGATTAAGACGCTCGAAATCTATGCCTTTCCGAAGCTCGGCGACCGGCTGGTTAACGACATCGAGGGGCCGCTCATCCGTGAAGTGCTGCTCGATTTCTGGCTGGAGAAGCCAGAGACGGCTCGCCGGGTAAAGCAGCGGATAGGCGTTGTGCTGGATTGGGCATACGCAAACGGAATGCGCGCGACCGAAGCGCCAATGCGCTCGCTGAGCCGCGCACTGCCACGACAGCCGAAGCAGGACGGTCATTTCGCTGCGATGCCCTATGAGGATGTCCCAACTTTCTTGAAGCATCTGCATAAGCGAACGAGTGTCGCACGGCTCGCGCTTGAGTTCCTGATCCTGACTGCCTCTCGATCGGGGGAAGTGCGGGGTGCTAAATGGGCGGAGATCAATCTGGACGCAAAACTCTGGACTGTCCCTGCGGAGCGGATGAAGGTTGGAAAGGAACACGTGGTCCCGCTGACCGATGTGGCAATCGACGTGCTCGAACGTGCCAGACCTTACTACGCTGAATGCAGCGATCTGGTCTTCCCCGGTCGCAACGTCTTGCGTCCGATGTCCGACATGACGCTGCTAAAGATTCTGCGCTACGCGAAGCTACCCTTCACTGTTCACGGCTTTCGATCTGCATTCAGGGATTGGGCAGCGGAGAAGACCAGCTATCCCGGTGAGGTGGCGGAAGCGGCACTAGCCCATACGGTTAGCAACAAAGTGGAGGCCGCCTATCGCCGCACCAATTATCTGGACAAACGACGCGAACTTATGCGCGAGTGGTCAGATTTCTGCATGGGAGGGTAAAGAAGAACTCTCATGAGCACGGCGGCTTTGCGCCCCAATTTCGGTCGTCCAAGTCTCACCGATCAGCGCCTGAAAGCCGAAGGCGGATTAACGGGCTCAATCTAGCCACCATAACACACGCTCGCGACTGGCCGGAATGAGAACGAAATTGCCGCCAGCGAGTGTTGAGCTCGTTTGGAATTATTCGCCTCCCTTCGTCGATGCAGCCCATCCTGGATCGCTCGAACCGTATCGGCCTACTAGAAATTCCAACCGACCGACACGCTGCCCGCGACCTCGTTACCTTGAGCGCCGATCAGTGCGCGCGTTTCTGCCGAGAGTGTCCAGTTGCCGCCGAGATCGAGCGCTCCCGAGGCGGTGAGGAGTACCGCGTCCCCTTCCAGTCGAGGCGACAGGACGGTGGTCGCCACACCGGGAGCTCCCGCGAGCGTAAGCGACACGCCTGCCACATCGTCCGCTCCTCCGATATACTGGGCCGATAAATCGATCGATCCAGGAGCGCCCTGCCACCCGACGAATAGGCCGCCACCGAAGCGCGTAAGGTCGAAGTCTGCTTCGCCACCCGACAGGTTTAGCGAATTGGCACCAGCTTCCGATACACCTTCAAAATCGGACGAAGAGTGGAGCAGCGAGACGACCGGTCCGAAGGCCCAGCCCTCGTCGCTGCCGAAGCCGTATCGTGCCTCGGCGCCGAGCGAAAATGCCGAATAGTCGGTATTTGCCCGTGCCGTGCGGGCAATATCGACAATTTGGATGCCGCGCATCACGTCGATGTCGCTTGAGGTGTAATCGGCCGCTGCCGCAATCGTCAGGCCCGTACGGCCGCTGCCGTAGCGGGCATAGGCACCCAGGCTCCAGCCGTCGCGGTCCGCCTCGCTGAAGCTGCGTTCGATCGACAGTTCGCCGGTGTTCCAGCGCACTGAAGCACCCGCTGCCCAGGCATTGCTCGTGCCGCGATAATCGATGCCCAGCTCTCCGCCGAGACCGTCGCGATCCGCGTCGGCTGCATTGCCGTCACCATCGAGGGTTCCGGTGCGTCCGGCAACGCCGCCCCAGATGCCCCAGCCTTCGCCCATTGCCTGACCCGACCGGGCTAGCAGGCGGCGGGTGTGGGCAATGCCGCTTTCTGCCTGATCGGCGAGCAGCGTGGCGTAAATCTCGCCCGAAGCCGTGTCGAAGGCCACCGGCGCCTGCGCGTTGGTAGCGAAGAGCAACTCCATATAGACCCGGTCGCCGTCGGCAGTGCTGCGATCGAGATTGTCCAGCCGCACCGCCGAGCTGTTCTGGTTGAACGTCGTTGCCGCCGTAGGAAACAGCCCTGTCCCCGATGTCGGCGGGGTCGGGGTGGGCGTCGGGGTCGGTGTTGGTGTTGACGTCATCGGGGTCAGCGTCAGCCCGACATCGTTGCCGTCGCCGCTGGTGTAGCTGACAGTCGGGGTCAGGAAGGCAAGATCGTTGGTGATCGTGCCGAACGCCCCGTCGATTGCGTCGCTGCCGTCGTTGTCGATGATCAGGAAGTTGAACGGATCGCTGCCCGCGAACGTCCCGCTTTCGGTGACGTCAAGCGTTGCTCCGCCAAGCGACACCGTTCCGATCACGCGGACAAGATCGGTATTGCCCTCATCGTCGACCTCGAGCGCAAAGGTACTGGCGCTGTCGAGCGACAGGTTGCCAGTCGTCAGCGTCCCGATCGAGGTGCCGGGGGCAAGGATGCCGCCGGTGAAGGTCAGGTCGCCCACCGTGCCGTTCCCGCCGAGGGTGGCGCCGGAGAGGATCGTCGCGTCGGCGCCTGGCACGTTGGCATTCACCAGCAACGTCCCTTCCTCGACCGTTGCCAAGGGCAGCAGGAAGCTCTCCGGTACATCGTCGCCCGAGATGATCCAGGTGCCGGCCCCGCGCTTGCGCAGGTCCTCGAAGTTGAAGGCGCGTGCGGTGTTGCCGGTCAGCAGGTCGATCGTCCCGGTCGTGCCTGCCGCGCCGTCGAGCACGAAGGTATCGGTCCCGTCGCCGCCATCGATCTGGCCGATCACCGAATAGGTTGGCAGCAGGATGATCGTGTCGTCGCCGGTATCGAGGTTGACCGCGATGTCGGACCCGCCGGGACGAGCAATCTCGCCAGCGATGGTGAGCGTGGTGTCGATAACCTGCGCACCGCCGGAGGCGTTGCCTTCGCCGATCGCTTCGTCATCGCGGGAGAAGACGCGCGCGCCTTCGGCGATAAAGATGTTGGCGGTGGCAGTGCCGGTCCCCGATCCGCCGTAATCGCCACCATTGGCGAGGTAGATGCCGTAGCCATCATTGCCCGTCGCGTTGATCTCGGCTCCGTCGTCGAGCGTGATCGACACCGTGGCCTGGTCACCCAGCGCGGCGTAGATGCCGCTGGAACCGGCGCCGGATGCGGTGATCGTCCCGCCGACATCGATGGTGCCGTCGCCCGCTGCCGATCCGTTGTAGCCCGCAGGGTAAGACAGGTAGATGCCGTCTGCGCCCGCCCCGGTCGTGGTGATGGTGCCATCCATCGTCACGCTGCCCGCGTTCCCGGCAGTGCCGCCGGTGTAGACCAGCAGGATGCCGTGCGCGCCGTCTCCGCTGGTCGCGATAGACCCGCTTTCGCGCACGAGGATATCGAAATCCTCGCCCTCGCGCCCCGCGATGCCATAGGCGTCCGGATCGGCGATGGTGATCGAACCGGCATGGTCAACCGCACCGACACTGGAAATGGCGATGCCGTCGCGTCCGTTTTGCAGCGTGCCGGGGCGCGGCTCGATCCGGCTGCCCGCTTCGGTCCGCACGACCGCGCCGCTTCCGAGCACGATGCCGCCGCCGGTCGGAGTGATGACCGCATCGGCTTCCACCAGCACCGTCGCATCGAGGATGTCGAAACTACCGTAGCCATTGGGCGGCGTGTTTTCGTCGAAAACGCCCGAGCATACCGCGTCGACACCGTTTGCCGCATCCGGAGTGCATCCCCCGGTCGGAGTCGGGGTGGGGGTCGGAGTGTTGTTCACCATCAGCGTGAGGACGACATCGTTGCCGTCGCCGCCGGTGTAGCTGACCGTCGGCGTCAGGAAGGCATAGTCGTTCAGGATCGTGTCGAAGGTGCCTTCCACCGCATCGGCCAGGTCGTTGTCGATGATGGTGTAGGTGAAGGGATCGGTGCCCGCGAACGTGCCCAGTTCGACCACGTCGAGCGTCGCCCCGTTGATCAACACGCTGCCGGTCACCCGCAGGAGATCGGCGCTCGTCGCATCGACCTCGATCTGGAGGGTCGACGAGGAACTGAGCACCAGGTCGCCCACCGACAATGTGCCGATCGAGTTGCCCGGTGCAATGGTCCCGCCCCGCACATTGACCGCGCCCAGCGTTCCGGTACCGGACAAGACGGTGCCGCCGCCGGCGAGCACGGTCAGGTCCGGATTGTTCCCGTTCATCACAAGCGTGCCGCCAAACAGGTCGTAGCGCGAGAACAGCGAACCGCTGGAATTTACGGTGATCTTCGCATCCTCGCCGCCGAGGAAGGGGCCCTGCTGAAAGACCTCGACATTGGTGAAATTGAAGCCGTCGAGTTCGATGATGGCATCGACGGCAGAACCATTGCCCACAAAGCGAGCGACATCCGCGCCATCGCCGCCATCCACGATCACGTCGTAATCGAGCGTGACAAGGTTGATCACGTCATCGCCTGCGCCAAGGAAGGCGGTGCCGTCCAACGTGCCGCTGGCTATGCCGAGCGTATCGTTGCCGTCGCCGGTCGAGATCTGGCCGACGATGCTGCTCCCGGACGCCCCGGTAACCACATCGTCACCGCCGCCAAGCACGATGTCCCCGGCGATCGTGCCACCCGCAGCGTTGCTCAGCGAAGTCGTCGCGCCCGCACCGGTGACGCTGATCGCGACCCCGCCTGCGGTTGTGATCATGCCGGTATTGGACAGATCGATCCCGCCTGCGGCCAGGATTGCGGGACCGGAGCCGCCGTCGATGGTGCCGCTGTTGGTACCCGAGATGCTGCCCTGCCGCGCGACCAAAGCGCCATTCGCACCGATGATGCTCCCAGCATTTTGGAGGCCGGTAACGTTCCCCTCCAACGCCGTCACGGCGGCGGCATCGCCGTTGAGCGTACGCAGGAAACCGCCTTCCCGGTTGACGAGATCGATGATCGATCCCTGTGCGATCACCGCGCCATCGTCGGCGCTGGCCCCGCGACCGAGGATCGTGCCGCTGTTGGTGAGGCCGGTGATGTCGCCAAGGGTTGCCGTGGTGCCCTTGCTGGCGCCGATGATGCTGCCGGAATTGACGAGATCGTCAATGCTGCCCGCGATCAGCGCATTGCCCGGATTGGCACCGGCCCCGGCGTCCGAGATGATGTTGCCGGTATTGGTGTAGCCCGTGACCGCGCCCGTGAGCACGTTGATCGCAGTGCCTGGTCCGGTGATCGTGCCCGCATTGCTGCCGGTGAGGTTCCCGCTGTCGACCCGGATACCGCTCGCCGCCGTGTCCGTGCCGCGGATCGTTGCGCCCTCCTGATTAACCACGGTGAACACGGTGTCATCGGTCTGCGCGAACGCGAGAATGCCGTTCGCAAAGCCCTGGATCAGGCCTCCATTGGTGATCGGGTTATCGCTGGGTGCGAGCGGATCGCGATTGTCATTGATCCGGATCGGATTGCCGATCAGGATCGCCGAAGAGTTGGTTCCTGTCGCTCTAATTGTCCCCGTATTGAAAACCTGTGCGTTGCGCGCGGTAAGATAGATGGCGGGCGATCCGGGTATTTCTGCAGCAATGGTTCCGGCCCCCGGAACGATCGCATAGCCCCCACCGGTGGTTTCGATCAGCCCGCTGTTCTGCAGGACAACTTCATGACCGAGTAACGCTCCGGCTGTCGAGCCGCCCGCCGTGCGGATCGCCCCTGTGTTGACGATCAATGTGCTGTCGCCGCCCGCCGCAGCGGAGCTTGCGCTAAGCCCGATGGCCCGCAAGTTTACTGTGGGGTCCTGTTCAGTGCCTTCTGGGGTTAGTGTGGTAACGCTGATCAATCCCTCGTTGCGAAGGACGTCTCCCGCAAAACCGAGCTGCACACCGCGCGCGAAAAACCCGGTTGCCTCGATGACCCCGGTCGATCCGTTCAGTACGGTCGTGGGCGGGCCATTAAAGTCTGATTCGACAGCGACGAGTTGCCCCACATCCGCTGGTCCAGTTAACCGCAAGGTTCCAAAGTTCGTGAAGCTGGCGTTGTCTCCCCCGCTCAGCGTAACACCGGTAAGCGTGCCGACGCCGCTGGTGCCGGATGGTTGGCCGACCAGATCGACCTCGATCAGACCGCCAGCGGCATTCTCGAATGTTCCACCCTCACGGATTCGCACGCCTGTACTCGACGAGGTGAAGGCGCCGCGAATCGTGCCATTGTTGACGAGGGTCGTGTTGGGTCCGGCATTGATTATGTCGGAATTCGCGTTGCCGTAGGCCTCGATCACACCCGTTTCACCGTTGAGCAGAGTCCCGTCCGCGCCGAACTGGATCGCGGTGACCTGATCGCGCGTAGGTGCGTCGATCCGCACTGTCCCGTTATTGGTAATGGTTCCGGTGTTTGCGCTGCTGAAGAGCCCGATTACGGTGCTGTCGTCGGCATTGGTGCCAGCACTGGTAACCGTAGCGCCCGCCTGGACGAGCACGTCGACATCGCTCTCGAGTGTGCTGAACCCGTCGCTGTCGGTCCCGGTGCAGACCACGTCGTCGCCTGCCACCGCCGGGTCGGGATTGCAGCCTTCCATGCCGCCGGCATTGTTCGGCGTCAGCGACAGGCGCACGTCGTTACCGTCGCCCGCATTGTAGCTGACCGTCGGCGTGAGGAAGGCAAAGTCGTTGAGGATCGTGCCGAATGTACCGTTCACCGCATCGGCTGCGTCGTTGTCGATGATGATGTAGTTGAATGGATCGGCTCCGCCGAACGCGCCGACTTCCATCACATCGAGTGTCGCCCCGCCCAAAGTCACAGCGCCGTTGACTACGAGGAGGTCGGCTCCGCCCATGTCGTCGGCCTCGATCTGCAACATCGATGCGCCGTCGAGAGTGAAATCTCCGTTGACGGTCAACGTGCCGATGCTGTTGCCCGGGGCGACGATCCCGCCAGTGCTGGAGAGGCTGCCCAGCGTCCCCGTCCCGCCGAGTACGGTTCCCGGAGCAAGCGCGAAATCGACGTTGCCGACGTCCGCATTCAAGAACAGCGTCCCACCGCGCAGGTCGTACAGGCCGCTTGTTATGCTCTGGCCTTGCAGTGTCAGCTGGCCCGGCCCGTTTTGTGCGAAGATCTCGAACCCGAAATTGCTCAGGATGAGCCCCTGCACGTCAAGGAACAGGTCGTCGCCGTCCGCCAGATTGACGATAGCGGTGTCGGTTCCAGCACCGCCATCGATATCCTGCCCGTTGAGCGCGAGGAGGAGCCCTCCCAGATCGCCCGAAGCGCTGACCGTGTCGTCGCCTTCGCCAAGGTCGACTCCGCCGCCAATGGCAGGCCCCGATACGAACAGCGTATCGTTTCCGCCCCCGGTGACGATATCGCCGTCAATCATGCTGCCCGCTTCGGCGATGATCGTGTCGTCACCGTCGCCCAGGAGTATCCCGCCGCTAATCACGCCGCCGGTGGCATTGGTGATGGTGGTGTTGCCCGCATTTGGATCGTCAGCGGTGATTGCTGCACCAAACTCGCTTGTGATCGAGCCGCTGTTGGTCAGATTGAAGGTTTCGAATTCGCCGAGCAGAATCGTTGTGCCGTTCCCGACGGCAATCGTGCCGCTATTGATGCCCGTTATCGCGTCGGCTCTTGCATAGACGCCAGAGCCTGTCCCCAGAGCGATTGTACCCTCATTGTTGAATGTGATGGAAGTGTCGCCGTCCGCCATCGACGCCCCGTCATCGAGATCTGCATCGAGGGTCATCCCGACGCTGTCGATATCGGTGGATGCAGAGAAATCGAGGTTCCCGCTGTTGGTGACGCTGGCCACCAGGTCGTCGTCACGGTTGGCGGAGATTTGGATCCCGACGATTCGAGCCGCATTGAGTGTCATGTCGCCCGAGTTAGTTATCGTCAAGTTGTAATCGCCGCCTGCGGGCGCCCCAAAAGTCGAAGCGCCAATCGCGCGCAGGATCGGCCCCGTCCCGGTGATCGGAGCGGCATTGGTAATGCTGAGCGTTGCCACCTGTGCCTGCACGAAACCGAACAGGCCGGTCGAGGAAGTGGTGGGGGCATTGATATCGATCGCCCCTGTCGCGGCGTTGTCGATCACCTGGTTGGCAAGCGCACCGAAAGACTGGTTCAGGATCGCAAAGGCGCCGTCGCCATTGGTGCTGATGGCTCCGCTGTTGGTGATCGCGATATCCGACCCGGCGACCGTATCGTTGGTCGCTGCAAACGCGACGATGCCCTGCGCCTGCGGGCCGGTCGTCGTGATCGTTCCGGAATTGTTGATGCGGGTAATAGAGGGGCTACCGTTCGTGTTCGTCACGATCCCCCCGGCGACGCCGGGGAAATCGGTGTCGATATTGCCGATTGCGGTGGCGATGGAGATCGCGCCGCTATTGTCGATGTCGATCAGCCCGCCGCCCGCGACCGAGCGGCCGAAAATGCCCGCCAGCACCTGATCGCGCTCGCCGGTAGAGGTCGAAACGGCGTCGATCGCGCCACTGTTGCTGATCAAGATATCGCCCTCGCCCGCAAATTGCCGGGCCAGAAGGGCAACGGCGAACTGGTTGCTGGTCGTCAGGCTGAGGTCGCCGCGATTGGTAATGTCGATGGTACCGCCGCCATCGAGAATATTGACCTCCATCGCCGCTGCAGGCTGGCCATTGCCGTCGGTCGTAATGTCGGCGCCCGAATCGACCGTTACGCCGAATCCATTGGTGTTCTGCACGAACAGGCCCTGCGCGGGGTTGGCGATTGCAGTGTCGTCAAAGGTGCTGATGATCAGGTCGTCGGCAAGGTTCACCGTGACGTCCGAACTGTTCTTCATGATCCCGATCGCAAAGTAGCCCGGAGGTGCAATCGGGCCGGTCGCGTTGCGGATTGTGATCGTCGTGAAAGGGGGATCGTTGGGGCCAGAGGTGATGCCGTCGGACAAATCCCCTTCGCATACCGCTTCGCCGGCGGTGATGGTGCATTCGGGATCGATACCCGGCTTTACCTGCTGCGCATGCGACGGTGAGCCGATCCCGATCGCCAACGCTGCCATGCTGGTCGCCAGCATCAGACTTGCGTGCTTAACCCGAAATCTCGAAGCTGCGATGGCCATTGATCTCACCCCTGTTACACCCGAGCGAAATTGCTCTTTGACAGGGACAGCGGGAGAATTGGCGAAAGCGGATCACGCGTTCAAAAAAAGATGATCGGCCCGCGAACGGGGTGCCCTCGATGGGACATCGTTCTGAAAACCTTTGACTCTTCCGGGGTGCGCCGAAAAGATGGAGTGTATTCGTGGACGGGGGGCGGTTGCGGTGCTGACCAAGAATACGGAGATGTTGATTGTCGACTGGGGCGGCGGGGATGCCTTTGCGCGCGATCGGGTGATCGCCCGCCTGTTGCCCGAGCTTCAGCAGATCGCCGCGGCCCGGTTGCGGCGCGAAGCGGGCAGTTCGCTTTCCACACACGACCTAATCAACGATGCGGTGGAGAAGATCCTGCGTATCGAGCAGCCGCAGTTCGCAGGGCGTGCGCATTTCATCGCTCTGGCGTCCCGGATGATGCGCAACGTGCTGGTCGATCATGCCCGGGCCAAGTCCACGGCCAAGCGCGACCACCAGAGAGTTGAGCTCCATACCCGAATTTACGGTGAAGGGCCGATTGATCTGACTGCGCTGAATTCCGCGCTAATCAGGTTGGAGGCGATCGACGCCGCGCTGATGGAGATAGTCGAGATGCGCTATTTCGGAGGAATGACCATTCCCGAAATCGCCGAGGTAACCGGATGGTCGGAACCCACGGTAAAGCGCCGTTGGCAGGTAGCGCGGGCTTGGCTCGCGGATGCCATGTCCCAGACCTTCGATCATGACTGACATCTCGACCGAGCGGCGCGCCATCGAGCTGTTCGAAGCGCTGCTCGGCATCGACGAGGCCGAACGCGATGCATGGATTGCGAAGGCGACACGGGGCGATAAGGCGCTGGCCCAGCGGCTTGCTCGCTTGATCGAGGCAGACGAGGCAAACATGCTTCGCACCGGTGGCGCTGTGGATGAAGCTGCCGCCGCGGTGCCTCCCGAACGCATCGGTGCCTATCGGCTGACCGAGCTGATCGGCACGGGGGGCATGGGCTCTGTCTACGCGGCTATCCGCGACAGGGGCGACTTCGAACACGAAGTGGCAATCAAGCTGATCAAGCCCGGCCTGCTCACCAATCGGCTAGCCGAGCGCTTCTCGCGCGAAAGGCAGATGCTGGCGCAGTTCAGCCACCCCAACATCGCCCGGCTGTACGACGGCGGAGAAACCGCCGAGGGGCTGCCCTACATTGTCATGGAGAAGATCGATGGTGTGGGCCTGGCGACGTGGCTCGATAAGGCCTCGCCCTCACTAGCGGAGCGTATCGGACTGTTTGTCAGGGTATGCGATGCTGCTGCCTATGCTCACCGCAACCTTGTAATCCATCGTGACCTTTCGCCCAGCAATGTTCTGGTTACACCCGCAGGCGAACCCAAATTGATCGATTTCGGCATTGCCAAGCCAGCCGATCCTTTTTCCTCTGACACCCAGCCCGCCGAGACTTCGCTCGCGAGCTTGAGCTTGACGCCGGGTTATGCCGCCCCGGAGCGGATGGTGAGCAGCCACGTTTCGATCGCCGCCGATATCTATTCGCTCGGCAAACTGTTCGACCTGCTCTTGGGCAAAGGCACGAACGAGCCCGAACTCTCCGCAATCGTCGAACGGGCAACTGCGCCCGATCCGGGCGAGCGCTATCCCACAGTCGAGGCGCTTGCCGCCGACATCGAAGCCTGGCGCAACCGGCGACCGGTCGCTGCCTATGGCCAGTCGGCACAATACCAGGCGAGGAAATTCTTCTCGCGCAACCGGCTGGGGGTGGCGCTGGGTGCCGCTGCGCTGATCGCGCTTGTCACCGGGGTTGTCCTGCTGGCCGATGCGTGGCGCTCGGCAGCGCAGCAGCGCGATGCAGCCGAAGCGCGTTTCGCGGAGTTGCGCGCGCTTTCCAACTTCCTGATCTTCGATCTTTACGACGAGTTGGCGCAAAATCCCGGCAACACCGCCGCGCTCAACAGCGTGGCCGACAAGGCGCGCGAATATCTCGATCGGCTGTCGCGAACTCCCGGCGCCTCGGCTGGATTGCGGCTCGAAACCGCGCTCGCCTATCAACGCTTGTCCGACGTGCTGGGCAGTCCGCGAGGCGACAATCTCGGACGCCGCGAGGAAGCGCAGGAAGCGCTGGAAACTAGCCTCGGGCAGCTGCGAAAGCTGCGGGCCGAATATCCGCAACGCGCCGACGTTAGTGAAGGTCTGGCTGATGTACTGGTCGCGCAGCAAGCCTTTGCCTTCATCGCGCTCGACGATACGGATCTGGCCATCGAGGCAGGCAATGAGGCGGCGGAGCTCTACCGCGCCCTTTCCGCGCAGGGCCACAAGCCGGCTGAAATGTTCCGCGCTCGCCTCTCGGTACTGGGGGACGTCGGTGTTGCGCATGGCTGGACCGACACACCGTTGCGCGGCGTTGCGATCATTCGCGTGGCGCTCGACAGCCTGGCCGAACTGGAAGATACATCGTCCTGGTCTAGCGCCAATCTGGAATTGCGGGCCAAGTTGCGTACCAATCTGTTCGAAACGCTGACTCTCGCAGCCGACGCGGGGGTGGGCGACTACGAGGAGGCGATCGCGCTTTCGGCAAGTGCCTTGGCGGATTACGAGACCTTGCTCGCCCGAAACTACCTCCCCGATCGAACGGCTCGTGCCATGATGATCACGCTCTACAAGCGCGCGCTGGCGCTGGCTGGAGTCGGGCGTGAGCGTCAATCGCTGCCCGATCTTGCGCGTGCCGAGGCGATTGGACGCGATCTGCTGAGACGCGACGAAGACAACCAGGGCGTCAACCGGCTGTTGACGAGCGTTCTGGGGCAATATGCAAGCGCATTGTCCTATTCCGGGGAGAATGCCCGGGCCGCGCAGAAGGCGCGCGAAGTGCTGCAACGCAAGCGCACCCTGGCTGAGAGCGAACCTGGCAATTCTGCGCGTCGCCGCGAGTTGGCGGCTACACTGATCGTTACTGGCGAAGTGGCCGAACGCGGCGAAGACCGGGGCTCAGCGTGCCGACAGTATGGCGAAGCACGATCCCTGTACGATCAACTTCTCACAGAGGATGCGGTAACGCCCTATGACCGCGAGGTCGTCTTTGCGGACCTCCCGGAGCGGGTCCAACGCACCTGTTGATCAAAGGGGCTGGCCAAACCTCAGAAACCGGCAGTGACAAATATCGAGGACAACCTGAAACCGAACATAAACGATATCCGCTAAAGTTAGCGCGATTTCCGGCTTGGCCGTCTGCCAATCAGTCCGCGCCCTTCCTGACCGCTGTCAACGGACCGGCGCCGCTCCAAAATCCCGTCCAAGCTGGGCCGGATGCGTCCCGTCGATACGAGTCAGCGTTTGGCTTGCTCCTTCGAGCAAGGGTTTTGGGAGCAGCTTGGCGGACAAGCCCCGAGCAAGGCGGGCGAGCGGTAGTCGCATACTGAAGAAATGCTACAGCTGTCAGGTCAGGGCGCTAATGAGAGGATCTAAGAACCGAAGGATCGGCCCAAAGGACATTGGTGAAAGGCGAAGGTCCGAGACGTTTTCTCATGAAGACTAGTGATCGACCGAAATTCGTTCGGCCAAGCGAGCCAACGACCGGAGGCTCGTGACGAGGCCATTAGAAGGTGCTTCACCCCATTTCGGTGTCGACGAGTATGAAGGACCTAGATGTCGCTAGGATCGGTTTGCCTCTTTGATGAGCCTCGTGGAGTGGAACTAGCCTAGTGCCCGCCAAAGGGTCGGAAACCGAATGGCAGCTTTTCCCGTTCTCAATGCCCGAACCGGACAGTCCGAAAACGGCCCCATGTTTGCCACTCATTGTGTCTCTCGAGCACTGGAGCCCCGCACGGGCGGCCGCGGTCGCTCCGGAATTAGAAGCATTTCAGCTAGCGCAGCTGAGCAGACTTGTTCGTGAGAACTCGTTTGCTTCGCAGCCAAGCAAATCGCACGGGGTCCTGATTGAGCAGAAATGCCCGGATGCGCTCTCTATCCGTATAGGATGCGCAGGTAAGCAGTGTCCTAATATCTTGGTCGACTGCCGCTTTAGCAGCCCCCCGTTGTTCAGCCTTCACGAACCACTCGTGCCCGGCATTGAGTTCACCCAGCTCAATGAGAACGGCGCCTAGCAATGTACAGGGGCGATAATCATTTGGGACCAGCGCGTGTGCCTCCTCGCCCAACGCTTTGGCTTCGATAAAACGACCGACGGCTCGCAAGGCGGCGCCACGAGTTGTTGCCAAGGCCGATCGTATCTTCGGTGATGATGTTGGGTTCGCGGCCAGCGCGTCCTCGGTTAGGGATAATGCAAACTCTGGATGCCCACCCTTACGCCAGTGGCTGCTGGCGTTGATTGCGTCCCAAGGATCGTTTGATGCGCGCCAAGCGGCGGTCAGAACCTCAGCTTCAACGAGGTGCCAAGCGGCTGCAACCGCGGCGGTCCAACATTCGTCACCTGCCGCTTGAAGCCACACAATGTCTTCTGGTGGAAGCCTCTTTCCCTTTGCCAAGGACTGAAGAAGCCGCATAGCGCGCGGATAGTGCTCCGGTTCGATATACCCTAAATCGAACCTTCGCTTCAGCTGCTTGCTCTCCTGCCTACGCTGGTAGTGTGGGTCACTGAAAATCTCGGCGCTGGCGGCCGCACGTTCAGCTTTCAGCCTCGCTTCCTTGTCTGCTGCCTCGCTGGCAGCAATCTTAGCAATATCCATGCGATGCGCGCGCTCGTCGCCAGCTTTGAGTGCAAAGGTGTCGAAATCGGTGCGGCCCTCAAGCAGCGCGTGGAGGCAGAGGAGGTGATTGGCCAGAAGGAAAGCTCGCGCCATCTCGCTAACGGGTTCGCCCGAGTCTATTTTTTCGAGAATGCCATACAGGCGAGTCCCGATCTGCCGCGCGCCAGGCAAGTCATCGACGAGATATTTCGTGGCTAGGCTAATTTGGTTGGAAGGGAGCATAGGCAATTTGTAGAACGATCCTCCTAAAAATCCCTAATACATCCAATTCCGCAGTGACGTAGAGGTGTGGTCTGACAAGGGACAGCTTCTAGCACTTCTTCGCCCTAGACCAGACAGTCAGCAGTCGGCCCAATCTGCACCATCTCGAGCGTTCTCCCTCTGGCCAATCATGGCCAAGGAGAAACAGAATGGGAAACTCACGATTTGATGCAAACACGCGACACCGGCCGGCTTGGAATGCTGGCAAGAATGTTGGAACGAAGCGTCCCCTGACGCAGAAGCAGATCTGGGCGATCCGCTTTCATCTCGATCGCGAAGGGCGTTTAAGGGACAAGGCCCTTTTCGATCTCGCGATCGACAGCAAACTGCGGGGCTGCGATCTGGTAAGAATCAAGATCTCCGACGTGGTTGCGGGGGCCGAGATCCGCAATCGGGCAACTGTCATTCAGAAAAAGACCAACCGCCCAGTTCAGTTCGAGCTGACTGCCGACGTGCGAGCGACACTGCTAGCATGGCTGGAACGCAGAGGCGGCTCGACGGGCGACTACCTATTTCCGAGCCGTGTCGACCCAGCAGGACATATGAGCACGCGTCAGTATGCCCGCCTGGTCGATGAGTGGGTCACGGCGATCGGGCTGCGGAAAGCAGAATATGGGACTCATTCATTGCGCCGGACGAAGGCAGCGATGATATACCGCGCAACGGGCAACATCCGGGCAATCCAGATTCTGCTGGGCCATACCAAAATCGAGAACACGGTGCGTTACCTTGGCGTAGATGTCGAAGATGCGCTGCTGCTGGCCGAGCGCACTGAGATCTGAGATCTGGAGCGGTCGTCTGGCAAGCATCGACGACCGCTCCTTTCAATTGACAGGACGCCGGTCGGATATTGGAACGGTGGCCTTGCCTAACTGACCGTTCTTAAGTCCGGCCAGCCAAACAAGTCGGCAGGTTACATGAACTGCCGAAAGCATAGACCCTAGCCTTTACTATTGAAGCCTCACATTCTCGATCTCGATTTCGAACGGGCCGGGCTGGAACGCGCCGATCAGGAGCATGGTCGTGCCTGTCTTATCGAAGCGCGGTAGGTCGGAGAAGGCGACTGTCACCTCGCGCCAGTCCTCGTCGATCTCAATGGGGACCAGCGAAGGTTGCTGGCCGCCCGCCTCGGAAAAGCCCATCACGCCGGGCCCGCTGGCGACGCCCTTGATCCGGAAACTGATACCGTTTGCCGCTGAAAGGTTTGCAGGTGCCATCATCTGTTCGCCCGGCGTCCATGCGATCGCTGCCCATTGGCCGAATGCACCCCTCGACACCGTTCCACGGAGCCGCAGCGCACCGCTCTCGGTCAGCGATGCCGCTGCCGTCGACGTGCCGCCCATCATTGAATCGGTGGAAACGCCCCAGCTTCCGAAGGGCGCTTCGATCTGCACCGCATCGTCTGCTTGCGTGAAGCGAGCGATGATACCGTCTGCGGGAAGTGCGTGGGCGGTATGTAAACCCTCCGCTGCGGCAGCGATCTGAACACGGCGGGCATCGCGTAGCGAGGCGGTCGACTGCCCATCTTTCCACACTTCCACGATGGCGCGGGTCGCGGTGATGTCTTGCGTTGGATCGCCGCGCACCAGCAGCAGATCGGCAAAGGCTCCGTCGGCGATCCGTCCGTGCGCTTCGATGCCGAAGGCGCGCGCGGGGGCAGATGTCGCCGCGATCAGCGCAGCTTGCGGGGTCAGTCCGGACTGTACCAGCAATTCCAGCTCGCGGTGGAGCGAGATACCGAACCACGTGCCGGGATTGGGCGCATCGCTGCCGGCGAGTATGGGGATGCCCGCTGCGGCCAGCGCGGCAATGTTGGCTTGCATGGCAGGCGCGAATGTGTCGATGCGGTCGTTTTGCACCAGAGGTCGCAGATTGCCGAGAATTTGCTGGCCGAGCAGTCCTGCTAACGCTGGTTCATCCAGCAAACCACCGCTTCCGGCGCGGCCCGCAAAACCTTCGAAAACCGCGAAGGTCGGCGTAACGAACATGTCCGCTTCCCGCATCGCGTCCAGCATCGCAGCATCGACCGGTGCATCGGCAAAGAAATGCACCAGGCCATCCGCCCCGGCTTTTATCGCCATGCCCGCCGCCTCGCGGGTCGAGGCATGGACGACCGCGAGCACCCCATGCCGGTGCGCCGCATCGACCAGCGCGGTCACGGTCGCCTGATCGAGCGTCGGCAGAGTGCGGCCAATGGCGGGGCCACCAGCCTCAATCACGATCTTGATGAAATCCGAACCTTCGGCGAGCCGCGCCGCGACCCATGCGCCCGCGTGCTCCGGACCGGTCAGGGTCGGAACGGCCATTCCGAACTGCGTGCCATGCCCGCCGGGCGCGGTCGCCAGTATCCCTGCGCTATGGATGTCGGCTTCGGACGGATTGTTATGCGCCAAGGTGCGCGCCCGTGCATCCGATGTCATCGCAGGCGCGGTGAACATGTCGAGGACCGTGGTGACCCCGAAGAGCAACGCATCGTCGAGCCCGGCATAGGCATGGACATGGGCGTCGAAAAATCCGGGCAGCAAGGTGCAATCACTGCACGTAATGACGCGAGCGTTGTCTGGTGCGGAGCCCTGGAAGTCGTCTTCCACAATCCGATTGCCATCGATCAGTACGGAGCGCTGGACGTGCGCCTCCTCACCGTCGAAGACGCGCACATCGCGTATCAGCGTGGGCTGAGCGAGAGCGGATGTGGAGGCGCCCAGCAGCAATCCTGCCGTCAGGAGAAACCGGGCGGGACGTACCAAAGAAACCAGTTTGCTGTGCATGATGCGGGCCTTTCAAGATGGCGATGCGAAATCGGGCGAACCGTGTCCAACCTGATAATTCGGCATCCGCATTCCGGGTCAGTGACAAATGTCACGCCGGAGATGTGCTTCCTGTCACTGGTCTGGCGAAGGCGAGGGTGTCAGTTTCGAGCAGTACGAAGGAGACGCCTGTGCCGACCAACCTCGCCCCTGTTGCCAGCCTCGAAGGCGTGAGCAAGCGGTTGGGGCAGACGCTGGCGCTCGACGAGCTTTCGCTCGGCATCCGACCGGGCGAGGTCACGGCGCTGCTTGGCCCCAACGGTGCCGGGAAAACCACCGCAGTCGGCGTGCTTACCGGTCGCCTTCTTGCCGACAAAGGCGCCGCCGATCTGTTCGGCCTCGATCCCCGCCGCCCGGCGGCGCGGGCGCGGATGGGGGTCATGCTGCAAGCTGCTACGCTGCCCGACGTGCTGAGCGTGCGCGAATTGGTCACCTTGCAGAGCGGCTATTTCCCCGACCCGCTACCGCTTGGCGAAACGCTCAATCTGGCCGGACTTGGCGATCTGGCCGAGCGTCGGGGCGGTGCGCTGTCGGGTGGCCAGTCCCGGCGTTTGCAATTTGCACTCGCGATCTGCGGACGGCCCGATTTCCTCGTGCTTGACGAACCGACCACCGGGCTCGATGCCGAGGCTAGGCGCGGATTGTGGAACACGGTGCGCGAGGCTGCCGATGCGGGCGCGGCCGTGTTGCTGACGACCCATTATCTCGAAGAGGCCGAGGCGCTCGCCGATCGCATCGTCGTGATTGCGCAAGGCCGGATCGTTGCCGATGGAACCACCGCCGATATCCGCGCCAGTACGGCAGGTGCTACCATACGCTGTCGGACGCAGGCTCCGGTGGACATGCTGCGCGCTTTGCCAGAGGTGCGCAGTGCGCAGCGATCGGGGGGCGAGGTGCGGTTATTGTCGGGCGACGCCGTCGCCTCGGTTCGCGCACTGCTCGAGCGGACCGATGATTGCGGGGATTTGAGGATCGAAGCCGCCAGTCTGGAGGACGCCTTGTCCACCCTGACCGGCCGGGATGTGCAGGAGGCCGCGTGATGTCGCACTCTCTCGTCCCGCCCGCCCGGCTCTACGCCCTCGAAAGCATGGCCGAAATCCGCAAGAGTTTCCGCCTCCCGCAATTCCTCCTGCCGACCATCCTGCTCCCCGTCGCATTCTACGGCCTGTTCGCGACTGCGATGGGCGACGGCGATCGATCCACGGCAGCATACGCGCTGGCGACTTTCGGGGTGTTCGCCGCGATCGGCCCGTCCCTATTCGGTTTCGGCGTCGGCGTGGCCGACGAGCGTGCCGCCAATCTCATCGAACTAAAGCGTGTCTCGCCCTTGCCGGGCGGGGCCTACATAGCGGGCAAGATCGCGGCTTCGGTGCTGTTCACCGGCGTCGCCGTGCTGCTTATCTATGCTCTGGGAGCATTCGCCGGGAGTGTGCGATTGCCGGCCGAGCGATGGCCGTTGCTCTTCCTGATCCACCTGCTTTCGGTGGCGCCGTTCGCTCTCATCGGGCTCGGGATCGGCATGCGCTTGACGTCCAAAGGGGCGATTGCGGCGGCAAACTTCCTGTTTCTCGGCTTCTCGGTCCTCGGCGGATTGTGGATGCCGATCGATGCCCTGCCACAATGGCTGCGCGCGCTCGCTTGGGTCACGCCGTCCTGGCATCTCGGCGAGCTCGCACTCATGACAGTCGATGTGCCGCGCCCGAATGGTGCCTTGGCTCATGTGGGCGCGCTGGCGGTGATGACGATCGCCGCAGCGCTGTTTGCCGCATCGGGCTGGCGGCGCAGCGCTGCTTGACTTGGCGCGGCGAAGGGATGAACCCTTTCCCCATGGCGACCGAAAATTCCAGCGCGGCGAAGCGATCCGGATGGCGGGCCCTATTCGATCCCGACGGACCGTGGGTGTGGCTCGTCTTCCTCCCCTTCTACGCCTTTCCCTGGATATTCGAGCCGCCGAATTCCTCGACGCTGCTCGCATCCGCGACCGGTCTGGCGGTGTTCCTCGCGCTGTATGTCATCGCTGGGCGCGCAAAATCGGGTTCGCCGTGGATTGTTCTGGCGATAACCGTAATTGCGGTGCTGCTCGCTCCGTTCCAAGCGAACTGGGCCGTGATCCCAGTCTACGCCGCTGCTCTGGCGGCCGACACAAGGCCGGCGCGCCGTGCGATGATGTTGATCGGCCTAGTGTGTCTGGTCATCGTGGTCACCGGGCTGGCCTTCAGCCATCACGCCATCTGGTGGGGGCCGGCGGTTCTGCTTGCGGCGATGGTGGGCGTCTCCAACGTCTCGGCAGCCGCATTGCGCGATAAGAACACCGAACTCCAACTGGCGCATGACGAAGTGCGCACCCTGAGCCGCATCGCCGAGCGAGAGCGAATCGGGCGCGACCTGCATGATCTGCTGGGGCGCACGCTGACGCTGATCGCCGTCAAGGCCGATCTGGCCGAACGGCTCGCGGCGCAGGACGCCAAGGCAAGCGTGGAAGAAATCCGCGAGATCGGAACCGCCGCGCGCGAGGGCCTGCGCGAGGTGCGCGACGCGCTCGCCGGTGTCCGGCAGCAGGGTCTCGCGCATGAAGTCGCTGCTGCGCGCGCCATGCTCGAAAGTGCGGGTATCGCCTGCCAGATCGAAGGCCATATGGCTCTCGTTCCGGCGGATCGCGGCGCGGTGCTGGCGATGGCTCTGCGCGAGGCGGTGACCAATGTGGTGCGGCATTCCGAAGCGAGCCACTGCACGATCGTGCTGAGCCGGAATGGTGGGGATGCCTGCCTGCAGGTCGCCGATAACGGGCGCGGCGGAGCGGTGTGCGAGGGCATGGGTCTTGCGGGCATGCAAGCGCGACTGAAGGCAGCAGGCGGTGCGCTCCAGCTGCTGTCAGCAGATTCAGGAACACGTCTGGTTGCGCGGATACCTGTCCCATGATGGGCGACACGATCCGGATCGTCATGGCGGAAGATCAGACGATGGTCCTAGGCGCGCTGGCGAGATTGCTCGCCTTCGAGGACGATTTCGAAATCGTCGCGACCGCTCCCGATGGCGCTTCGGCGCTCGATGCGGTGCAAGAGCATCGGCCCGACATCCTGCTTACCGATATCGAGATGCCCGAAATGACCGGAATAGGCGTGGCCGAAGCCTTGCGGCAGGACGGTATGGATGTCGCCACGATCATCATCACCACTTACGATCGTGGCGGCTATTTGCGCCGCGCGCTCGACGCGGGGGTACGTGGCTATCTGCTGAAAGATAGCCCGGTGGACGTGCTCGCCGAAGCAATCCGAACGGTCGCCCGCGGTGGGCGGGCGATTGCCCCGGAACTGGCCGCCGCTGCGTGGGAAAGCGAGCCCGATCCATTGACCGAGCGCGAGAGGACGATCCTGCGGCTCGCCGAAGAGGGGCATTCCAACAAGGTGATAGGGCGCATGCTCTCGTTGTCGCCCGGCACCGTGCGCAATTACCTGTCAGAGGCCGCGTCGAAACTGGGCGCGTCCAGCCGGATCGAAGCTAGCCGGATCGCGCGTGAGAACGGTTGGCTGTAGCGAACGCTTCGACTGACCGGTACCGCTCAGACGAAACTTTTCTGCTGGCTGGGCGCCCGAAAAGTCAGCAGATGTCAGCAATCGGTCTGAATCGTCCGAAAAGCAGACAGTCCGCAGTCGGCCCACTTCACGCCAATTAGCTACAAGCCAATCTCGAACGGCTTGATCCGCTCCTTAGTGAGCTCTGGTGCCTTCTCTCGCTCGACCAGCAGCTCTTTGTTAGCCGCTTGGATCTGGCCCGCGCTCCGTCCCTTGGCTGCCGCCATCCCAAGCCGTTCGGTGGTTTCTGCTGCCGAAGTCTTCTCGCCTAGATTGGTCGAGATACCTCTTCCAACCTTGTATCGGTTGTTGACAATCAGCGTAAGCTCATCCCGCAGGCGCGTGATCGTGACAAGGAAGTTGCGCTGCGAGAGCAGTCGCCGCTCGCGACTGTCGAGCACGGCAATGCCCTTATCTGCTGTGAGGCCCTGCGCCATGTGGGCGTTGAGCGCGTAGGCCAGGTCGATCCGCTTCAGCATCGGATCGTTCGGCTTCAGTCTATGCTCCATGCCGCTGGAGCTCTTGACCGAAACGCCGTCCTTGTCGATCGCAGTCACGGTTGCCTGGTCTGCATTGATCATTCCGCGTGTGTGGTCGCTGGCCGTCCAACGGATGGCGTCCCCGGTATAGAGATCGAGATCCTTCTTCTCGAACAGCTGCAATGCTTGGTCGCTGCCCTTCGCCGATAACCTCGCTGGCACGAAGCGGCGCAAATGCCCTCGCTCATCGCGAAGCGTAACAACACCATTCTCAATATCCACGGCGGCGATCTCATGACTTCCGCGCCCAAGCCTATGGCGCGATTGACGGCTTGCCACTTCCAGCACCATGCCCGGCGCGTAATTGCGCACGTAGCGCAACTCCTCGCGGGTCGCGTTCACGCGGGATAGAACTTCTAGGCGAACGCTTGCTGGTCCTATTTCGCCATTGACAGCTAGCCCGGTTTGAACCGCGGCATTTATTTCGGAGCGCAACCGACGACCTGCGGCGAAGATCGACGTGCGTTCTCGCTCGGCATGTGGAAGGGACAACCAGCGCTCTGCCGCAACGATTGCACTATTCTCTTGGATCTCGACCATGTGATCCTTGAGATGTTCGAGGGCATCGCTGGTTTTGCCCGACTGCGCTGCTTGCTGAGCTTTCTTCAAGGTATCGGAGCGCGCACGAAGATTGTGGTCCATGCGCGCCGTTTCGGTCCCTGCGCGCTGCGCCAGAGCAAAAGGCTTACCCGCTTCGACGGCTCCCAGTTGCTTTTCGTCGCCCATGAGCACGAGGCGATCGACCTTCAGTAGATTGGCAAGCCGGATCAGGCGGTCCTGATCGCGGGTAGAGACCATAGAGGCTTCATCAAGAACGAGGACGGTGTTGCGAAATTCCTCGCGCGCGGTGGCGATCTCGGCTTTGCCAGCGGAGCCATCCAGCAGCCTACGATTTTGCCCGAGAAAGCGATGCAGCGTCATCGACGGGATGCCTGTATCCTTCTCCAACATGCGCACCAGTGTGTTCTGAACCCCGAGGCCGATGACCTTCTTGCCATGTTCTTCCAACAGTTGATTAAGCGGACGCAACACGCTCGATTTGCCCGCTCCTGCCACACCCTGGACGGCTACGACGCGATTGGTCGAAGACAGGATCAACCGGCCTGCTGCTTCCTGGCCAGCATTTAACTTCATGCCATAGTTGATAGCTGCTGAAGCTTGCAGGTATGGTCCTGCGGTGTCCGCGTTTAGGATCGAACGAACTGCGCCGTTTCCCTTCTCGATCTCGGCCAACATGCGAGTCTCCAGCGTCAATGCATCGGACGTCGTCAGCCACCCTTTCTGCGCGCCTCGCCCGCGCAAAAGCGCGCCCTGCTGGGCAAGTTGACCGATACGTTTTTCGACAGACTTTATCGTCGTTGGCAGGCCGAAATCGAGCGCAGCTTTGGCAAGATCTGTGGCGGTAAAAGCCGCCTCTCGCTCGGATAGATGCCGCACCGCCGATGCGACCGCATGAGCCGTCGCAATCTCTTCCCTGCCCTTCATATGAAGCCGCTTGGGGATGAGCGGGTCGCCCTCCTTGATGCCCATTCGCTCGGCGACGCTGGCGATCATTGCCTTGCCCCGTTCAAGTAAGGTGGGGCGATCATTCGCACGCTTCGTTGCCGCTACTATCAACTCGTGCGAACGTAGCTTGGCGTCGCGCACCATGCCTTCAAGGTCGAGCCTCTGATCCCAGGCCCGCCCCTCCCAATGGGCCATGAGAGTACCGCGATCGACATCGTTTTGCTTGGCCTGCCGGGTCGCCAGCGTCGCCACCACACCCGCCTCGAGCCCGCCGCCGCGTCTTGCTTCAAGCACCTCCTGCCGCCGCGTCGAGAATGCCATCACTGTGTCACGGTCGATAAATGATAGTGATGCCTTCTGCATTGGGCTCAAGCTTCCATAAGCTTCAGCGCAGCAGCGCTGGCACGGGTCGATAATGCTTCGGCAATCGGCGCAACAGCATCCTCAGGCGGATTGCCGGGCACCTGCACTCCCTTCTCAATTTCCTCCGTCACTGCTTCGGCAAGATCACTTACCCGGCGGCGAATGTACGGGGCACCCAGCCCCGCCTCGTCCGCAAACCTTGCCGTGCTTTCCCAGTCGAATTCTTCGAGTGTCCCCGCGCGGCCAAAGCGCATTGCGAGCTTGGGGGAGAGCTCCTTCCACATGTGCGTGGCCACAAGATCGTAAAGCGGGGCAAGCACTACTTCGCCGTTTTCCCGGCGCAGGAGACTGTAGTTCTTCGCGTGGGCATCGGCATTGCCGATGATGAGATTGAAGATCGCGGCGTCGGCCAGCTTCAGCACTTCGCGCGCTGGCCGCGTCGCTGCGCTGCGCAACAGCGCGAAGCTATCGCGGAAAGTCGGCCCGCCCTCCGCCGCGTATTTGCGGTTTGAGGGAACGCCAAGTGCCTGAGCAAAGTCTTCCTGATGCAGGCGTTTCGTTTTTCCCTCGACCGACATCCGGTCATAGCGTTCGACTAGCAACAACGGTTTTCCCGCGACCTCGCGCCATTCTGCTTTGGCAGCATCGATGCCCACCGCTCGGGCTAAGGCGAGGCAGAAGGCTTCGTTTGCAGCTAATCCGGCAAAGCGATCCGGTTCAGGCTTAATCAGATGCGTGGATGGCTCGCCGGGACGAGGTATCGCAAGGCCTCCATCTGCGGTGACCACCACGGGCAGTTTGCTCTGCGCTCCTGCAAGGCTGAGCCTCGCGCCGCCCTCTCCTACCAGCATTGGCACAGCAGGCAGTCTATCCAACAATTCCGCCAGTTCGTTCTCTCGGAGTGGCTCTGGAGCGGCCTCGGAGCGTTCTTGGATCGGCTCTTCGTCTTTAGGCAGGAATGCGAGAGCACCGGCAACATCTCCGCCCAAGGCTTCAAGCAGCCGGAAAGGATTGTCGGGCGAAACTCCAAGCGCCCGAGCGATAGCGGTGCGCTGGCTTTCTTCGGGTAGCAGTCCGCCAAAGACTGCCTTGCAAGCATGATCTTTAAATGGCTCTTGCTGCTTGGGCATCGCATAGGAAAGCGCCGGGGCCGTTTCATCAGCCAGCCAGTCAGCCGCGTATACGAAATGCATCGCGCCGCCCTTGTCGATCGAGAGTTCGCCTGCCTGGCGCTCGTCCCACCAGACCACCAGCGTATCCAGAATTGGTAGCGTCACTCCGCCTCACCCTTCTTGGGCACATCCGCTCGACCCGCAATCACCATCCCGTCGGGCCCTTTGATCTGCAATTCACATCCCAGTGCTGAAATCACATCGAGAACCTTGCCCATCTGGACAGTGGGTTTTCCCCGCTCCAACTCAACGAGGAAGCGCAAGCCGACGCCGCTTGCAGCAGCCAACTCGTCCTGTCGCAGACCAAGTTCCTTGCGTTCATCGCGAATGATTTGGCCAATAGTGGCAACATTGAGCATGAGCATCACCTTTCCCGAACGGGACATCTACGCTCGTAAATGCTCGATTGCAAGACTATTTTCCCGAACGGGATATTATGCGCTAGAAACACAAGCCCGAGGTAAAAACTTTCCTTAACGGGAAATTTCTACGCATCTCCAAAACTCCGTGACATTGAGCCCTATCTCGCCCAAAGACGCAGCCGAAAATCGCCGTTAAGACAAGCCGGGGGGCCATTGTGGGGGCGAGCCAAGCAGCCTCCGCTCAAACCCATTTAACCACAAGTGGTTGCCCGTCCCCACTTGCCACCTCCGTCTCCGCCACCTCGCTTTTCCCAGAAAGTCCCGTATACTCTCAAAAACCGCAGAAATGCGGGGTTTGTTGACTTTTCACAGTCCATATAGTTCTCTATATGTTCCATAGGTTCCCGCACCATGTGTGGGCCTAATTGTGGGTTTGAAGGGAATGAGGCATGGCCAAGCTGACCGCTCTCGGAATCAAGAATCTCAAAAAACCTGGACGCTATTCTGATGGCGAAGGGCTGATACTTAAGTTTGCTGGACCTGGAAAAGGCAGCTGGATCGTGCGCGTTCAGTCAGATGGAAAGCGGAGAGACATCGGCTTGGGGCCGCTTTCAGATGTGAGTCTAACGCAAGCGCGTGACGCGGCTCGGTTGATTCGGAAAGAAACCCGCGCAGGGGGGGATGTCCTCGCAAAGCGGAAAAAGGAGAACGTTAAAGTTCCCTCGTTCCGCGAAGCCGCCTACATCGTACACCAGGAGCACAAGATTGTCTGGAAGAATGGCAAGCACCAAGTTCAATGGATCCGAACGCTGGAGACATTTGCATTTCCCTCAATCGGAGAACGGCTTGTTTCGGAAATCGGGGTTCCAGCGATCCGCGACGTGCTCTCGCCGATCTGGTTGACCAAGCCAGAGACTGCACGACGGGTAAAACAGCGAATAGGGTCTGTGCTCGATTGGGCGTGTGCCAAGGGGTACCGGGAATTCGAAGCTCCGATGCGATCAGTCCTTCGAGGCCTCCCTCGCCAGCCCAAGAAGAAGGGACATTTTGCTGCGATGCCCTATCCGGACGTCCCGGCATTCTTTTCATCGCTTAAGCAGAGATCGTCAGTTGGCAGACTCGCGCTAGAATTCCTGATCCTGACAGCCACGCGTTCCGGGGAGGTGCGCGGGGCATGTTGGAGCGAGATCGATCTCAAGAAAAAGCTTTGGACCGTTCCTGCTGAACGAATGAAAGCCGGCAATGCTCATATAATACCACTGGCAGAGACGGCAATCGACGTACTGCAGCGTGCCAGAACCTTTCGGAATCCGAGAAGCGACCTTGTTTTCCCTGGCAAGAACCCCATGCGCCAGCTTTCTGACATGACGCTTCTAAAAATCCTGCGAGATCGCAACGAGGACTTCACCGTCCATGGGTTTCGTTCAGCGTTTCGCGACTGGGTTGCAGAAAAGACTGACTACCCTGGCGAAGTAGCCGAGGCGGCACTTGCACACACAATCGCCAACAAGGTCGAAGCAGCCTACCGGCGCACTGACTATCTCGAAAAGCGCAAGCCGCTCATGAAGGACTGGGGAAACTTCTGCAGAGCGTAATGATGCTGTTCGTGTCAAAGAGACGCGTCCGTCTCGGATGCACTGAGCCAATCTCACACGTGTGGGTCCGCAAGTTTAAACCGTGCCGTTCCCACAAACATTCAGAGACCTAGATGGATTCGTAGTCAATGTAAGAAACAAGTATGAAAAGACTGTTTTCGGCTCAAGAACGCTTTGTTGGACTGAGCATAGCCCCGTGCCCGATTGGAATCTTCTTGAATCACCGTGATCGGAAGCAAGACTGACTCCGATCACTTGCGCCATCATATTAGACCCTCCTCCTGCCGCGCGTGCGCGGCAGGAGGGTATGTGTCGCTCTGCCGCAAAGCAGGTTTTAGCTACCATCGGAATTGCATTGGCATGGTGCTGCTGGCCGGACCGTTCCCGTAAAGCGACCCCGAGCCCGATCGCCCGCCTGAATAGCCCGAACACGGGCGCGAGCGGGATAAGGAGAAACTGACAAAGGCCTGTACCTGTCCTGCTACATTTGCTCAGAAAGCGGCTTGCTCCTTCACCCGCTTCAAGGTGCTTGCTGCGCCATGCTCCTACGATACAGATTCCTGTCCGCCGATTCAGCGAGCCGTTGTATGTCGGTGCACGAATACTAGCGGTGCGAGCGCCAAAATCGACTTCAGCCATGGTGTCGGCGACTTGGGGAGAAACACGTACTAACAGTACCGTTAGGCAAGCCAACGCTGAATCAATCCCACGAAACCAATCCGTCCGCCGAACGCCAGCTCGGCGGACGGATCATTTTTTCGTGGGCTATACGGACAGCCCTGATCTCCGCCTCGATCTCGCGCCGCCAATGCGCAAGGAAATCGAACAGCACCGGAAAATCCGGTGCTGCATCGTATTCCTGCCAAGCGAAGATTTGCACGAGCGAGGGGTGATCCGGCATGAAATAGCAGATTTCTGCCGTGGTCAGCCCGTATCCGTCCAGCTGAACCAGGAAAGCGCGATCGGTCATTGTAGCGTGGGCTGGCTGTCCGCGCCGTCGAGCGAGCGCAGCGCCGCGAATACGTCGTCAACGCAAACCGGACCTTTGAGTTCGGGGGGCTGGCGCATCGCAGGTTGGTTTTCGACGGCATGCCGATCAGATGCCCAGGAAGCCAAGATGGCTCGCTTCACTTCGGGCTCAAGCGCGGGATGATGCGCTACATCGAAGGGATGCAAATAGCGTGCGAATGGTTGCGACATGGGAACTTCCTCCTTTCTGCCTTGCCGCTCATCACTCACCGCGGATTGTTCCGCTCGGGATATTTTGTGAGTCTATTTTGGACCGTCAAGACCCTGAAAAGGCATACGGAAAAAACCCGTCGGCACTCGCAACTGGCGAGTGCCAAAAAATCTGATTTGGACCTCTTGAAGCCGTTTTCGGCAAAACTAGATCGCGAAATGCCTCCTGCCGATCATGCGGGGGAGGCGCTGTAAGTCATTTCGCTTTGTAATGGAGGTTATGCATGCATTTCCGACCTTTGCACGATCGCGTGCTGGTTCGCCGCATCGAGGCCGAAGAGAAGACGGCCGGCGGCATTATCATCCCTGACACCGCCAAGGAGAAGCCGATGGAAGGCGAAGTCGTCGCTGTCGGCCCGGGTGCGCGTGACGATGCCGGGAAGCTGGTGGAACTTACCGTCAAGGCGGGCGACCGCATCCTGTTCGGCAAGTGGTCCGGCACCGAGGTGCGGATCGATGGCGAGGATCTGCTCATCATGAAGGAGAGCGACATCCTCGGCATCATCGAAGTTACCGCCGAGCTCAAGAAGGCGGCGTAAGCAACCAACCCGATCTTCGGTTCAATCGAAAGAAGAGAAAGGAGCAGGCCAGATGGCTGCGAAAGAAGTAAAATTTGCGTCGGACGCGCGAGATCGCATGCTCCGCGGCGTAGATACGCTTGCAAATGCGGTCAAGGTAACTCTCGGCCCCAAGGGCCGCAACGTGGTGATCGAGAAGAGCTTCGGTGCCCCTCGTATCACCAAGGATGGCGTTACTGTCGCCAAGGAAATCGAACTCAAGGACAAGTTCGAGAACATGGGCGCGCAGATGCTGCGCGAAGTCGCCAGCAAGCAGAACGACAAGGCAGGTGACGGCACGACCACGGCCACCGTTCTGGCCCAGGCTATTGTGCGCGAAGGTGCCAAGGCAGTTGCCGCCGGCATGAACCCGATGGACCTGAAGCGCGGTATCGACCTCGCCGTCGGCACCGTGGTCAAGGACCTCGAAAGCCACGCCAAGAAGGTGTCCGCCAACAGCGAAATCGCGCAGGTCGCGACGATTTCCGCCAATGGCGACGAAACCGTCGGCCGCATCCTCGCCGAAGCGATGGAGAAGGTCGGCAATGAAGGCGTGATCACGGTCGAGGAAGCCAAGAGCCTCGAAACCGAGCTCGAAACGGTCGAAGGCATGCAGTTCGATCGCGGCTATCTCTCGCCCTATTTCGTGACCAACGCCGAAAAGCTCAAGGTGGAACTCGAGGATCCCTACATCCTCATCCACGAGAAGAAGCTGTCGAACCTGCAGGCCATGATTCCGCTGCTCGAACAGGTCGTGCAGTCGGGCAAGCCGTTGCTCATCATCGCCGAGGATGTCGAGGGCGAAGCCCTGGCAACCCTTGTGGTCAACAAGCTTCGTGGCGGCCTCAAAGTCGCGGCGGTCAAGGCACCGGGCTTCGGCGATCGCCGCAAGGCCATGCTGGAGGATATTGCCATCCTCACCGCCGGTAACGTGGTCAGCGAGGAACTCGGCACCAAGCTGGAAAATGTCACGATCGGCATGCTCGGCCGGGCCAAGAAGGTCATTATCGACAAGGACAACACGACCATCGTCGATGGTGCCGGCAACAAGGCCGACATCGACGCCCGGGTCAGCCAGATCCGCGCCCAGATCGAGACCACGACCAGCGACTACGACCGTGAAAAGCTGCAGGAACGCGTGGCCAAGCTGGCTGGCGGCGTTGCCGTCATCCGCGTCGGCGGTGCGACCGAAGTCGAGGTCAAGGAGCGCAAGGACCGTGTCGACGACGCGCTGCACGCAACCCGTGCTGCGGTCGAGGAAGGCATCCTGCCGGGTGGCGGTATCGCCCTGCTGCGCGCGCTCAAGTCGCTGGAGGGCCTCAAGGCCGCCAATGACGACCAGCAGTCGGGTATCGACATCGTTCGCCGCGCGCTGCGTGCCCCGGCTCGCCAGATTGCCGAGAACGCAGGTGAGGACGGTGCCTATATCGTCGGCAAGCTGCTCGAAGGCGACGACTACAACCATGGCTTCAACGCCGGGACCGGCGAATATGAAGACCTGGTGAAGGCGGGCGTCATCGATCCGGCGAAGGTGGTGCGCACAGCGCTGCAGGATGCGGCTTCGGTCGCCTCGCTGCTGATCACCACCGAGGCGCTGGTGGCCGAACTGCCCAAGGAAGACACGCCCGCACCGATGCCGGCGATGGAATTCTAAGGCTGCCATTTCTCCTGGAAGCCGAACGGGCGTGCTCGGAAGGGCGCGCCTGTTTTTCTGTCCGTAGCCGTGCTGGCTACGGCTTCAGACCAGCCCTATTCCTGTATCTGCTCAAGCCGCTCCTGCCGATCCTGATCGCGAACGAGCCAGAATACCGCACCAAGTGCCAGCACAGCCCCTGAAAGCGCGGCGACCTTCGTGGCGCTCGTGTCTGCCAGATCGAGAATGATGAACTTGCGCACAATTGCCAGTAGCGCAATCAGGATAATCGTGCGCACCTGTAGGATACCAAATCCCCTATCGGCAGCTACGAGCAATGAACGCTTGAACTCAAGCGCAATCACAACGGTAAAAATCATGCCGAAGACAGTCTGGAAGGTGGAAAAATCGAGCGGATCGAGAGCGCCCAAGACAAGGCTTGTGACAACTTCGCGCATCAATGACCAAACCGCCGCAATCACGACGATTGCGATTATTCCGCTGAGAACGATAACGACCGCGTCCTCGAATTTCTCGTAGAGAGACATCGCAGACCATTCTGCATGTGTCATCTTGCGCAATCTCAGAAAATTAGCGAGCATTGGTTTATCCTTGCTGCCGTCTTTCAAGCATTCTTCACCCCAGCCTCGGTTTGTCCAAGCATGATGTTTAGCGGCGGGGCAGGGCCATCCTTGGGCAGCCCCGGATACAGGGTGAGGTGCGGGAATGGTATTTCGATGCCAGTCTCGTCGAATGCCTGCTTGATCCTGCGGAAGAACTCCCTGCGCACTTCCCATTGCGCTCCTGGCGTCACCTTCAGGCGCAGTCGCAATATGACGGCACTGTCACCGAGCGCTTCCACACCGACAATCTCGGGCTCATCAATTATGCGGTCGGCAAAGGCGCGATCCTGAGCCATCTGCGAGGCAACGCTGTGCATAATGCCCAACGCCTCGTCTGTCTTTTCGCGATAGGCGATACCGACATCGATCACCGACCTGGAATATTCCATGGTCATGTTCACGACATTGGTAATGTTACCACATGGCACGAATATCACGTTGCCATCGTAATCGCGCAGGCGAACGCTTCGCAGCGTGATTTCTTCTACCACTCCAATATGGCCTCCGATCTCGACTATATCATCGACGCGCAGTTGTCCTTCAAGCAGGATGATAAACCCGGAGAAATAGTCTTTCACCAGGCTCTGCGCGGCAAAACCTGCTGCAATTCCAGCCACTCCGGCTGCAGTCAGCAGGGGGGCAATCGAGATGCCAAGTATCGCAAGAACAGTAAAACCGGCGACCGACCAGATCGCGATCCTGCCAATAGTGGTCCCTGCGCGCCGGACGGTTTCCGCCCTCTTGCCCGAGTCTGGATCGTCCCGCAGAATAACCATCTTGCCTACGACGATGCGCAACAACCTGGCGAGCAAGCTGCTGGCAAGGAAGGCCAGCAAGAGCACGGCGGCAATGCGTAGGGTATTTCCCGCCAGGCCGCTTTGCCAAAAGACACCCTCGTAGTTCAGCAATGAGTCGATCAGATCGCCCGCGTTTCCCTCCACAGCATACTCCATCCTTTGGATTGAAGCGTGACTGCTAAATGCGCCACCGGTGCTGTCAACTTTCCCGATGGCGGCGATAACTGCAACCGGCAGCAAGAAATCGGATGGCGAAGAGGGCGAGCGATGTGTCAGGCTGGGGCTCAAAACAAGCCGGAGGAACTCAATTTTCCCGCGCGGCGGGAGTCTGAGCATCGGCCAGAACCAGAGTCGCCTGACATTGGAACGGCCAATATCTGCCGGCTGCAATGGAGCTTATCAGGAAGCCTCTGCTTACGCGCACCGCCCGCCAGGCCGACTTTTGCCAGCTTTTGGGGTTCATGCACGCGCAGGGGAAGCAAATATGAAGATTGCCAGGCCGAAAAGTGACAGCAAGCCAAGACCAATTGCGGTCATTCCAGCACCTCGACGCCAGGCGGAAACGCTCGCGATGGCCGCCTGAAGCGCATAGTACAGGGCAAATGCACGCGAGGCATAGCTGATGATCTCGAACACATTGGCCTGCCAGGTCAGGACTATGCCCGTCGCTGCCAGCACAGCATAGGAAACACGGCTCGAAATTCTGCCGCCGGTCAATTCGCTCACCAGCCCGCCCGAGCCGGCCATATCGGCAGTCGCCGCACTGAATTGCGCAGCCAGGGCGCCTGCAATGAGGATCAGCGGAAGGATGGGAGCCACTATCTCCATCAAGGAGATAATCGCTGTCTCCTCCAGTGCCAGCACCCCTCGCGGAAAGCAGAAGGCAAGCAGCCCGATATAGGCAATGTAGATCATGCTGGAGATCCATTGCGCCTGCCGCATGCTCGTTATCCGTGTGCGTGGATCATATTCCTCGCCGAGATACCGGGAAGTCTCGAAACCCTGCACGGTAACGATCAGCCCGAGTGCAAGTGTGACCCCACTCCAGCCGGTGCTGTAAGGTGGATTGATGACCAGTTCTTGCGTTGCTGCTCTTTGCGCGAAGTACCAGGCTATCCCCAACAGGAGGCCGCCGATAATGGCCAGCTTGATCGATACGGTAACTTGCTCAAGCCCCTCCAGAGCCGAGAAGCCTCTCATCGATCCAACCAATAGCAGAAATACCAGCATGGCAGTGGTCACAAGGCGGGCATAATAGGGCGAGTCAACGCCGGTCATGCTGACTGCAAAGGCCCCAAACAGGTTGAGATAGTATGCAACGGAGATGACGTAGGAGAAGGCCAACACCCAGGAACTCGCCGTTTCGATGTGGGCCTGCGCCGATCCCGGCTGCCAGCCACCGCTGCCAAGCTCTGCAATATTGCGCCGAATTGCGCCTCCGAACAGATAAGCCGTCAGGCATAGCCCGGCCATGACGATCGGGGCGAGATATCCGTAATTGTAGTCCAGCAGCGGACCGATGACCAGAAACCCGCTGCCGATGATCGAGGCAAGCGGGGTGACGATTGCCCGCCACGTGCGATTATTGGCGACTGCAGGGTGGAATAGCGCCGCGGCCAGTGCAATCACGACCGCCAGGATGGCGATGCTTACCATCGGCAGCGCATCACCATCTTGATGTGGTAACGACCGCTCAAGCCAATGTGGTTCCCGTGAAGGCCGGCGGATCGGACGCCGGGAAGGATTCCATCGAAGCTTCCGTCACAGGATCGAATTCATCATCTTCGGTATTCTTCCGCAGGTCTTGAGCACCGGTAAACAACCTGTGCCTCTGGACGCCTCCAGCCTCACCGGGCCACCTGATGGGAAAGCTGCCTTCTGCCTCTACGCCACGGTACAACCTGTTGCGATCGCGCCGCTCTGGAGGGGGAAGGCGCACCTCATATGCCCAACCCTGCCTCTCCGCAAAGGCCTCGGCACTCTCGCGATCCGGAAAAGACAGGCTTATATGGCGGTATGGATCATCGCTCGACGTCCATCCCGTATAGGGATCGGCCTTGAGCGGGCGATATGGTTCGAATTCGAGAATCCAGTCTTGCCGCCCCGGCCCCGACTGCATGACAGATCGCGGCGGCTGATATATTCGCGCCACCGGCAACCCGCTGGCTGCCAGGTTGGTGCCGGGTTGTTTCGCCATGCTTGGCGGTCGGTTGTGGCCCAGCGTCATCCCAATAGCCTCCGTTTCAGTGGTCTGCCCCTTGTTCCGTCCGCTCATCCCAGATCGTCCAGGCGCTCCATCCTTCGTGAGTTACCAACGATCATCTCCCTCTCCGCCTGCTCCCATCCTGCGCCAATTTCCGTGAGGAGATCCTGGCGCATGGCAAAGGTCACTTCGGCAACGGCATGCATGATGTCCTCTGCATCCTTGTTGTCCAGTTCACCGTCCCGCAATCCTCCTAGGAGCAAGTCAAGAACCGTCCGGAAAGCCCCGATGACGGGAGCGCTCCCGACGATAGCCAGCTTGTGGCCTATCACGCGAAGCTCGTCGATCAATTGCGGGTCGTGGCGTTGTTCCTCAACGATTTCTGCGATCTTTTCGACGGCCGCCATGTAGACTGCATTCTTCTGGTCGAACAGCAACACCCGACCTTCCTTGCTCAGCTCCAGTTCTGTCTGGCGGTTAAGCAGGACGGCTGTCAGGAAGATGGTGGCTACCGCACCAAGAAAGACGAGAATGGTTTCCTGCGCGAAAGGCAGGCTCTCGCTGGCATCATAAATCTGCCGGAACAAGAGATAGCCGAATACCAGCACCAGCAGAGACGCAACCAGCCAGATGAAATCGTGGGGCTGTCTCTTTCGCCGATTCTCCTGCATTGTCACCGGCTGCTCCCATTCATTCATTCGCGGGAAACCCGTCCGAACGCTTGGTCCGGACGGGTTCGCACCATCAGGCTTGCTGAGCCTGGTCCTTGCCAGCCTCATCCTCACCAGCCGCCCTGGCGAGCCGACGCAGCCTGAAGCCGAGCATCAGCATCGCTGCACCAAAGAAGGCAGCATAGAAGGCAAATACCCAACCCAGGGCCAGGAAGGTCTCCAGCGGCATGGTCAGCTGCATCCATACGATAAAGAGGCCCAGGGCGATGGATAGCAGGCCGCCCAGTACGAGCCATACTTCGCCCTTGATCTCCTTGCGCAGCCTGACTGCGGTGATCAGTTGCAGGCTGCCCGATGCCAAAGACCAGAATGCGATCATCCACCAAAGGAACAAGGCGAGCACGAATGTGGCGACAAACGGCGCCAGGACGACCACCACGCCCGTGAGTATTCCAACGATGCCGTTGAAGGCCAGCCAGCCCCATTTTTCGCCAGCGCGGATGTTCCGCACGGCCGCGATCGCAGCGAAGATGCCGTCAACAAAAGAAAAGGCACCGAAAATAATCGCAAGCGCGATTAGCGCGCTGGCAGGCATGAGAGCGGCCAGCACTGCGACGATTAGCGCCAATACGCCACGCAGCACGAAAGCCCACCAATTCGTGGTAAGGCTGCAAAACGTAAAGGCAGGAGAGGTAGCAGAAAGAGCCATCGAATTCTCCTTCACAAATGATTTATGGACTGAGGGCGCCCCTTCGGAAAGCCAAGGCCGCGATATGCGTCACCAATGCCAGAAACTGGCAAGCTTCACGAAGGGGCGCAACCCTAACTAGTCGGCATCCCGGTTGGAACGGACCGCTTCGCGCGCCCTTTCGAACAACTGTTCGATACGTTCGAAGAATGAAGCGGCAGCGTTATCGCCCTTCGTTTCTTCTTCGAGCTCGTCGATGGCTTCGAGCAGATTGTCGAGATCCTGCTTGGTCGCATATCCAAGAGCCTGGCCAAGTTCGATCTGTTCACGAGCAGCGGCAAGTGCGGCAACGATGGCCTGGTTGTCTTCCGCGGTCCTGTCTTCCTTCGCCGCAAGCTCCTTTGCCGCTGCGACATGGGCTTCGGCCCGGACGATCGGCAATGGAATGATCGTGTCGGTCACCACCACGGTGCTCAAGGCATTCAGCAGAACAAGCTTGGCCTCTTCAGGCTTCTGCTCGTCGAGCAATGCCGCCGCGCGCTTGATCGCGTCCGGGTAAGTGGCAAGTGGCAGGTTGCTGACGCTGACGACCATTTCGCTCGCCAGCCCATCCATCAGACGACGGGCGACTTGCAGCCGGTCGTCGTCGATCAGGTCCTCGATCCGGTCGCGAAGTTCCTTCACCGCCTCGGGAGTAGCCAGCAAGTCATGTTCGACGACCGATGTCCCCACCGGCGCAAGGGCCAGGCTCGGCTCGCGCGCAAGGATGATTTCGAGCTTGCCCGTTGCACGAGCGAGTGCATCGATAGCCTCATCCGTGTTTCCGGAATCTATCGCATAGATTGCGGCCTGCGTCTCTTCGAGAGCCGAAGCCGCTTCTTCGACAAGCTCTCCGATCTCTGCCCCTTCGACCGTGGAAGGCGATGCCTCGCCGGCGGTTTCCGAAACGTCTTCAGCAACTGTTTCCTGATCGGTCACCTCACCCTGTTCACTGCACCCTGCAACCGCGATGAGTGCAAGGGCAGATGCCGATGCAAAAATCAATCTTCTCATTGATCATCCTCCTGTTCGCAAAGATCAAAATCGAAGCAAATCCCTGTTTGCCCGCCGGTCAGGTGGTTTTGGGTGCGGGCAGAATCAAGGGATCCCTCAAGGTGATGAGATGTCTCACGCCTTCGCCGTCAACGATCAGGATCGCCTCGAGGTTTTCCTCGTTACCTTTGACTTGAACCTCCTTCGGATGGCGGATCAGGTGATCGAGACCATCGAGAATGACCTCGATCAGGTCATCCTTGTGATCGAAGACGACGCCGCGAATTTGCACATATTCGGCCTCGATCTGGTCGCCGATATCGAGCGACTGAACTTCGATCTCAGCCCTTTTTTGGGCAAGTTCCTTGCTCACCCGGTTGAAGAATTCCGACCATTTGTCACGTTTCAGGTTTTCCATGATACGCTCCTTTCATTCGCCGATCGTGTCCTAACCCGAATTTGCAGCTTGTCCCCCGATGCGGAATTGCCTCCCGATATCGCCGCAATCGATCCGCTATGCCGAGCGAAGCAATCTCCCAATACCCTGATACCGCAGAGATATTCTGCGACTTTTATATGGATCAATGTCGGCAAATTTAGAGTGCGACACTGCTGGCCATATGTTTGGTAGCGGAACGACTTAGCGCCTGTCTCGTTCCCGTCGGAGGTTGAACGACGGCCTGCTTTTCCTAAGTTCGGTCGCAATTCTTGCATGCTGAGACATTCGAAAACCAAGGGGGGTACCCGATGTATCTCGAAAAATTTACCGACCGCGCGAAGGGTTTCCTGCAGAGCGCGCAGACCGTTGCGATCCGCATGAACCACCAGCGGATCACGCCATCGCATTTGCTGAAGGCGCTGCTGGAAGATGAGGAAGGAATGGCTGCGCAGCTGATCCAGCGTGCGGGCGGTAATCCTGGTATTGCCATTACCGAAGTTGACAATGCGCTGGCAAAGATACCGGCGGTTTCAGGTTCCGGCGCGCAGGCAACACCGGGCCTGGACAATGATGCGGTCCGCGTGCTCGACCAGGCCGAACAGCTGGCCGAGAAGGCGGGCGACAGCTTTGTGCCGGTGCAGCGTCTGGTCCAGGCGCTGGCGTTGTCTGGCAATACCGATGCGGGCAAAGCGCTGAAGTCGGCAGGTGTCGATGCCAAGGGTCTCGAAGGAGTGATCCAGGAAGTGACCGGGGGGCGTACGGCGGACAGCGCGAGCGCGGAGGAGAGCTATGACGCGCTCAAGAAATATGCCCGCGACCTGACGCAGGCGGCGCGCGACGGCAAGCTGGACCCGGTGATCGGGCGTGATGAGGAGATCCGCCGCACGATCCAGATCCTGGCGCGCCGGACCAAGAACAACCCCGTGCTGATCGGCGAGCCGGGCACCGGCAAGACGGCGATTGCCGAGGGCCTGGCCCTGCGCATCGCCAATGGCGATGTGCCGGACAGCCTGAAGGGCCGCTCGCTGATGGCGCTCGACATGGGCGCGCTGATCGCCGGTGCGAAATATCGCGGCGAGTTCGAGGAGCGGCTGAAGGCCGTGATCGACGAGGTGAAGAACTCCGATGGCCAGATCATCCTGTTCATCGATGAAATGCACACGCTGATCGGTGCTGGTGCGAGCGAAGGGTCGATGGACGCCTCGAACCTGCTGAAGCCGGCACTTTCGCGCGGCGAGCTGCATGTGATCGGCGCGACGACGCTCGATGAATACCAGAAATATGTCGAGAAGGACGCGGCGCTCCAGCGGCGTTTCCAGCCCGTCTATGTCGACGAGCCGAGCGTGGAGGACACGATCAGCATCCTGCGCGGGCTGAAGGAGAAGTACGAGCTGCATCACGGTGTGAACATCACCGACAATGCCATCGTCGCTGCCGCGCAGCTGTCGGACCGCTATATCCAGAACCGTTTCCTGCCCGACAAGGCGATCGACCTTATGGACGAGGCGGCAAGCCGCATCCGGATGGAGGTGGAGAGCAAGCCCGAAGAGATCGAGAACCTCGACCGGCGGATCATCCAGCTGAAGATTGAGGAGAGCGCGCTCGCCAAGGAGAACGACCAGGCGAGCAAGGACCGTCTCGAAGCCTTGCGCAAGGAACTGGCAGAGCTCGAGCAGAAATCGTCGGAACTGACCACGCGCTGGCAGAACGAACGCGACAAGATCCACGCCGAGGCGCGGATCAAGGAAGAGCTCGATCAGGCCCGGCTCGAGCTGGAGCAGGCACAGCGCGAAGGCGACCTGCAGAAGGCAGGGGAGCTTTCCTATGGCAAGATCCCGCAGCTCGAAAAGCAGCTGGAGGAAGCGCGCGGCGCGAACGAGAACGCCTTGCTGCGCGAGGAAGTGACCGAAGAGGACATTGCCTCCGTCGTGTCGCGCTGGACGGGTGTTCCGGTCGACAAGATGATGGAAGGCGAGCGTGAGAAGCTGCTCAAGATGGAAGAGTTCCTGGGTCGGCGCGTCATTGGCCAGGAGCAGGCGGTCAAGGCGGTATCGAAGGCCGTGCGCCGGGCCCGTGCCGGCTTGCAGGACCCGAACCGGCCGCTAGGATCGTTCCTGTTCCTTGGCCCCACGGGCGTGGGCAAGACCGAGCTGACCAAGGCCCTGGCCGAGTTCATGTTCGATGACGAGCGTGCAATGGTGCGTATCGACATGAGCGAGTTCATGGAGAAACATGCGGTCGCCCGCCTGATCGGTGCACCTCCGGGTTATGTCGGCTATGAAGAAGGCGGCGTGCTGACCGAGGCCGTGCGAAGGCGCCCTTATCAGGTCATCCTGTTCGACGAGGTCGAGAAGGCGCACAATGATGTCTTCAACGTGCTGTTGCAGGTGCTGGACGACGGCCGGTTGACGGACGGGCAGGGCCGCGTGGTCGATTTCTCGAACACGCTGATCATCCTCACCAGCAACCTTGGCAGCCAGTTCCTCTCCAATCTCGGCGACAATCAGAAGGTCGCCGACGTCGAGAATGAGGTGATGGAAGTGGTTCGCGGGCATTTCCGCCCCGAATTCCTCAACCGCCTGGACGAGATCATCCTGTTCCATCGTCTGAGCCAGGAACATATGGCGCCGATCGTCGAAATTCAGGTGGCGCGCGTGCAGAAGCTGCTGAAGGATCGCAAGATCACCATCGAACTGACCGAAGGTGCCAAACTATGGCTCGGCCGCGTCGGCTACGACCCGGTCTATGGCGCTCGCCCGCTCAAGCGGGCAGTTCAGAAATACCTGCAGGACCCGCTGGCCGAAAAGCTGCTGGCCGGTGAGATCCCGGATGGTTCAACGGTCAAGGTAGACGAAGGCGACGGAGCGCTGGAATTCGAAGTCCTGGCGGGCGGCTGAGGCTCGCGCGCGATTAGCGAAGACAGGAAGGTTCGACGATGGAGCCGGAGAAAATCAGGATTATTTGCCCACATTGCGATGCGATCAATGCCGTTCCGAAAGATCGGCCGGCGAAAGCCGCAAAATGTGGCAAATGCCACCAGCCGCTATTCGCAGGTTCCCCTGTCGATCTCGACAGCGCGCGTTTCGATCGTCATGTCAGCCGTTCGGACATTCCTGTCGTCGTCGATTTCTGGGCGCCGTGGTGCGGCCCCTGCCGCGCCATGGCGCCCGCCTTCGAGCAGATTGCGCGGGGACTCGAACCGCAGATGAGATTTGCCAAGGTCGACATCGACAAGGCCCCCGACATTGCGGCGCGATATGGCGTTCAGGGGGTGCCGACCTTGGTTGTCTACAAGAATGGTAAGGCAGCGGACCGGCAAGTCGGCGCTTTGCCGGCTTCGCAGCTTAGAGCCTGGATCGAGCGGCATATCGGCTAGCCCGGCGCACGTTCATTCGCGCTATCCAGTTTTCAGAGATCGGGAATTATGGCAGACCCTTACTCACTTCTTGGCGTCTCGCGTGACGCGGATCAGGCTGCGATCAAGAAGGCCTATCGGAAACTTGCAAAAGAACTCCATCCGGACCGGAACAAGGACAAGCCGGATACGGCCGCTCGCTTCGCCGAAGTGACGCAGGCCTATGACATATTGAGCGACCCCGAACAGCGCGCAAAATATGACAGCGGGGAAATCGACGAGCAGGGTAACCCGAAAGCACCATTTGGGTTTGAGGATTTCGAAGGGCATGGACCCTTTAGAGGCCGAGGCCCCTTCCGATCTGCTGGAGATAGTACGACATCGTACCATTTTTCGGAAGGGACAGAAGGCTTCGAGGATATATTTTCCGACCTGTTTGGCGGCTCTCGCGCTTCGGGCGGTCGCAGATATGCCCCGCGAGGCAGCGATGTGCTGTATCGGGTCAAGGTCAATCTTGAGGACGTGGCCAAGGGCAGTTCGATCGACCTTCGCCTGCAGGACGGCGGTGAAGTATCCGTCCGGTTGCCGGCCGGCGCGAAGACAGGCACGCGCCTTCGCCTGACCGGTAAGGGGCAAGACGGCCCTGGCGGCAGAGGCGATGCCATTGTCGAGATCGAAGTTCGCCAGCACAAACTGTTCAAACGTGATGGCGACAATATCAGGATCGAACTGCCAATTCGGTGGGACGAAGCCATTCTCGGCGCAAAGGTTCGGGTGCCGACGGTCGATGGTCCGGTCAACCTGTCGATTCCCAAGGGAAGCACATCGGGCAAGACTCTGAGAATCCGCGGCAAGGGAATGCGAAAGGCGGATGGAACGAGAGGGCACCAGCTGGTCCGTCTGATGATCGATCTGCCGCCTGACGATCCGAAGTTGACTGAATGGGCCAGGGCATGGCGCGACACCACCGACTACGATCCGCGCGCCAAACTTGGAATATGACCGTCCTTAGCCCGGCGTGATTGACCCATATCAGCTTCGCGTTTTGCATTTGGCGCTATGATAGATAGGAAACAGAAAGGAGTCCTTGATGACCTCGCCGAACAATGATCCCTTTTCCGGTTTCCACGACATCTCTGAATCCGGTCCGCGCGGCTTGGGAATAGCACCTGACTTGCGCAGGATGCTGGCGGTTCTGGCTTCGGGAATTGAAGCGCTCGAGAGCGCAGATGACCGAAGGGGCGTTGATCTGCGATCCGGCATGCAGAGGGCGATGATCAATGCTGTTCGCCTCACCAACGAACTTGCGATGCTGGAGAGCCGCCAGGCACAGACCATGGAACGTGTCAGCCTGGCGCCTCACATAGGGCGCATTGTAAAGATGATGCGGAGTTACCTTCCTAAAGGAGCGGAAATCAGCTTCGATATTCCTGCCGGAGTATGGCCCATATACGCGAACCCCGATGATATTGAGGGCGCCATCATGGCCGTCATCCGCAATGCCGCCGAAGCGATCGAACCCGGCGGGCATGTCTCTATCAAGGCGAGCAACATGCCCTCATCGGGAACCGTGCAAATCGAAGTGAGCGATGACGGCTGTGGCATCGAACCGGCCGCTCTCGATTTGATCCTTCAGCCTTTCTATTCGACAAAATTGAGTTCGCGTCATCCGGGCCTGGGACTGACGAGAGCCATGCGGTTTGCTCACCGGTCCGGTGGGCGCATCCAGGTGCAGTCCAGGCCAGGCAGCGGTTCGCGGGTGATAATCGAAATGCCTCGTGCAAATGGGGCCAAGGCTGACTTCATACCCCGCATTGGCTTCATGGACCGCGGATCGTCCAGATGAGACGCTTGAAACGAGCCAGAAAACTTCTTTCCAGACGGAGGAACAATCCATGAGCAAAGTTATCGGTATCGACCTCGGTACGACGAACTCCTGTGTTGCCGTGATGGACGGGGGCAAACCCAAGGTCATCGAAAATGCGGAAGGTGCACGCACGACGCCGTCGATCGTGGCCTTCACCAAGGATGGCGAACGCCTGATCGGCCAGCCTGCGAAGCGCCAGGCGGTGACCAATCCGGACAACACGCTGTTCGCGATCAAGCGCCTGATCGGCCGTCGTTTCGACGATCCCATGACGAAGAAGGACATGGACCTGGTTCCCTATGACATCGTCAAGGGTCCGAATGGCGACGCATGGGTCGAGGCTGGTGGCGAGAAATATTCCCCCAGCCAGATTTCCGCCTTCATCCTCCAGAAGATGAAGGAAACCGCCGAGAGCTATCTTGGCGAGACCGTGAGGCAGGCGGTGATTACCGTTCCTGCCTACTTCAACGACGCGCAGCGCCAGGCGACCAAGGACGCCGGCCAGATCGCAGGTCTTGAGGTGCTGCGCATTATCAACGAGCCGACTGCGGCCGCGCTTGCCTATGGCCTGGACAAGGAAGACGGCAAGACCATTGCCGTTTACGACCTTGGCGGCGGTACTTTCGACGTTTCCGTGCTGGAAATCGGCGACGGTGTGTTTGAAGTGAAGTCGACCAATGGCGACACTTTCCTGGGCGGTGAGGATTTCGACAGCGCGGTTGTCGAATATCTGGCAGACCAGTTCAAGAAGAAGGAGAACATGGATCTCCGGACGGACAAGCTCGCCCTGCAGCGCCTGAAGGAAGCTGCGGAAAAGGCCAAGATCGAGCTGTCGTCCTCGGCCCAGACCGAAGTGAACCTGCCTTTCATCACCGCGCGCATGGAAGGTGGCTCGTCCACTCCGCTGCACCTGGTGGAAACGCTCAGCCGTGCGGACCTCGAAAAGCTGGTCGACAAGCTGATCCAGCGCACGCTGGAGCCGTGCAAGAAGGCTCTCGAGGACGCGGGCGTCACCAAGGACCAGATCGACGAGGTGATCCTCGTGGGCGGTATGACCCGCATGCCCAAGGTGCGCGAAGTGGTGGAGAAGTTCTTCGAAGCCAAGCCGCATACCGGCGTGAACCCCGATGAAGTTGTTGCCATGGGTGCTGCCATCCAGGCCGGCGTTCTGCAGGGTGACGTGAAGGACGTGCTGCTGCTCGACGTGACCCCGCTGTCGCTGGGTATCGAGACGCTGGGCGGCGTGTTCACCCGCATGATCGACCGCAACACCACGATCCCGACCAAGAAGACCCAGACCTACTCCACCGCCGAGGACAACCAGAATGCGGTGACGATCAAGGTCTTCCAGGGCGAGCGTGAAATGGCCGCGGACAACAAGCTGCTGGGCAATTTCGACCTGGTCGGCATCCCGCCCGCACCGCGCGGCGTGCCGCAGATCGAGGTGACCTTCGATATCGACGCGAACGGCATCGTGTCCGTGTCCGCCAAGGACAAGGGCACCGGCAAGGAACAGACCATCAAGATTCAGGCATCGGGCGGCCTGTCCGACGCCGATATCGACCAGATGGTCCAGGACGCCGAGAAGTTCGCCGAGGAAGACAAGAAGCGCCGCGCCTCCGCCGAAGCGCGCAACCAGGCCGATAGCCTGGTGCACACGACGGAGAAGCAGCTCGAAGAGAATGGCGACAAGGTCGATGCCGACACCAAGGCTACTGTCGAGGCTGCCCTGGCCGAGGCCAGGACCGCGCTGGAAGGCGACGATGTCGATGCCATCAATGCCAAGGCGCAGGCGCTGACGGAAGCGGCCATGAAGATGGGCCAGCAGATCTACGAAAAGGAACAGGCCGCGCCCCAGTCCGAAGGTGGTGATGCCGGCGCAGGGGCCGATGCTTCGTCCGACGATGAAGAGGTTGTCGACGCCGAGTTCTCCGAAGTCGACGAAGACAACAACAAGGGTTGATAGCCCAGATGCCATGAAAGGTGAGCGCGATGGACGAAGGTGACCCGCCGGAACACAAAGACACGCCCGGCTCCGGAAATACCGATGGCAACAGGACCGGGACATCGGGTGGGCAGGCCGAAGAAACGGAGTCTGCAGAAGATATGCGCGAAAAACTCTTGCGCGCCTTGGCAGATGCCGAAAACGCCCGAAAACGGGCTGATCGTTCGAGGGTCGAAGGCCGCGAAGCGGGCATGGCCGAACTGATGTCGGCGCTCGCGCCAGCACTGGATAATCTCGATCTCGCCATCTCTTCGGCCAAGCCCGCTGAATCCGATCTGCCGGGAACCGAAAGCGCAATTCTTGAAGGGCTTTCTGCAACCAAGCGCGCAATCGATGATGCATTGGCAAAGGCTGGAATCGAAATATTGCGGCCGGGGCGCGGCGAAGTTGCCGACCCTGCGTTGCATGAAATTATTTCGTCTATCCCTACTTCCGAAGTGGCCGACGGACAAATTGTCGAAGCTGTTCAATGTGGCTACAGAATAGGGTCACGTCTTATAAGGCCCGCTCGCGTGGTCGTTGCTGCATCGACAGCCGAATCTTAGGTCTTAGTGTAATTGTTGGTTAATACCACCGGGTCAGAGCATCGAAAATATCTGTGCAACCAGTCAAAGAGAAGAGGAAACGGCATGAGAATCAAGGATATTATGCCCTGGTCGCATCACACCGGCGAAAGCCATCATCAGCCTGATAAGGCTGATGCGCGCCATTCCCTAAAGCAAGACATCAACGCACTGGTCGATCGTTTCGTCGAAAAGGTCGGAAGTTTTGAGCTGCCGTGGCACGACACCGAGGCAAAGTCGGATGTCGTGCAGGCGGACAAGGCCGTGGAGATATCCATCGAACTTCCAGGCATGGGACTGGAGGATATCGACCTGTCGATTTCCGGGGACATGCTCGTCGTCCAGGGCGAGAAGAAGATTGAGCGCCGGGAAGAGAAACAGGGCTATTTCCTGTCCGAACGCGCCTACGGACAGATCTATCGCGCCATTCCCTTGCCGCCAGGACTGGACGTTGATGCGGCGGTAGCGGACTTGAAGAACGGTGTGCTGACCGTACGCATTCCTCAATCGGCTGAAGCGGCAGCTTCGGTAAAGAAAATCGACATCAAGAAGTCCTGACCGGAATTCGCAGCGTGGGAACTCCCTCTCCCACCCTGCATTTCAACTCTATCTCCGCCAATTTGTGCTTGGCACTCCGGCAAAGGATAAATGATGGAGACGTGCAGATGTCCAACCACAAGAAGATGGGTGAAGCTGAAGGTTTCCCATGCTCTGATGAAGTGATCGAAACTGTTCGCTTACGCGAAGTTGTCGGTGCCGTTTACAGCCAGAATGCACTTGAAAATCTCGCTACGGAACTGGTTGAGGCCGGCGTGGACAGGAACGATATCGACCTGATGGCCGATTGGAACACCGTCATCGACAAACTCGGCCTGACCTATCCGGATGCTCACCAGGTGCTTGATGCGCCTGACATCCCCCGCCGCCGTCTGTCCACGAAGGATGAAGATGCCACAATAACCGGCACGATCTTCGGCACCCTTACTGCGACGGGTGCGCTGGCTGCAGGGGTGCCTGTACTTGCCTCGGGAGGTGCCCTGGCGGCGGCGCTTGCTGCAAGCGCAGTGGGCGGTGGTATAGGCGCAGCGATCGGCAAGATCGTCAGGAAAGTCCTGACAAAAGGCGCAGACACCGACGCTATCGAGCATGATATCAACCGCGGCGGTATTGCCGTTTTCGTGCGTGTTGACGATGAAGAGGAAGAGGAGCGCGCAATCGAAATCATGCGGCGCAATGGTGTTCACAACGTGCACTCGCACGAAGTCGAGCTTTCGAAAAAAGCAAGCGAACTTCCGCTCTTGGATATCCAGCCCGATCCCTGGCTGGGTGGGGAATGCGAGGAGAAATCAGGCTAGATTGGACCGACTGGCGTTACTTACGGAGCCCTGCCTCGTACCGGATCCATTATCTCGGCACGCAATTTGTGAAGGATATCGTCAGCCAGTTCGTCGGACATGCTCTTCAACTTGAAGACAAACGACACAAATTCAATGCCGATATCCGTTTCCGGGTCGAAGAAGAAGACGCGATCGTCGTGGGTTTCCGTGCTATCGCCAAAATCACGGGTTCCATAAGCGACAACTCTCCCGCCCGCATTCTGGCTCAGATACCAGTCGGTAACGCGCTGGAAATTCGTTGGATTGGGGGCCGTCATAACAAGCATGTCAGAGTATTGCGCCCGCGCCGCCTCAAGTGTTGCAAGCCTGTTGGGATCGCCAAGAATCACGGGAAGGCCCAGCTTTTTCGCACTGCGATAGATCGCCAGATCCGGCTCGATCAACACGAGCGGTAACTGTGCGAGAACGCCTGCACGCGCAACGGTTCGGCCGATTGGTCCAGCTCCACAGATGATCAAATGCCCCTTCATCGCCTGAGCCTGCTGTGCCGCGCGCCTTTCCTCCTCCTGCTCGATGCCCTTCTGCTCGGGAAGAAGAGAGGCCAGGCGACTGGCAATCTGCTCGTTCGCCCGGATGAGTAGCGGTCCGAGACCCATCGAAATGACCAGGGCAACCAGAAATGGCTGGCCAATCTCCGCTGGCAGGACCGCAGCCGAAAGGGCTCCTGAAACCAGCAGGAGGCCAAACTCACCACCATGGGCCAGTATCAAACCGGTCTGCAGCGCATCGCGAGACGAGGATCCAGAAAGGCGAAGCGCGACAAAATTGAGGGTGCACTTGGCAGGCACCAGGATCGCAATCCAGACAAGCACCGAGGTCGGAGCGCTCATGACCTGCGAAACATCTAGCTGAAGCCCGATCGAAACAAAAAATACGCTGGCAAAGACGTCGCGAAATGGTCGCAGGTCTTCCTCTATCCGGTGCCGAACATCGCTTTCCCCGAGAAGAAGTCCGGCCAGGAATGCCCCGAGCGCTACAGAGGCGCCTGCCAGATGTGCAGCTTCGGCCGACAGCGCGACGATCGTCAAAGCTGCAAGCACCAGAACTTCCGCATTTCCGTTCCGGTATATGAACAGGAGGCAATGGTGAAGGATCGGCCGGGCAAGCAAGAGCGCTGCTGCGAAAAGGGCTATTACCTTGCCAACTTCACCTGCAATATCGATGAAGCTGGGCTCGCCGCCCATCTGCCAGACCGCGAGCAAGGCAAGCAGGGGGATTGCGGCAAGATCCTGAAAAATGAGGACCGAAATTGCCGCCCTGCCATGCCGCGTCGTGATTTCGCCCTGATCCACCAGCTGCTTTGCGGTCAGGGCTGTCGAAGACATTGCCGCCGAAGCCCCGAGCAAGATTGCCGGCGCTACGCCCCAGCCAATCATCCAGACGCCAAGCCCGACAGCAGAACCGACCACGCCCCCCTGCAGGCCTCCGGCAACCAGAATTTTCCGGCGATCACTCCAGAACTCCGTCAGGGAAAATTCGAGGCCCACCATGAAGAGGAGCAGCAATACACCCGCTTCAGCTACGAATTCGAGCATTGGACCGTCCCCGAGCAAATCGGCAAACGACGATCCAAGGGCTATGCCGACCAGGATGTAACCGAGGATGGTCGGCAATTTGAGTCGGTGAAAGACTATACCGGCGACGAGCGCCGAGGCGAACAATACAAGGCTGGCGAAAAAGAGGTTTTCCATGAGGAATATCTATCAGGTCACAGTATGGGAGAGAACAATCTTGCAATGCCGTTGCGAAGTCTGACCGCGACCGGCAATCGCATGAGTTCGTCAGCTCTGACCTGTCTCGTTTCCTTCAACACGGCATCGAAACCGTCCTCCAGCTTCTGCGCGAGAAATTCGTCGTAGAGTTCTACGTTAAACTCGAAGTTCAGTCTCAGACTCCTCGCGTCCCAGTTTGCCGAGCCGAGGCAAACCCAGGCACTGTCTACAAGCATCAGCTTGGTATGGTCGAATGGCCCACTCCTTTCATGGATACGCGCGCCATGTTCAAGGATTTGCCAGTAATGTGCCTGCGAAGCCCATTTTACAAATTTGTGGTCGCTATTCTCCGGAACGACAATGTCTACCTCAACGCCGCGCAGGGCCGCAGCGCTGATGGCGGCAATCATCGGCTGATCGGGCAGAAAATAGGGTGTCCGAATACATATCCGCGTTTGCGCGGCGTTGATAGCACCCATGAATACCCATCTCATGCGATCCAGGGTTTCGTCCGGTCCGGACTCCACTCCGCGCGCAAGCACTCTTTCATTGGCAGGACGGTCTTGTCGGGAGTCAAGCCGCCAGAATTTACGCTCCAACCGCGTGTCGGCGCTATCAAGCCAGTCCCGCGCGAAGGTTTGCCGCAAATGCTCGAGCACCGGCCCCTGCAATTCGAAATGCAGATCGCGCATTGCGCTTTCCGGTGCCTCAGGCCGCCAGTATGGGGAGTGAATATTCATTCCTCCGGTAAAGCCAAGTGTGCCATCGACAATCAGCAGCTTGCGGTGATTGCGCAGATTGACGGAGTGTAACCGGGCCGGAATAATCGGCGGGTTGAACAGGGCTACATCGAGCCCCGCCGCCCGAAGCGGCCCGTAAGCGTCCGAAAACGACATCCGGACATAGACATCGTCGATGAGAATCTTGACATCGACTCCTCGCTCATGTGCCGCCACAAGGGCGTTTACGAACTCTTCCCCGATACCCTTGTTTTCAAATATGTAGGATGCAAGCGCAATCGAGTGTCGGGCCTGGCCAATGGCCTCCAGCATGCGTGGGTATGCCTGGCTGCCGCCGTCGAGCGGACGGCACGAATTGCCACTGGTTAGGTCTTTTGACGAGACAGTTTTCACAAGCCGAGCAAGGCCAGCAAGGTCGCCTGGAAGCGGTGGCAATACCACTTCGTCGCGGGGAAAGGTTGCGCCCGGGTCCGGCGTGTACCGGATATGCTGGGCTTTGCGGTTCACCCTGTTGATGCCGAACAGAATATAGGCCGCCGCTCCAAGCACCGGTACCAGCAGGACAGACAGCACCCAGATCGTTGCCGATCGCGGGTCACGCTTGAACATGACTGCGTGACCCGCAGCTAGTATCCCCAAAGCAGCCGACAAGAGCCCGCCTGCAACAGAAAATGAGCTTATGTCAGGCAGGATAACTTCCTTTCAGCTGGCCTGTAAACGTCAGCACGGGACCGAAACGCGCAGGTCAGCGCCCCTCATTCTGCCACGACGGTCCACCTAATCGCGTCGCGTCGATTTATCATCGTCAGCTTCCGGAACCCTGCCGAATGAAACAAGGCCCGCAAACCAATCGGCCAGCCCCTTTTCCGCAAATCTCGCCTCCAGGAAAGTCTTGCTTGCCTTGACCAGATCCTCGACATCAGCAGCAACCAGATTGAGGACAGCGGCAATCTGCCCAGGCGCCATGCGGTCCTGCGTCAGCAGCAGGAAAGCCCGGCGCCAGGTTCTGGGCAGTTCCTTTACCACCTCCGCCAGAGAAACCTCGTCTTGCGCGCTGACGAAGCTTTCCTGTTCCTGCGTATCGGGCCGATAGAGCACATCGGCCAAGGTCACATGATCGTCAGGCTGGTAAAATTCATAGAATTCTTCTTCGACCATTTCCTCCGCGTCGTCTTCCGGATCATCCGGGATTTCGGACTCCAGCGGGACCGATTCGACCATGAAACGTTCCGCTTCTATCTCGGCATCAATTGCCTGATAGAGGTGGCGCAGGGCAGCAGTCAGTATATCATCTTCATTCACGACCATGTCGCCCTCTGCCATAACCGTGGTCAGGGCCTCATCAACAACGTCCTCGACCTGAGGCAATCCATAGGGAAGCTCGCCAACAGCTCGAAGATAGGCAAGCTCGCGCCGGGCGTGCCCTGTCAGGGTTGGACGAAGCGCCTTCAGCCTAACTTCGATCAGGCTCTTTTCATCCTTCGGTTTTGACGCGCTCCTGCCTTTTGCTTCGTGCAGGCGTTCGCGGCGTGCCTTTCGGCGATATTCCCGAGCATTTTTCAGCTTTGCGAAATGGCGGCGCACTTGCCGATGCAGTTTCGCGATCGCATCTTCTGCCATCGGCTCGATACTGTCGCCCACAGTCTCGGCGACCGCAGCGATGCGTCCGGGCAAATACAAGCTAAGCTTGAGGCGAAACGCGTTTTCGGTACCGGCATGGCTTTCCAGCACTGCGGTCAGTGTCGAGGCGCCAGCCTTGTTGCTGTCCAGTAGAGGGCGAAGCCTCTTGCTCGCAGCTTTGGTTAGCGCCTTGTACAAGGTGTCAGTGTGATCGCGGCCTTCGATGTGTGCTACGGTTCTGATGTGCATTGCTCTTCGTCCTTAAAACTGGCCTGGGAGATTGCGGCGATCGCTAATCCGGTAGTTGGTCATGCGGTTTAGCTGCTTCAAGCGCTCTCTTTGGGCATTTCGTCTGAGACGGCCCACATCCAGATCAAGCAGTCAATTGGAGAAAGCCCTCCGCAGCCCTAAGGCACTCTAAGCAAGGGGCAAAAAAATTCCCTCAAGTCTTGAAACCATCTGAGGCCTTCCCAGTTCCGCAAGTACCGGATGCCATAACGGGTCCGGTTGGACAGAGGGCGTCGGCTCTTGGTTCCCGGCGCCTCTCATGCCCAGATTGCTCAACAAGGAGGATTTGGAAATGAGAACTGCATTTGATTTGACCCCCTATCGCCGCTCGACGGTCGGTTTCGATCGGCTCTTCGATGCGCTTGAGAACAGCTTCCGTGCCGAGACGCAGGATAGCTACCCACCCTTCGACATCGTCCGCACCGGCGAGGACAGCTATCGGATCAATATTGCGGTAGCCGGCTTCCGTCCGGACGAAATCGACATTACTGCCCAACAGAACCAGCTCGTCATCTCCGGTCAGAAGACCGAGAAGGACGAGGAAGGTGTCGAATACGTGCATCGTGGTATCGCTGCTCGCGCGTTCGAGCGCCGGTTCCAGCTGGCCGACTATGTCGAAGTGCGCGATGCGAACTACGAAAACGGCATGTTGACGATTTCGCTCCAGCGGATCGTTCCTGAGTCGCTCAAGCCGCGCAAGATCGCCATCGGAAGCCGCGAGCATGTCAATGACGACACGCCGCAGCTGACCGAAGACAAGGCGGCCTAAGCCTTAACTACCGGGCAAATCCGCGGCGGGGTGGGTGCAATCGCGCTCGCCCCGCTTGACGAAGCTTTGCCTGAACCAGTCGGAAAATAGGAGGAATGTCGAGATGGCTATTCGCGATCTCATTCCCTGGAAAAGCCAGGGCCAGGACATCGCTCCCCGGCAGGAGGAGCGGGTCGATCATCCGGTGATGTCGCTTCATCGGGATATCAATCGCTTGTTCGACGACATGTTTCGCGGGTTTTCCATGTCCTCGCTGCCGTCCATCGGGCGCAGCCTTGGCTTGCCGCGGGTCGAGCTGTCGGAGAACGACAAGGAAATCCGTGTCACGGCCGAGTTGCCGGGCATGGAGGAAAAGGACATCGAAATCAGCCTGGAAAATCACCAGCTGGTGATCCGGGGCGAAAAGAAGTCCGAAACCAGCGACGAGGAACGCGGCTATTCCGAACGCAGTTATGGCCGCTTCGAGCGTCGCATCGGCCTGCCGTCGCAGATCGACGAGGACAAGGTCGAAGCCACGTTCAAGAATGGCGTGCTGACTGTCACCGTCCCGCGTACCGCCGAAGCGACAGAGAAGCGCAAGGCAATCCCCATCAAGGCCCGCTGACAGGGCAGAGGACCGGCCTCCTGTGGGAGGCCGGTCCCAGCATCTCTGCTAGACGCCGGACTCGAGTTCGAGCGTGACCGTGCGCTCTTCACCACGACGCAACAATGTCAGTTCGACGGTCTGTCCCACGCGAAAATCATCGAGCCGCGCCAGTAGGTCGCCGACGCGGGAAACAGGACGACTGTTCAATGCGGTAATAATGTCGCCCGGCACAACACCTCGCCTGGTGCGTTGTGCAGCACTCAGCCCAGCACGGTCGGCGACCGAACCTGGATCGACACGCAGCACAAATACTCCCTCGATCCCCGAAACGCTTTTGAGCCTGTCATTGATCTCGTCATCACTCTCGACCCCCAAGGTTGGGCGGGTGTAACGCCCGTCTGCAATAAGCTGCGGCACAACGCGCATTACAGTATCGACGGGCACCGCGAACCCGATTCCGGCCGATGCACCAGACGGACTATAGATTGCGGTGTTGATCCCAATCAGCCTTCCGGCAGAATCGAGCAGCGGGCCTCCCGAGTTGCCCGGATTGATGGCGGCATCGGTCTGTACAAGATGGCGAATGTCAGGCCCGTCCTCATTGGGCAACGACCGGTCGAGAGCCGAAACAATCCCTTTGGTCAACGTCCAGTCGAGGCCGAATGGATTGCCGATCGCAAAGACATTCTGCCCGACCTGGAGATCCCCGCTGGAGCCGATAGGAACCCGTGCCGGAGCAACGAAACCTGCTCCACCTATTTTCAGGACTGCAAGGTCATGTTGTGGACTTGCACCGACGAGACTGGCAGAGAACTGACGGCCATCGGCGAGCTGAATCTGCGCTTCCGATGCCCCCTCGATAACATGGAAATTCGTAACTATGTGACCCGCTGCGTCCCATACCAGACCGGAACCCGATCCACGCGGCACGCTGTAAACATTGCGCGTCCAGAAATTGGTGACGTGCTGGCGAGTTGAAATAAAGACGACCGACTCGCGCGCATTGCGAAACAACTCAATGGTGGCACGTTCATCTGCACCAAGCTCGCCACGCGGAGTGACGACGCGTGGTTCGGCAGTTGGCGTCGCTTGCGCAAGAAGAAGTGTAGCTACGGCTGTCAAGAGCATGATATTCAGAACTACCAGAACTACCAAAGGTGTGCGCGCTGCGCGCCTTTGTTGCTTATCAACAAATTGCATTGAGGCGTTTTAACGTCTGAAGAACACAGTTCAATGTGCGTTGCGAGAATTCAGCCGGTACCGGCATTTCGCTTGTCCTGGATCCAAGCCTCGATCTGAGCATCGGTCCAACCAACCGATCGGCCGCCAAGTTGTACAGGCTTGGGAAACCTCCCTTCGGCCATCCAGCGGTAGATCGTCGAGCGTCCTAATCCCACACGATGTTGCACCTCCCTAATCCTAATGAGACGGGTCGGGCGGTCAGACTCGCAGTGCGCGGTATTGTTAAGGTTATACATGTTCTTGCCCCCCTTCACCGATGAAGAAGGTTCGCAGAAACTGATCCTTGCGTTCAAGCTCAGTGATGTGATCGGCAAGCATCCTTGCAACCCGGTTGGCCGTTCCCTTAGCCCAGCGCGGATTCACATTGCCAACACTCTCCCCCAATGATCTGCATAATGCCCGTGGAAACTCCGTGCTGAATTCTTCAAAAAATTTAGCGAGGTCGGATTGCAGCCAATCGATTGCCTGACCATCCCCGCAGACAAGAAACAGCAGAAGATGTGCACGCGGAGCCGCGCGGCTTGCCTCAAGGATACGCAAGGCCTCGCCCAGCGTCGCCGATCGCTCAGCCTGCAGTATCCTTCGCAAGGCATCCTTATGGATATTCGCGTCGGTAGCTATTTCGCACCTGGCGCGCCCGCTTGCTTCCACAGCTGCGATCAGCAAGTGCGCCAGTCCGGCTCTTATCCGCTCCTCTGCGTACTCCGCTTCGTCAGCCACTGGTCATTCCTTTCCGCACTCTTCCTCGTGTCGAATCGAGAAATAGGGCGAAGGAGATGTGTAGGAAAATGAAAAGAACATAAAAGGAACATAGAGGAAGCACCGAATCGCTTTCCACCGACGATTCGCGCGAAATCCGGTCGCCAAATCGCAATATCCGGCAGCCTGGGCGCAGAAACCGGCCAGTCGCGCGCGAAATCGCGTCCCATGAGCGCAAAATCCCGTCCCATCCGCGCGAATTGTCGCTTTTTGCTTGGTCAGGCATCGCAATTGCACGCCACGCCATTTCCTACAACGCCGCTCCGGTTGAAGGAAAGAACATACAGCGAACGACATGCTCGCTGTTATCGATCAACCAACCGGAGTTTCCTTCATGACCACCAAGACCCTGACCCGTTCCACGCCGCGGATGCGCGACTACATGGTGCCCGCCGCACTGGCGCTCGCCATCGCGGGCGCCGCCTATGCCGGCGCCGACACCACCTTCGATCCGGCGCTGACCATGTTTACCGATTTCCTCGAAGGCTCGGGCGGCAAGATCATCACCGTGCTCTCGCTTGCCGGCGGCCTGATTGCGCTTGCCTCGGGACGTTTTGCGCTCGGCCAGGTTGCCGTTCCCGTGGGCGTCGGGATCGGTGTCGGCACCGGCGTGCCGATCGTCACCTCTGTCGTGACCGCGGTCATCTGACGCGTTCCTCGCGGTTCACGACAGGGAGGGCGGCATGGCCGACAGGTATATTGTTCCACGGCGGCTCGACGATCCGGAGCTTATCGGCTTCTGGACCGTGGACGAGTTTGCGGGGATGCTGATCCCGTTTGCCTGGGGCATCCTTACGCAGCACATCATCATCGGCACAGGCCTTTCGGTCATTGCCTGGTTCGGCCTGCGGAAGGCGAAGTCAGGCAACAAGGGCGCGAAGCTGGTGCATGCTGCCTACTGGTACCTGCCGGGGTCATTCCTTGGCCTCAAAGCCACGCCGCCCTCCCACTGCCGCCTGCTCGCAGGCTGAGGGGAGGACCACTCATGCAATCCGAATTCGCGCACGAACAGGCCCAACGCCACCTGGCACAGCGCAACCGCTTCGCCGCGCTTGCGGGCGTGCTTGGCGTCACCAGCCTGATCGGTATCGGTGCCGCTGTGACCCGTAACGAGGCTATCGTGCTGGTCCCGATCACCTCCGAGACGCTCACCGTCTCGAGCGGCGGAGTGGACACGCATTATCTCGAGCTTGTCACCCGCGACACCGCGCTGATGCTCCTCAACCGTGCGCCCGAAAGCCTCGACTACTGGATGGAGCAGATCCTGAAATTGGCCGACCCCGCAGCCCACGGCCGTCTCAAGGCCGAGCTCGTCGCCATCGTCGAAGAACAGCGCGGCTCGGACATCAGCCAGGCCTTCGTCATTCGCGCGATGGAGGTCGACACCAAGGCGCTGACCTCGACGGTCAGCGGCACGCTCAAGACCTTCGTCGGTGCGCAGGTGATCGCGAGCCAGGAGCGCAGCTTCACATTCCGCTGGTCGCGGCGGGGCTTGAGCCTCGCGCTCACCGGCTTCGAACAGAATTCAACTCCAGAGGACCAGGACCAATGAACCTCCTCAGCAATCCCGCCTCCGCTATGCTTGCCGCAACCGGCCTCGCATTCTTCAGCGTGGGCGCACAGCAGCGCCGCGATGTCGCCTTGAAACTCGCCGGCCCTACCGCGCTCGGCCTTGCCCTCGTGCCGACACCGGCGCTTGCCGACCAGTTCATCGAGGCGAGCGATGGCTCGACGATCGAATGCGGACTGGCGCGCGGCGAGCTCACCCGCATCGCGCTTATCGAGGACGGCTTTGCCAATGTCTCGAAGATCGCCAGCGGCTTCCCCTACAATGATTTCCAGGTGACCCACGAGCCGGTGCGCGGCGACATCTATGTGTCGGTCCCGCCGCAATATGCTTCGGACCGGATCAGTTTCTTCGCCACCAGCCAGGCGGGCCATGTCTACAAGTTCGCCTGCCGCCTTGGCGGCAATGAAGCAACCCAGCTCTTCATCACCAATCCCGCGCTTGCACGCAGCGGAGCCGAAGAATGGCAGGCAGGCGCAAGTCCGTCCGACAATGCCATCCGCCTGATCGAGGCCATGGCGAGCGATGCTGTCCTGCCCGGCTTTGCCGCGCGTGCAGAACTGTCGCGTCCGCGCCGCACCGGTTCCATCGAAGTTCAGCAGGTCGCGCAATATGACGGCGCCGAGCTTACCGGCCAGCGCTTCCTCATCCGCAATCTTGGCGGCGAACCGCTCGACCTTGCTAGCGAACGCGAAGCCCCTGCCGGTGCGCTTGCCTTTGCCTATGGCCGCGAGATGCTCGCTCCCGGCGAAGCGACCAGCGCCTTTCTTGTCTTTGCTGCGGGAGGGCTCGAATAATGGCCGAGACCAAGGACACAAAGCACGAGAGCGACGCACAACCTTCCGAACGCAAGGATGCAGGACGCAAGGACACACGGCGCAACCTCAATGCAAATATCGCACAGCGCCAGAAACTGTTGCTTGCGGGGATCGGAGGCGTGGCGCTGCTGGCCGGGGCATGGTTCATCCTCGACGATGACGACAGTGCGTCGGGTGACAGCGAGAGCGTTGCCAGCATCGACACCGGCGGGCTCGTCAATCGCAACCTCTCGCAACGCGAGTTCGTCGCCACCTATGGCAACCGCCTCGACGCGCAAGGCCGCGCAATCAAGGATTTGCAGGAGACCCAGCTCCCGCGCCCCGAAATCGAGCAGGAATTGGAAGCCCTGCGCGCCGAGAATGCGCGGATGATGAGCGACGGGCAGGTCGCGATCGATGCGATCTCGGCGGAGAATGCGGCGCTCAGGACCGAACTCGAGCGCTCGCGCGAAGCCCCACCCGCAACGCCTGCCATGCCGCCACCCGCTTATGGTCCCGGCGTGACACCGCCCGGCGAGGGCAACGGCGGTGCGAACCCAACTGCCGCGCGGCCAGGCGGGCTCGACATGCTGACCTTTGGCGAGCGTACGCCAACAAACGCGCGACCCGCCGCGGTCGAGCGTGCGCCCGCGCTGATGCTCGAGGCAAGCCGCGACTACCTGCCGCCCAATTCCTATGCGCCCGCACGCGTCATTGTCGGGGTCGATGCCTCGACCGGCGTTGCCAGCCAGACCGATCCGCTGCCCGTGGTGCTGCGGATCACCGGCCCTGCCCGCTCGGTCATGCGCGGCAATGAGCTCCTGTCGACCGATATCACCGGCTGCCTCGTGAACGGCGCGGCGCGCGGCGATCTCTCGGCAGAGAAGGTCTATGTCCAGCTGGTTCGCATGACCTGCGCCCAGCCCGGCGGCCGCTACGCGGTCTCCGAGGTCAAGGGCTTCATCGCCTTTGCCGGTAAGTCGGGGGTGCGCGGCCGCGTGGTGAGCCGCGAAGGCAGCCTTGTCAGCCAGGCACTGCTTGCCGGGATCGTCGGCGGGTTCGGGCGCGGCTTTTCCGCCAATGCCAACGGGATATTCACCGGCCAGGTCGGCGCCAATGGGCAGCGCGAGGCGCTCTCGCCAACCGATATCCTTGGCGGTGGCATCGGCCAGGGCGCGGGCGAAGCGGCCGATACGGTCAGCCGCTACCTCATCGAACGCGCCGAACAATACCAACCAGTCGTCGAGATGCCGACCGGCATCGAGGTCGAGATCGTCTTTCTTGACGGCGTCCATGTCAGGAGCACACCCCAATGAAGTATTCGGAAAACCAGCCCGGCCTCAAGGCCCGCCTCGCCCACGTCGCTATTGCCGCCAGCAGCGCAGCCGCGGTGCTGACCGTCGGGGTCAGCGCAGTTACTGCCATGCCGGCAACCGCACAGGATCTGGCGAGCGAAGTCGCCCAGGCGCTGCAGCTGCGGCTGCCGAAGACACCGATCGACGAGATCGCCTGCGACCGCTTCGGTCCCTGGTGCGAGGTCGTCTCGGGCGAGACGCTGTTCTATATCGACAAGAGCGCGCGCTACCTGCTGGTCGGGCGTCTCTACGACATGGAAGAGCGGCGCGATGTCACCGCCTCGCGGCTGCTCGAACTCAACCCCGACCTGATCGCGGCAAGCGCCGCGCGCGCCACGCCCCCGGCAAACGAGAATGCGGCTGCCGCCAGTGCGCCTGCTGCCGACCACGTCGATCCTTCCACTCTGCCCGCCGAAGGAGCAATTCATTGGGGGAACAAAAAGGGTCCAAAGCTCGTCGTCTTCACCGATTTCCAGTGCGGCTATTGCCGCCGCCTGGTGGATGAACTCGGCAAGGCGGGAGTGCTCGTCGAGGAGCGCCCCATCTCGATCCTCGGCTCTCAAAGCCGCCGCCTTGCCGAGACCGTGATCTGCGCCAGCGATCCGGGACGCGCGCTGCACCAGGCCTATGAAGGCGCACTCGATCCAAGCGGTGCGAGCTGCGCCGAGACGCGCGGGCTCGATGCCAACGAGGCCTTTGCCAGCGCCAACGGCTTTGCCGGAACCCCGGTGATCGTGCGGGCAAGCGATGGCGCAGTGCTTCACGGCTACCGCGATGCCAACACGCTGCGCGAGTTTGCACGCCTCCCGAAGGAGCAGCGCAAATGAGCGCGCTCTCGCATCTTCGCACACCGGCTCTCGCACTGCTGGTGTTGACGGGCGGCTGCTCGACGCTGGGCGGCAATGTGTCGGGCGACTTCGCCTGCCGCGCGCCGGAAGGGTCGTGCGCACCGACAACGCTGATCGATGCGGCAGCCACCGGGATCGACGTGCGACAAAGCGTTGCCCCGGCACCAGCAGCAACGCCCGCAAGCGCAAATGGCCAGAGCCTGCGGATCGTGCTCGCCGCCCATCGCGACGAGGCAGGCCGCACGCACGAGGCGCGCGTCGTCCATGTCACCCTACCCGAACCTGCAAGTACCAACTGGCGCGCACCGCAACGTACGGGCGAGGTTCTGCGCGCGATCGGCAACTCGATCGAAGCATCCCACGAGGCGCGATCGAACGCTTCCACCCACACCTCCGAGCACATGCCGGACGTGCTGCTTCCCCCCTGGCAGCCCGTTCCGGCAGAGCCCGGCGCTGACGCGCCGGCAACAGGGGCACCCGGCGCCGAGCAGGCGGCCCGCGTCCGGGTGCCCCACCCTTCCCAGACCCAAGGAGACGAGGAATGAACCTCTCTTTCGCTGCTGCGCGCGACGCGCTCATGGCAGGCCTGTTCGCCGATACCGACCGCGCCGAGAAAGGCGCTGCCCATTTCGCGCTCGACATGCTCTCGGACTGGCTGCCCTACCGTGTCTATGACGAGCGCGCGGGGCTCTACCGCAACCGTGCTTCGAAAGGCTTCGTGCTCGAGGTGACCCCGCTGGTCGGGGCGGACGAGCGCACCGGCGAGATCCTCGGCCAGTTCTTCTCCGAAGGCCTGCCGCCCGGTGCCTGCCTGCAGGTGCTCAACTTCGCCTCGCCCAGGATCGGCAATGTCGTCGGGCCGTGGTTTGCCCCGCGCTACGAGCAAGGGGGTATCTATGAAGCCATCGCCCGGGCGCGCACGAGCCGCCTTTACGATCTCGTCTGGCAATCGGGGAGCGCGCATGCGCCGTTCCATGCGCGCAACAGCCGCCTCGTGGTCTCCCTTGGCGTGCCGGTGCCCGGCAGCATCACCGATGCCGAGCTAACCGAATGCCGCGAGGGCCTGCTCGGCATGCTCCATTCGCTCGGCCTCCATGCCGTACCGCTCGAACCGGCAGGCCTCCTCGCGCTCATCGACGAGCTGACCTCGCCCACCACGGCGCGCGAGCCTGACCGGATCGACTGGAACCCGCACGAGACGCTGGATGTCCAGGCGATCCGCCGCGATATCGAACTCGAGGTCGAGGACGACCGGCTGATCTTGCGCACCGAACGCTTCCGCGAGACCGGGCGCGACCGCCAAGGCGTGCCGCAGGTCGGCGAATGCTATCCCGACCGCTTTGACCTCAGGCATTATGCCTTCCGGACTGCGCCCGAACGCTGGGCGCCGTGGGAATGCGCGCGGCTGATCGGCGACATGTTCACCGACAAGCTGCGCTTTCCCTGCCCTGCAGTCACCATGCTCTGCCTCATCTATCCCGACCAGGCGGCTGCCGCTGCGCGCGCAGGCTACAAGTTCATGCGCACAACCAGCCTAGCCGATACCAAGAGCGCACGCTTCCTGCCGCGCCTTGGCGAGCAGTCTGCTGAATGGAAGCACGTGCAGGCCGAGCTCCAGGAAGGCAAGAAGCTGGTCAAGCTCTTCTACGGGCTCACCACATATTCGCCGCTCGGCGAAGGCGATGCCCACGAACGAGTGGTCAAGGCGATCTACAAGGCGGCTGGCTGGGATCTGGCCGACGAGCGCTTCCTGCAATTGCAGGGTCTGGTCGCGGCCTTCCCGCTCAGTCTTGCCGACGGACTCGCTGCCGACATGACGCGCCTCAAGCGCCTGCGCACCATGCTCTCGACCACGGCCGCCAATATCGCCCCGATGCAGGGCGAGTATTTGGGCGGCCCCGTCCCGCACCTGCTGCTCGTCGGCAGGCGCGGCCAGCCCTTCTTCTGGTCGCCGTTTGAGAACGGCGCCGGCAACCACAACATCGCCATCTGCGGCAAGTCGGGCTCGGGCAAATCGGTGCTGCTGCAGGAGCTCTGCGCTGCTCTGCGCGGTGCAGGCGCCAAAGTCGTCGTGATCGATGACGGGCGCAGTTTCGAGCACTCGGTAAAGCTCCAGGGCGGCCGCTTCGTCGAGTTCACGCTCGCCTCGGGCTTCTCCCTCAATCCCTTCTCGCTGATCGACGATGCCCGTGCCGAGGTCGACGAGGATTACCGGCTCGACTGCTTCGCCATGGTGAAAGCGATCGTCGGGCAGATGGCGCGGCCAAGCACTGCGCCGTCCGACACCGAACGCGGCCTCATCGACAAGGCGATTGCGCAGGTCTGGGCGAGCTTTGGCAGTGGCGGATCGATCGACGATGTCGCCCACGCGCTCCATGAAGGCGAGAACGAGACTGGCAAGGAGCTAGCACTCGCGATCGCGCCCTATTGCCGCGGTGGCAGCTATGCCGGGTTCTTTTCCGGCAAGGCGAGCTTTGCCTTCGACGACGATTTCACCGTCTTCGAGATGAGCGATCTCGCGTCACGCGAGGAACTGCGGAGCGTGGTCCTCTCGGCGATCATGTTCATGACCGGCCAGGCGATGACGCGTTCATCGCGGTCGACCAGGAAGCTGCTCCTGATCGACGAGGCCTGGGCCATGCTCAAGGGCGGCTCGATGGGCGAGTTCGTCGAGACCTATGCCCGCACCGCGCGCAAATATGGCGGCGCGCTCGCGACCGCGACCCAGTCCCTCAATGACTATTACAAGTCCGA
>MDTE01185077.1_pt1 | contig 60701 bp, 51 predicted proteins | sample 811231 | NCBI WGS metagenome assembly MDTE01 (sample SAMN05326651, study PRJNA326480) | marine metagenome | isolation source: seawater | place: Indian Ocean: Red Sea | collected 2010
AGTAGTAGAAGTCGTAGTATCAACAGCAGTAGAAGTAGTATCAGCAGCAGTCGAAGTTGGGGTCGTGGTCATCTCTACAGCTTTAGAAGCACCCCCACAAGCAGAGGTGAGTAAAACAAAACAAAAAATTACAATCAGCTTTTTCATACCTACTCCTTTGTTACTCATTTGCAAGCGCCAACAACCCACCAATATTTGCCTCTTCCCAATCCTCTACAATGACACCATTTTCTATTCGAAAAATCATGATACCCGTGATACTAAATTGTTTTCCAGTCGGGGATATACCTGCTATTTCTCCCGTCTGCTTAGCTGTTAGAGACCAGCGCATAGCAACACGATTACCACTTTCCAAAAGATCATGAACTACGAAACTTGCATCAGTGACAGCGGCAGCAAAACCAGCTTCAGCTGCTCGAAAACCTTCACGATCACTATCACCACCCGGACCATGATGAATATAAGCTGGCGCATATAACTCATCAACTACATCTAAATTACCATTGCCAAGTATTTCACCAAGTGCTCTTGCGGCTATATCCAAATTCGATTCTTCCATATTCCCTCGAATCAAATATTGGTACGCCAGACAGGATTTGAACCTGTGACCTCTGCCTCCGCAGGGCAGCGCTCTATCCACTGAGCTACTGGCGCATCTCTATGCCGAAGGTGAGACTTGAACTCACACGCCCACAAGGGGCACTACGTCCTGAACGTAGCGCGTCTGCCATTCCGCCACTTCGGCCTCACCGTTCCCTAGTATAAGTAAGGAGAATGGTGGGCGATACTGGTTCAGAATTAGTTACTCACTTCAGAAGACCATCTACCTCCAAAATAGAGGGGGAATTAATCAGATTCTCCAGTTAATTTTGCTGCTTCCTCTTCGGTTATTTTCCCCTCTGCAACTAATTGAGCTGCTTGAACATGCGAAAGCTCAGCACTTTTACGCTTATCGACATACAGTTTCCGCAAAGTAGCACTAAATCCAAACAAAGCTATTAAGGCAACTACAAACAAAACAGCTGTCACCGACAAAGTTGGACCGGGACCGAAAGCATCAGTTGCGATACCTACGGGCAATATAGCGATCGGCCACACACTAATCGATAACATAGTTACGGACATGACACGACCACGCATCTCATTTGTAATAGACCGTTGGATTTCAGCCTGATTTGTTATCCCAAAAACAATTTCTCCCAAACCTATAATTCCCAACATAGTAAGAGCAAAAATAACATTTGAAGTTAGAGCGAATGCAAGCATCGCAACACCAGTAACAAAACCACCAAACATGAGCAAATACCCTTTGTTTTTTATCCGATCAGCGCTTGTCATTAAAAGGATCCCTATTAAACTTCCGATCCCTAAAATCATCAAAAAATATCCGAGCCAGGCATCTGATAAGCCATGCACCTCACGGACAAAAATAACCATCATTTGCTGTAATGGGAATGTAAACAAAGGCATTAAAAAGTTAGCGAATAAAAGGAGGAAAACCAAACGATTTCCCAAAATATATTTTGCACCGCCACGTAAATCATCAATAAAACTTGTAGTCTTTTTATTTCCAACCATTCCATATTTAGGAAGACGTAAATCACTAAGTGTCGCAATCCCAAAAAGAATGGTTATAGCCAAAAATGCAATCCCAGGATTAGCAAAACCTAGAAGCAGACCAGCGATTGCAGGGCCAATTATCTGTGTAATGGTATTCCCACCTGCATTTAAAGAGATCGCATTCGTAAGTTTTTGTTGAGGAACAAGTACCGGAACAATTGCTTGGCGTGCCGGCATAATAAAAGAGAAAATTGATACGAAGACTGGTGATGTTATTAATAAATGCCAAAATTCGATCTTCTCGGTAAGCACTAACACCGTTATCAAACTAAATAACAATGTTGAAAGTGCCTCACAAACAACCAAAAGAGTTTTCTTATTTACACGATCAGCAACAACACCTCCCAACGGTGCAGTGATCGGCAAGACCGCAATCGCAACGATCACACTGATCGACAAATAAAACGCAGAATCTGTGAGATTAAAGACAACTATATTGCGCAGCAATAGATGCATAGACATCCCTAAAAAGAACGCAAAGCTACCACCAAAAAATATTGTGAACTCACGTTCTTCAAAGGAAGACAAAACCTCAAGCGCTCGCCCTTTAATAAAAGATTGTCGTTGGGTACGCTCAGAATCAGATGCCATTCAGCTAGTATGAAGTCTGCTCATCCTTCACGCTCGCGTGAAGACATTATGCCTCAGAGACTTTTGTGCAGATGTATAAAAATAGACCTGTTCTTTTACGTTTTACTTAGATCGATAAGCACTTTACAGTGCTTATTAGGATTCTGTAATTGTTCAAAAACACCTGGTAGTTCCTCAAGACCGATCACATCAGTCACCATTTGTGTGGCATGAATCCTTTTACTTTTGACCATATCAATAGTGAATTCAAAATCTTCCTTCTCATAAGCAGCTGCCCACTGAATTCGGAGCTCTTTTGAAAAAGCCACAAGGGGTGTGAAGGTATCCGGATATTCACAAACACCTACACCCATTATCAGACCATTTTTCGGCGCCCTTTCTATACAGTCTTGAAAAATACCAGGCGCTCCAACGCAATCAAATTGTATTTCTGGTCCGTTCCCCACAATTTCCATAAATGCTTCTGCTACATCCTCATCAGGATTTACAATGTTGTGAAAACCTAGCTCCTTGGCCTTCTCAATTCTTGTCGCTGATCGCTCACTGATTACAACAGAACGAGCTCCAAAGAAATTGCACCAGATAGCACTCGCTAATCCTATCGGCCCAGCCCCAACAATGAGGATATTTTTTTCGCTTATCTGTCCGGCCATCTTGGTTGCATGTAACCCTACTGAAAGCGGCTCAACTAACGCTGCTTCAATATCATTCAGTTCGTCGGGGATTTTTACGACAAGTTCATGACCTACTTTTACAAATTGCGAGTAAGCACCACCTAAAGCCCCCAAGCCAATCGTTTTGTCACCTATAAAAGGCAACGATGTAACCCGATCACCCACAGAAAAATTACCAGATTCAAGTTCGTTCCCAATTTCAACGATTTTGCCAACGAATTCATGGCCAAATATAGTATTTTGTGGAGCCTTAAAAGGACCCTCTTTTGAGGCATGAATGTCGGTACCGCAGATCCCACAGTACGAAACTTGAAGGAGCATTTCATCAGATTCTATGGAAGGTTTTTCCACCTCCTCTATTGATAGTGGTTTATCGGGTTCGGAAAATACAGCTGCTCTCAAGGTTTTACTCCATTAGTAAAAGTGCTCTCAGTATAATGTCTCAGTTTTAATATGAAACATATGTGAGTTATAGTTCATTTGGATGATTGCAATCATCCAAATGAACATAGCTGTTTGATGAATTTTGACATGTTAAATATGTTCACAGTTCAGGGGATGGGCTTCTACCATTCCCTGATACTTAAATCCTTGAAAATTTTGAGCCTTAACCCGTACTTGTATCACTTGTTTCAGACAACTTAGAAATTTGTACATACGTTAATTTTCTCCAAACCCACTCAAGTGGCCCATATTTAAATCTGTCTAACCAATGCTTAGACCACAACAATTGGATAACCCAAACAAAAAGTACAAAAAGGATAATTTCTTTTCTACTCAAATCACCTTTTTCAAAAATAAGTCCGAAAAGAACCACCCCTAATATGGTTTGCGTTATGTAGTTTGTAAAAGCCATCCTTCCACATGCCCTAATGTATAAGGCCAATTTAGAAGAAATACTTTTATTCCATAGCGACAACAGTCCTACATAGGCAAGGACTAAGGGAATAACTCCTAATGCCCCTGGCACAAATCCAATTAACGCAATGTCAGGTTTATAATCCTCAGCAATTAGCCAAACAATACTTGCAATTGATAGTGGCAAGCCAACTAACAACCCAATACCAGCCATTTTCTTATAAACTCTTGAATCTAAATTTCCCTGTAGCACTGAGCTTCTGTACAAAACTACGCCTAACAACATCAATGACAACGCTCTACAAACGGCATCTAGCGCTACAAAAATACCTGCTAGATCGCCCATCTCGTTCACATTCGAAAACCAATAGCCACCAAGTCCTCCTGAAATATCTGGAAATGACTCCTTGAATCCTTCTGTAAGATTTCCTTGAGCATCAAACGCTCCTTGAAAAAGGAAGGAGGCAAGTATTGGTACCAAGAACAATAGGCCACTAAGAGAAATTAATAACTTGAAACTTCGATTAAGCAAAAGTATTACGAAAACTGCTGCAATTGCGTACACCAGCAAAATATCGCCGTGCCATAATTGCAGGTGAAGAAGACCAAAACCTAACAACAACAAATTACGCCAAAAGCTTAGCCAACGAGGTCTACCATGATTACGATTCCGCGCAGATTCAATAAATAAAACCACACTCGCACCAAAAAGGAGGGAAAATAAACCCATCATCTTTTCAGCAATAAACACTTCTGAAAAGACAACCAATATCCAATCAATTGCGTGATCAGCCCCAATAGATGAATGATTCCAATAAGCTGCGTCCGGAAGAAAAAACATGATGGAATTCATTACCAAAATTCCAAGAACAGATATTCCTCGAATGAAATCCAAATTTGTGATTCTTTGATTACTCATGGTTTTGCAAAGTAAATTCTGTCTACTTTAAAAAATTAGGTTGCTGCAGGATCAGTTCCAACTCCTGGAGGTAAGCCTGCCCTCGAAACCAATTCAATCCGTACACCAAGGGGGTCATTGATATAGCAAAAACCAGCCATTGAACCATCCTCATCTACTCCCCAAGTCTCAGCTTTCATCCCTTCCGACTCCAACCTCTTAACTTCTGAAACAAGATCGTCAACATATACACCTAGATGGTGATACCGAGATCCGTTCTCGGCTGCCCATACAGTCCCTGGAATAGCATCTATTAATTCGATCTGCACATCCCCTTCTTTACAAAAACAAACTCGGACTGGCACAAATTCTCGTTTTCCATTGTTTAAAATCGCAACACTGACGGAACGAGGTTCTTCCCAAGTTACACCAAATCGAGAAGATAATTCAGGCATTGCCTCATCAATATTGGGAACGATTACCCCAGCATGATAAACATCACTAAATTCGATCATACTTACTCCACCGGAATACCTGTAATTTTATGATGCGGCTCCTGCTCAGGTGGCAACTCAACAGGCACACCAACCCAGGCTCCAATATTTTCACCTGTACGCCCATCCGGACCTTCATTTACCAAATCTATCAACAATCCTGCAATCTGCTCTGGTGTCATCCATGAATCTACCGCATCAGCAGGGGGATCACCTTCATAAAGACCTCGCAACATAGGTGTATCGGTAGCACCCATGCAAAGTGCGTTTACCCGCACGTTATGAGGTTCTAAAGTTTTACTCCATGCAGCGGTAAATCCATTTAAACCCCACTTCGAAGCACTGTACAAATCAGTCAAAGGAGGATTTGTACCATTTGACTTTGGAGGAAGCACATAATACGTACTTATGTGGACTATGTTCCCCTTATCGCTCTGTATAAGATGCGGTATTGCAGCACGACTCATATACATAACGCCTTTAAAATTTGTGTTTATGATCTCATCGTAATCAGCTAAAGTTTGCTCCCAGTCAGAAGTAACAGGAGTGTGTTTCCATTTGCCTGCATTGTTCACAAGAATATCGATTCCATCCTTAGCCGCTGCTGCAACAAAATTCTCAACATCAGAGCGATTAGAGACATCTGCAATAAATGCCTCCGCCTGACCTCCATTATCTCTAATGCCTTCAGCAACAGCATTAACTTCTGCCTTAATATCACAGATATACACCTTCGCCCCTTCAGCCGAAATACACTCTGCAAAAGCTTTCCCTAATCCTTGCGCAGCACCAGTAACAATCGCTGTCTGTCCATCTAAAGTACCCATTATAATCTCCTATGAAAGTGGTTCGTACATAAATGTAGGGATTGGTTGTCGCTTTGGAAGACGAACAGGATGACCGAGAGCAAATCCGATATTTTCACCCGAACGGCCTTCTTCCCCCTCTTTAACAAGTTCCACCAAGCAATCAGCTATATCTTCAGCTTTCATCCACCCGAACTCTTCAAGTAACTTTGCTTCCTCCGCTGGATCTGGATCAAAATTATTGAAACCACGGAGCATATGTGAATCCGTGGCACCCATACAAAATGCGTTCACACGAATATTTTGTTCATGTAAAGCTTTAGCCCAACTAAGGGTCAAACCATTGATCGCAGATTTTCCCGCATCATATAAATCCATGATGCTACCACCACCAACAGGACGTGGTGGATTAATCCCATGAGGACAATCAGGAGCATCATCATGATTCCAAACATTCGGAGAACCACAGGTACAAAAATGATCAGTGGCAATATTGACAATGTTCCCGCCACCATGAGCAATCATGTGTGGAATAACAGCACGACCAAAAAGAAATACACCGGCAAAATTTGTCCCTACAACTTTATCCCAATCAGCATCTGATTTATCAAGATCATCGGTAGCCTCACTCTGAGCCCAAGTTCCAGCATTACTAACCAAGAGATCTATCCCACCAAAACGAGAAATATGCTTGTCAACCACACCACGAACATCGGCAGGTACAGAAACATCAGCAAGAGTGGACTCAACTTCGATTCCTATCTGATCAAGTGTTTCAGCAATTTCCTGTAGGTCATCACCTCTAATATCACAAATTGACAGGTTCACCCCTTGAATAGCCAAAGCACGCGCAAAAGCATTACCAATACCAACCGCCGCGCCAGTGACTATCGCAGACTTCCCCTCAAGAGAGACTGTCATAAAAACTCCTTATCTTTTACTAATCGAATTGCAGCTCAAGTTTCGTAGGACCACGGAATCCACCAGACCCGAATACAGGAGCAATTATGCCTTGTGCGTCATCACGTTTTAAACGTACGTTAGGCATTGCCTCTGCCAGCAGTTGACAAGCAATCACAGACTCTTGCCGAGCCATTGCGTATCCCATGCAGAAGTGCTTCCCAATCCCAAAACCGAGATGACTAGCCTCACCATTGGCATAGTAACCAACACGCATTTCTTTACCACAATAAAGATCTTTCCTAAAGATATCGAACTTGTCGGGATCCTTGAAAACTCGCTCATCTCTATTTGCTGCACCAAGCTGAAAGATTACATTTCCACGATTCGGGATCACCTGGTCATACATTGCAATTTCGCGCTGCGTTCGTCGCCCTTGTGTGTGCACAGGGGGGTCATAACGCATCATCTCTGTAAACGCACGATCCCACAAAGAAGGATCTCTTTTTAACTCTGCGAGTTGGTCCGGGTTTTGTAAAACAAACCACCACATATTTCCAATCGCCTTATCAGTTGTATCCCCACCAGCAGCAAGCAAAAGGTTTACAAACCCCTTCACCTCAGCATCAGTCATACGTTGACCACCTAGTTCAGCAGTCACAATTTTAGTTATCAGATCATCGCCGACAGGATTTGCCCGTCGCTCTTGAATAAATGGATCAAGATAAGCATTCAATTCCTCACGTGCTTGCACTCCGCGTCTATGAAACTCTTCGCCAATGCCCAGCCCCTCGATCAATAGTTGATACCATTCGACAAATTGGTCCTCGTCCTCACGGGGAAGACCAAGCATTCCTGAAATTACACGGATCGGATACTGAATAGTGAATTGCTCAACCAAATCCACTTCACCGGTTTCAATAAACCCTTTTGCTATATCTTCAGCTGCTCTACGTGAAAATAGATCAATCGTTTCAGCAGCAATTCGCTCAATCGTTGGGATAAAACTCTCAAGATTTTTCCCAATAAACTGGCCAGCTACCACACCTCGCGACCAACGATGCTTTTCACCATTTCCTAATTCAAGAATAGTAGGACCAAAAACGTTTTCAGAACCAAATTCATATGGACCATCTTCTTCATAGACAGCGCGGTTATAGTTTTCATTGTCTAAAAAAGCTGCTCTTACATCTTCATATCTGGAAAGCATCCAGTTGCCATGGAAACGATCGTGATAAAGAGGATGGTAATCTCGCAATTTCTTGTATGTTGGAAAAGGATCTTTACGGTACTCGTCACTATCAAAAATCGTTGGAACTATCAGTCTTTCTTCCTCGGAAACTACACTTTCACTCATAACAAACTCCTAATTCTATAAACACTACTGTCAATGCATTGAAGTATTACCAAAAACAGCATTTTTCTCAACTAATAAAAATAACATCGGGCAAGATGCATAGCACCTAGAGGCACGGTAACCTTGGTATATGCCCCCGTAGCTCAGTGGATAGAGCATTGGTTTCCTAAACCATGTGCGCAGGTTCGATTCCTGCCGGGGGTAATAAGACTTTAAAGTTCTGGTGCTTCGGGGGGACTTACTGTTACCTCACCTGAAACTCCGTCTAAAGACACAATTGCACCGTTCACAATTAAACCAGAGGCAGCTCCACGTACATTGGAAACAGCAGGAATACCGTATTCACGCGCTACTGTAGCAGCATGACTCAACACGCCACCTGTCTCTACAACCACTCCAGCAGCAGGAATAAATAATGGAGTCCAAGGTGCATCAGTAAAAGGTGCTACTAAAATCTCTCCGGGTTTCAAATCTACCTCAAGGGCTTCTTCAACACTTTGTACAACTCGCGCCGGACCTCGCGCTGTACCAGGGCTAATCCCTTGTCCCTCGTAACTAGCCTCTGCAACTGCTTCTTGTTCAGTAATAGGCTCAAGCTCGAAAGGTCTCTCAAATAGAACAGGTGGGAAATACCCTTTTAATTTTTCATAAACAGCTTTGCGGTCTTCTATTTTTGTTTTCGCATCGTCTCCAGGAAGATCACCATGTATAGCTGGTGCCACCTCGTCATAAAGTAGAAAAAATATATCCTCAACATTTTCAATGACATTCCTGTCAACAAGTCGAGTACCCAATTCAATCATTGGCGGACGACAAGTACGACATGACATTGCCCAAGTTGCTTTTGTATATTCACGTCCAGAAGTCAACTCCTGCACTAGAGCTAAGTCACGACGGAAACCTGGTTGCTCTGCTTCAGAAAAGGCACCTACGATCTCTGCTTCCAACATTTCACGTTCAGCAACTTGTTTCTTTTCTAAAACATAGGGGTTGCGATCATCACCAGCAGCCAGATTGGCCTTTAGACTACTGATCACAAAACTTGGATTCTCATTCCAAGTTTTTTGGGAAGGATCAGTTTCTCTTTGTCCTCGGTAACCAAGTTCTTCAATAAACTCATTAAAAGCATCTCTAAAAACTGCCCATTCTTGCGAAGTTGGTGTACTCAAATTTGCAAGAATTTCTTCAGCCGAAAGCACTGCGAATGCATCAGCCAGAACAGGCAATCCTTTGATCACTCGACTAAGATCCCATATAGCTTTAGCTGGTCTGGAACTTTCCACATCACTTAAACCACTTGAGATTCGTGTACCCCAATCTTCAGGATGATCTGGTACCTGTGCATCTAATCTCTTATTTAGAGCAGATAGCAACTCCCCGCCAGCAGTAGAATTATGGTAATGAGAAGTAAAAACACGACCAGCTAAATCTGTTGCTTCATCAACGGCATGAACTAACTCTTCGTCACTCGCAACCTGCCAATTTCGATACAAACTCTCCCGATACCGAGGAACAGCTTCTCGTCGTTCTGCTTCTGCACGCTCAGTTGACGTCTCACCTTTCTTCACAAGACGTGAATAGGCAACTGCTGCTCTTTCTTCATCTGTACTTGCTTCCGAATGAAGTGTTTCCGAACCTTCAAAAAAAGCTTCTAGATAATCACTACCTTCACCTACTGAGTAAGTAGCCGAAAAATTGTTAACGAATCCCACATTAATTGCAAAACGCCCAGCAACAATGGGAAGAATTAGTGCTTCCGGCACCTCAGGTATGCGAACAAGATCTTCTACGTCAAGATCCTTTGCAAGTTGAAGATGCCATATCCTATCCCAACGCTGGATAAAATTCGCCACAAAAGGACGACACACACCAGGTAAAACTTCCTCAGCATTCCCCATTGTATAAAGGTTCGCCTCAGGATTAATTTTGCTATCCCATTCACAAAACGGTTCTTGAAGATTCTCAGGCATAACTACCCTCCTAATTCCTAACGTAAATTTCAGTTTTTAATAAGCTGCTGTACCACCATCAACTGATAGTAATGCTCCAGTAATTCCAGACGCCTCATCAGAAGCGAGTAAAACAGCCATTGCAGCTACTTCCTCGACTGTATTCGGGCGTTTTATTGAAGATTCGCTCGAAAACTGTGCCACCATTTCATCGAAAGTTAACCCCATAGCCTCTGCAGCAGCTGCGCCCTGTTCATTAACAATATCCGTCATAATTAAACCTGGACAAATAGAGTTAACAGTAATGCCCATGGTCCCGACCTCTTGGGCAGCTGATTTCGTTAATCCATTAATAGCGTGCTTCGCACTGACATATTGGGCGATACCTGGCTTACCATGTTTCCCCTCCACCGAAGAGATATTGATAATACGTCCACTCTCCTGCGGAATCATCTGACGCAAAGCTGCGCGCATTCCCCAGAAAGTAGCATATAGATTCCACTTTATTGCGAAATCGAAACCTTCGTCACTTAGCTCTACTACAGGGGCAAAGTCTCCGGCACCACCAGCATTATTAACCAAAATATCTATCTTTCCATACTCCTTTACAGCCTCCTCGATCAAGTTATCCATCACACCGGTTTCTGTAACATCACCCTGTACAAAAATAGCTCTATCACCAACACCCATTTCTTCAAGTGCACGCTGACCTTTTTCTTCACTTCTACCATTAATCACTACACTGGCACCCTCAGCAATAAATGCATCTGCAATACCTCTGCCAATTCCACGTGTACCGCCAGTAATAGCAGCAACTTTACCTTCCAGTTTCATAAAACACCTCTATCTTCATAATCCACGATTCTAACCCTTTTCAAGGGAAACCTATAGTAGCAAAAAAACATCCCTCTGGACTTATTACGACTTATTGCGACATTTTTTTCTCACGTCTATGATCAACATAATCAATCAATGTGGGGTAACTTCGCTATGCACGAACTCGTAATTAAGAATGCAAAAATTGTAGACGGAACAGGATCAGCACCATTTACCGGGGATGTTGCAATAGATGAAGGGCGAATCAGTGCCGTTGGGAAAATTCTTACTTCCGGCCAACAAGAAATAGATGCTTCAGGATTAATATTAACCCCTGGCTTTGTTGATATACACACACACTTTGATGGACAAATTACTTGGGACCCACTGTTGACTCCGTCATGCTGGCATGGCGTCACAACAGTAGTTATGGGTAACTGCGGGGTAGGTTTTGCACCCGTAGAACCAGATAAAAGAGAATGGCTTATTGGTCTTATGGAAGGAGTAGAAGATATTCCAGGGACTGCTTTATCCGCTGGGATGCAGTGGAACTGGGAAACATTTCCAGAATATTTAGACTATTTGGACACCTTACCAAAAGCAATCGACGTTGGAACACAGGTTCCACATGGAGCAATACGCACTTATGTAATGGGAGAACGAGGGGCTAAAAATGAGCCGGCAAATGCAGAGGACATTGAAGAAATGCGCCAGCTGGTACTTGAAGGCATACAGGCTGGGGCATTAGGAGTTTCTACTTCGCGTACCATTGCACACAGAGCTATAGACGGTGAGAACGTACCAGGAACCTTTGCAGCTGAAGAAGAAATGCTTGCTTTTGGTAAGGCATTGGAAGAGGCTGGTACTGGTGTACTTGAGCTCGCTCCAGCTGGTGTCACTGGTGATGATATGGCGTTACCAGAAAAGGAAGTCGACTGGATGCGTCGGGTTTCAGCAGAAACCGGACGCCCGATAACTTTTGCTCTTGTTCAGTTAAATATCGAACCAGATCATTGGAAGCGAGTATTTGAACTTTCTGAAGAAGCAGCCAAGGAAGGTGCCCAACTTTTCCCTCAAGTTACGGCTCGAGCGCCAGGCGTACTTCTTGGACTCCAAACGAACCACCCTTGGGTTAATACGGAAGTTTTTAAAGAAATAAGTGGTCGTTTCGTGCTGGGCAAAGGTGATGCTCATCTTCTACACAGCAAAACTATTGAAGAAATAACTGCAGAGTTAAGAAAACCTGAAGTTAAAGAAAAAATGATGGCTGAGCTACCGGCAGCTCGTCAAGATATTGAATTTCTTGGACTAGACAGGGTTTTTGTTTTGGAAGAGCCACTAAATTATGAGCCTGAGCAACAAAACAGCGTTGCTGCCATGGCCGAAGCACAAGAACGAGATCCCTTTGATCTTTTTTATGATCTCATGTTGGAAGAAGATGGTAAGCGTTTCTTCTTCGCACCTATGATGAACTATACGGATTTCAATTACGAGGCTGTACGCACGATGATTACACATCCACGAGCAGCTATGGGGCTCGATGATGCGGGAGCACACTGTGGCGTAATCTGCGACGCAAGTATGCCAACATTTATGCTTACACATTGGGCTCGCGACAGGGAACGCGGAGAAAAGCTCCCCTTAGAATTTGTTGTAAAGAAAATGACAAATGATACTGCTAGCTTATATGGCTTACACGATCGTGGAGTCATACGTGTAGGAATGAAAGCTGACTTAAATCTGATTGATTTAGCAAATCTAAAAGTGGATTTACCTGAATTGGCTCATGATCTCCCCGCCAACGGAAGAAGATTGATACAAAAATCAGAAGGTTATGTCGCAACAATTGTAAATGGCACAGTCGTGATGGAAAACGGTGAAGATACTGGGAATCGTCCCGGCAATCTTGTCCGGGGACAACAAGTCGCACCCAGCGGAGTTTAAGGATTTAATACCTTTTTCGGTTTTGAACTATCCCCAAACGCTACCGCTTGGTAAAACTACGGAACCACCATATTAAATCCCAGGAGCTCTAAGACTGTGCAGCAATACCTTGGGTTTAATAATTGGCTACGTACAAAAGTCTTTTATGGTTGGCGAATCGTTGCTGCGGGCGTTGTAATCAACGCCATAATCAGCGGGCTCTTCATGCAAGCTTATGGTAGTTATGTCTCGGTTTGGCGAGATTCATTCGGATGGAGTAACACTTTACTCAGCGGAGGTTACTCAGCAATACAAGGCACAACAGGCGGTGTGGCACCTATCCAAGGCTGGTTAACGGATAAATTTGGTCCGCGAAAAATCTTAAGGATAGGACTGATATTGATGGGATTAGGTCTCATCGCATTAAGTGCAGTCAACTCAATAGGATTCTTTTACTTAACCCTTATTTTGATTGCACTGGGTGTCAGTTTCGGTGGATTCCTGTCCTTGATGGTTGCTATCGTTAATTGGTTTGAAAAACGGCGTGCACTTGCAATCTCGTTCCTTGTTACAGGCTTTGCATTAGGCGGTCTTTTGGTCCCATTAACCAGTTTGTCATTAGAAACGATCGGGTGGCGAACATCTGCATTTATATCAGGCTTAATCATCATTGCATTTGCTTTCCCAATTACGCAGATTGTTAAGCACCGGCCGGAAGATATCGGATTAACAGTCGATGGGAAAAATAGCGATACAAAAAATGAATTTCAGCAAGAGAACCTTACGGATGCTAAGCAAGAGAATTTCACGCTAAAGGAAGCCTTGGCCTCAAGGACATTCTGGTTTTTATCCCTAGGTCATAGCACATCTCTTTTAGTGATATCTGCAGTCCAAGTACATTTAGTCTCACATCTGCAAAATGAATTAAATATGACGCTTGTTCAAACTGGATTAATAGTGGCCATAATCACAACATCACAAATTGTTGGAACCTTTGGGGGTGGTTACCTCGGTGATCGTTGGAATAAACGTACGCTCGGTTTCATCGCTATGGTGGTACAAGGTGCTGGTCTATTACTACTTGTTTTCGCTAATTCAGTTGATCTAATAGTGGTATTTGCGATTGTGCATGGCTTTATCTGGGGAATGCGTGGGCCAATTATGCTGGCATTGCGTGCTGACTATTTTGGAAGACAAAACTTCGGAAAAATTATGGGTGTCTCGCAGTTTGTAATGACTTCTGGAATGGTTGTAGGCCCCCTCTTCGCAGGGCTTCTTGCAGACAAAACTGGGAACTACGAACAAGGTTTCACTATTTTGGCGATTGTTGCGTTACTCGGCTCAATCTTTTTCGCCTTATTACGAAAACCTAACAAAGTTAAAAGACCCACGACAACCATTAACGGTTAAAATCTCTATCTGGCTTCAAAACTAGATACTTAGAAGTTGAGTTGAATTCTCGAGGAATCCTATGGAAACATCTTCAGGCATGTTTAATGACGTAAACAGTAGTGTAGATAAGGCTGCGAATTACTTAGACATTACAGCTGGACTACTTGAACAAATAAAACAATGCAATGGGATATATCGGATGAGTTTTCCTGTCTTAAATGATGATGGTGAAGTCTCGGTAATTGAAGCATATAGGGCTGAACATAGCTTTCATCAAACACCTACAAAAGGAGGAATCCGCTTTAGCCCAACAGTGAATGAAGATGAAGTCATGGCTCTTGCAGCTTTAATGACTTATAAATGCGCCATCGTTGAGGTTCCATTTGGTGGAGCAAAAGGAGCGGTCAAAATAAACCCTCACTCAATAAGCAACACTTACCGAGAACGCATAACACGCCGGTATACAACAGAACTGAATCGCAAAGGATTTATTGGTCCTGCCGTAGACGTTCCAGCCCCTGATTATGGTACAGGCGAACAGGAAATGTCATGGATAGCGGATACCTACATGACTCTAAATCCTGGCCAGGTTGACGGACATGCCTGTGTGACTGGGAAACCGCTTAGCCTACACGGAATCGACGGGAGGGCAGGTGCCACTGGTTTGGGTGTAGCGATTGGTATTACAGAAGCTGTGTCCTTCAAGGAAGATATGGACCCACTGGATTTGACTGCTGGGGTAGACGGAAAACGCATTATTATCCAGGGTTTAGGCAAAGTAGGGTATCACGCGGCACTTTCACTCCAGAATGCTGGTGCACTTATTGTTGGTATTGCAGAAATTGATACGGGGCTTTATGACGAGAAAGGCATTGATATTCAAGCTCTGCTAAAGCACCGCAATGAGAATGGTTCCATCCTAGGTTTCCAAGCAGAAACAATTGCTGATCCGATGTCTCTGCTCGAATACGATTGTGATGTACTTGTTCCAGCAGCACTTGAAAATCAAATTACAGAAAAAAATGCAAGTCTCATAAAAGCAAAAATTGTTGCTGAAGCTGCTAATGCACCAACACATCCCTTAGGAGATAACATCCTAAATGAACGTGGCATACTTGTAATTCCAGACATTTTTCTGAATGCTGGCGGCGTCACGGTTTCCTATTTTGAATGGTTAAAAAACCTTGCCCATATGAGCCTGGATAGATTAACTCGGCGATATGAAGAAGAAACCAATAAGCGTGTAATTGGAATTGTTGAAAACTTAACAGGACGAACATTAAACAAAGATGAACGGCAGGCATTAACACAGGGACCCGAGGAAATTGATTTTGTACAAGCGGCTCTTGCAGACACCATGATCGAGTCTTACAACAGTATCCGAGAGCTTAGAAACTCTAAGCAAATACCTGACTTACGCACTGCTTCACTTGCTCTATCACTTCAAAGGGTAGCTAGAAGTTATCAGACAAGAGGGATTTTCCCTTAGTAATAAAAAAATAATTACAACTCTTCCCTTATAACTTGCGAGATTCCTTTTTCCTTACTTATGTGATATCTCACAGGCATTCTTTCGGCAAGACTTGGTACATGAGTCACGATACCGATTACCCGATCATCACTACCTAATTGCTCAATCGTTGAAGCTACTATTTCCAGCGTATCTTGATCAAGTGCACCAAACCCTTCATCCAAAAAAAGTGACTCTGGTCGATGAGAATTTTTTGCTGAAAGCCTGGTAACTTCATCAGCAAGAGCAGTCGCAAGAGAAAGCGATGCTAGAAACGTTTCCCCACCTGATAGGCTATCCACTGATCGTTCCTCACTAGCGTTGTAATGATCGACTATCAGAAAAGTCCCTGCATCTTCTGCAAGCTTAAGCGTATATTGGCCTCCTGAAAGTTCTAATAGCTTCTCAGAAGCAACGGTAATTAAGCCAGCAAAAACCTCCTGCAAATACCACCTCTCAAAGTTCTCTTTACGCATATGTGTTACTAGATCTGCTGCAACTTCCTTTTTTGTATTTATACTCTTTCTTTCATCCTGCTTCTTATCCTTATCCTGAAGATCCGCTGCAATCCTTTTCGCCTCATTCTCAAGTCGTCCCAGTTCTGCATATAGCACTCCCTGAATTCCTTGAATTCCCTCGTCCCTAACCTCAACGATATCTACCTCTCTACAGCGCTCGGAAATCTTTTGCAGAACAGTTTTTAGATCGCTTTCTGTTCCATTCTTTTCTATAGTTTTTTGGGAAATTTGCTCTTTCACTTCATTCAGTTTCGTTCTTATCCAAGTTAAAAACTCTTCCCATTGCTTTAAGAGATCATCTGAATCAAATATTGGGGCTCCATACTGCACGACAGTGTCTCTCGAAGCAGAGAGGTATTGTTGCGCCTGTATCTCCTCTACCTTGAATTTCTCAAACTCATCCCTTGCGTTATTCTCATCTTTTTCTGCACTGGTACGTTGCTCCCCAATTTTTTTTAACTCATCTTCAATCTTCTCCCGCTCTCTTATTTGTTGTTTAAGCACGTCTTCCTCAGGAAGAGTATCCAGTTCTAAACGTATCTCCTTTAACTTCTTCAGTGCCTCTTTTTTTCTATCCTCCAACACAGTTCTCTGATCATTTAGTCTTGCAGTAGCACCCTCAAAAGTTCGCTCTGCTTCATCAAAGGCTTTAGATGCTTCTTTCTCAGTAATTCTTAATCTTTGGACTTGTTCATCTTTTATTTGCAAACGATTATTAATCTCTTTAATTTTCCCCGCTAAATCTGCTAATCCGTGCTCATGACCTGCATCAGGAAACTGTTCCTTATATCGCTCTACAATTGCAGAGATATCTTCTTGTCGTTTTCCCTCAACTTGTAAAGAATTGTTAAGTTTTTCTAGATTTTCTTTCGATTGGATTGATATCCCTCTCGCTTCCTCATCTTCTTGCTTGGCTTTCTCAAGATCTACGGAGATCATGTGTTCAGGTATTTTCGTTAGAACTTCACCACATACAGGACAAAGATCTCCCACTTTTAACCCTTCAGCAACTTGATAAGCAGCATTTTCCTGGCGAACTTTTTCATATGTTTTCGTTTTCTCATCAGCATATTTGGAATCTTGAACAAATATGTGTTCAGCTTTCCTAACATCCTCTTCCAAGTCTTTTACTTTTTTTATCGCATCTTCATACGCAGAAAAATCACTTTTCATTGCTTCAAATATTTCAGGGATAGGTAGCTCATTTCGTAAATTCTGTACATCTGCTAATTCTTCTTCCGTTTTTCTCAAACCAGAACAAATTTCTTCGTGAAAATTCTGTTTATTCTGGACATCCTGTTGCAAATCTTTTCTGTTACTTTCTAAATCAAGCTTTTCAGCATCACTCTCGAATTTTTCAATATCTTCTTCTAAATTGCGATAATCACGATAACTTTGTCGACCTAGATACATTTCACTAGTAGAAGGCAACTTCGAAAGCTCAGCATTTTTTATCTCTACGTTCTCTTGGAGACTTTCTCTCTTCTTTTTGGCATTTTCCCAATTATGTGAAGCTGATGAAATATTCCCCGTTAATTCAGCAATATTGGACGGCATGTTTATTGTCGCCATAGCTTTTTCTGCAGCCTCTAGATCTCTAATGTCTTGCGTTACCTTCTCTAAATCCTTTTTGGATTCTTCTATTTTCTCTATCTCCAGAATTAAATCGTCTTTAAGAGTAGACAACTTCTCAAATCGATAATGCACCCTATCTCGGTCCTCCTCCGTAACGTTTTGTAGGCGCTCAAGCTCCTGCTCGAGACTCTCAACTTGACCAGAATAGTTTTGCTGCCTAGCTCGAGCTCGTTTCTGTATCTCTTCGAAATAATCGAGACCTAACAATCTTTTTAGCAAATTTTGTCTATCACCTGATGTAGCCTTCATAAAGCTTGCAAATTCACCTTGGGGCAATATCACACAACGTTTAAATTCACCAAATGTAAGACCTAGCAGATTTTCAATTGTTTCAACAAGTTGTTTTGGCGAACTTGCAAGAACAGAATCAGGGTAATCTGGATGCTCACACTCGAGTCGACACTCTTTAGTTCTCGGAGTTCCTTGTTGCTTACGCAGGACTCTAACAACCGTATACTTTTTCCCTTGAACCTCGAAATCCAGCATTACACGAGTTTCGTCGACCGAACTATGCATAAGCGATTTAATTTCTCCTACGTCGTACCTCGGGACAGAACCGTAAAGAGCAAAACAAATAGCATCAAGCAAGGAAGATTTACCGGCTCCTGTCGAACCAGTAAGCGCAAATAAATTAGCGTCCTTAAAATCAACTACAGTTTTATTACGGAATGAGGAGAATCCTTCGACTTCAAGTAGCAGAGGTCTCATTCGACGCCTCCACATATAGCTGATCAAAAAGACTTAATAATCGCTCATCCTCAACCTTTTTACTTTTCAAATAATCAGAAAAAAGATCATGCGGATCTAAACCGTGTAAATCACGGGTGATTTGAGGTTCTTCTATCATTGTTGATAATGTCTGCACTGCAACGGCATTAGGAAAAAGGTCCCTGACTTCTTGGGCTAAACCCGTACGTTGTGGTTCCTCAACGTTAACCCTTAAAAAAACTCCTTCTGAAAGCAAATCAGGACCTTTTTCTTGAAGTAAAGATTCTAACTGGGGAAGATTCCCGGAAATTGTTCTCAGTTGATAACCAGAATTTAGGGAAACCTGGACAATCTGATCTTGCTTGAGCACCTGGCCTGCCTGAACTTCAAAAATGTTTACACCCTGAATATCAGACTGCTCACCAAAATTCAGCTGCGTAGGTGAACCTGAATACCAAACCTCACCTGCCCCTCCCTGCAAACGTTGGCGTTTGTGGTAATGACCTAAAGCACAATACTGTGCAGTCGAAGGAAGCTGATCAACATCAAGACAATAATCAATTACTGTCTCTGCCTTTCTTTCCGATCCATCCAATGTACCTTCGCTCATTGCAAGATGAGCCATCATCAAATTCACCGTATCTGCTGCAAAAGGTTCGGCTAACCGTTTCAATATCTCCTGCATACCGTTGCGATAATTCATCTGGTGTTCAGCTCGGCTTACATTCATAAGATCTGCAGCCCGAACAAGACGCCGTTGAGATATCCAGGGAAGACAGGCCACTTTAGCCATTTCGCCATTCTCTGTTGTTATGTCAATAGTATTTTGGTCAATTTCCTCGGCTAATTCCGAGACCACAACAATATTTGAATTCTTCAGTATTGGCTTCAGTGCGCTCCAGCGAATAGCGTTGTCATGATTACCGGCTATGGCAACAACCTGTGCCCCTGTAGCAGCTAATGAAAGTAATCCTTTGTATGCAGTATCTTCGGCACGAGCTGATGGAGCAGCATGATCAAAAATGTCACCAGCAATTAAAACCAGATCTATTTCGTTCGTTTCACACAGTTCCGCTATTTCTGCAATTACTGAAGTCTGCTCAATATTCCGTGATTTTCCACGTATCGAACGTCCAATATGCCAATCTGAAGTGTGTAATACTTTCATACCTTAATTATGACTAGTTCAAGGGAAGATGCCTAGTCTTAACAAAAACCTAAGGTCTCTTTTTACAAAAACTAAATGCCTGTCCATTCGCCATCGAAAACACGCTCAGCAGGTCCTGTCATATAAACCGGACCTATCCCATCCCACTCAAGCAATAGGTCACCCCCTGGAAGCGAGTCAACAATACGATCACCTGTAAATCCTAGCATACGACCAGCAGCACAAACCGCCGACGCACTAGTTCCAGAGGCCAATGTCAGACCAGACCCACGTTCCCATACACGGTGACGTACATGCTCACGATCGAGGACTTGTACTATCTGAACATTTGTACGATTTGGAAAAATTGAATGATTCTCCAAGAGTGGCCCAAGACGATCAAGTGGGAAATTTTCCAAATCATCAGGATCTTTACTAGTTAACCAGTGGATCGCGTGAGGATTTCCCATACTTACAAAAGTTAAATCAAAAAGAAAGTCATCTATTTCAACCTGATAACCACTTATTGGACCTGACCCTTCAATAAGAACCGGCAAACTAGCAGGGTGGAAAGCAGGTTCCCCCATAGCAACACGAGCCCCGGTAACGACATCATTTTCCCTTATTAATTCGAGCTCTAGCACTCCCGCCAACGTCTCAATTTTAAGAGAATTAGCATCTTGTCTAACTAGCCCCTCCTCAACTGCATACCGCCCTAAACAACGAATTCCGTTCCCACACATTTCAGCTTCGGAACCATCAGAATTAAATATTCGCATTTTTAGATCAGCAATCCCTGAAGGTAAGGCTAAAATAATGCCATCCGCACCAACCCCAAAGTGGCGATCACTTAAACGCCGTGAAACCTCAGCCCAATTCGAGCTGTTTCCTTCCTCAGGGCACATGTAAATGTAGTCATTTCCCAAACCATGCATCTTGGTAAATCGCATTACACAAGTTTAACAGCTCTTGGTTTTCATTAATCGAAAAGATCCATGGAAAAATTACTGAAAGTCACGCAAACTAAAAGAAAATGAGTGTTAAAGCAGATCAACGAGGTAGCGAGATTAAACCATCTGAATTTTCAGATGCTCATGGCTACATTGCACCTATACCTAACGGAACAGGGCCACGGAGTAATCCAATCGGAAACTTCCCAACAGGACCTGAAATCGGGGATCCTTTACCTGATGTAGTTGCTCTAAATAAAAATGGTGAGCTTATCAATCTCCATACAGACAGAAAAGGCATGAACGCAGTCCTTGTATTTACTCGATCCGCAGTCTGGTGACCTCCTTGCAGAACCCAACTAGTTGAGTTGGAACGAGAAATGGCGGCATTCAATAAATCAGATATACGGCTTTACGTCTTAAGCTATGACAGCCATAAAGCAATCGCCAACTTCTCGAAGACCCATAAGATTACTTTTACGATGCTGTCAGACCCAGACAGTAAAGTGATAAAGGATTTTGGCATCCTTAATACACTTATTCCAGAAGATGCTCATCCCTGGTTTGGAATCCCATTTCCGGGTGCTTACATTGTTAACAACGAAGGTATCATTACCGAAAAAATTTTTGAAAATATTCATCACGCCCGGCCAGGACCAGAACAACTTCTTGCGGCTGCACAGGGAGAAAGATTCAGTGTTGAGCCCACATTAAGTCCAACCGAAGACGTCGACGTTGATGTAGCTTTTCATGGGGACAGCTTACCTACAGGAATTACACGTGAAATTGTCGCAACAATACGTGTACCCGAAGGAAAACATATCTATAGCGAACCTGTGCCTGAAGGTCTAGTTGCAGCATCAATCGAACTAGACAATAACCCTGGAATTGTGGCGTACACCCCACTTCACCCTAAAACTTCTCCACTCACACTTGCTGGATCAGACACCACCCTTCAGGTTTACAAAGGCAACACTGTTTTGCGCTTACCTGTAGCACACAATGGCCAGTTGATTGAGAAGACAGATGAAGGAAACTTTGTAACCGTAAGCGGCAAAGTTCATTGGCAAACATGTGACGACAAAGAATGCGACCTACCCGAGTCCGTTGATTTCGAATTTCACATCAAAGTTGGGGCTCTCATTACACCAGAATTATCATGGGATCTTTTTAAACTAGTCACAGATATATCCAATAAAAAACCTCATCAAAAAGTAATTCTCGTTGTAGCGTATCAAGCATTCAGAATATCCAAACTATATAAAAAACTAGTGCAGGATCACTGAATTCAGAACAGTCATAGCATCCACCAAATTTGAAACCCAACTAATACGTTTATCTTCACGTCTAAACCACTGACGTTGCCGTCGAGCAAACCTCTTCGTAGAACGCTTAGTCAACTCAATAGCCTTCTCTTTAGTAGCTTCCCCGTTCAGCACAGCAACTGCCTCACGATAACCAATAGAAGTCAAAGCAGATACATCAGGCGACACTCCTGCATCTAGTAAAGCTTTCGTTTCTTCCAGCAAACCTTCTTCAAAAAAATTCTCGGCCCTGCGATTGATACGTGTTATGTGTTCAGCCGATTTTGTTCGATTCATAGAACTATCAATAACATCAGGTAAATCAAGTCCTACAACATTGTATGCAAAATCTGGCTGTCCCTTGGACTGCCATTCACTTATTGGCCTACCTGTATGAGTATGTACCTCGAGAGCACGTATGACCCGGCGTATGTTCCTGGGATGTATCTTGTTGGCAGCCTCAGGATCTACACTACGTAATCGATCATGCAATTTTTGGGGGCCTAATTGTTCAGCATAAAGTTTAAGTTCGTTTCTCAGACCCTCATCAGGAGCGACTTCTGGTACTGTCCAGTTCTCCAGGAGTGCCCAGACATATTGGCCCGTTCCTCCTACTACAAAAGGTAAACAACCACGACTCCAGATATCTTCCATCGCCTCACGGGCATCACGACGATACAGATTTAAGCTATATTGCTCCGGAGGATCAACAATATCGTAAAGATGGTGCGGTACTACCGCCCTTTGTTGAACAGTCGGTTTTGCGGTTCCAATATCCATCCCTCGGTAAATCTGACGCGAATCTGCATTGATAATCTCTCCACCATAACTTTTTGCTAATTCTATCGAAAGCTCAGTTTTTCCTACCGCAGTTGGGCCAACAACAGCAACAAGGCGACGCTTTCCTGCCTCTACTGCGTTAGGGGATGGCATTAATGATATCTACAAATTGGCCTGCATCTAAGGAAGCACCCCCTACTAATGCACCATCGATATCAGAATTTTTAAGCAAATCACCTGCATTACTTGGCTTTACACTGCCCCCGTAAAGAATTCGCATTACCGAAGCACTCTCAGAATCGATCTGTGCAAGTGTTTCACGTATAAATGCACACGCACTTTGAGCCTCTTCTGGTGTCGGTGTTAAGCCAGTGCCGATTGCCCAAACAGGTTCATAAGCTACGGTAATTCGCTCACCTAATGTAACTCCTGTAAATCCTTCTACTATCTGATGGGCAAGCACCTCTTCAGTCTCGTTATTCCTGCGTTGTTCTTCTGTCTCTCCAATTGCAACGATAGGCAAAAGGGAGGAATCGAGTACTGCCAAAAGCTTCTTGTTAACTGTTTCATTGGTTTCACCAAATAGCTGACGTCGCTCACTATGTCCAATAATCACATAATCACAATATGTTTCAATCATTGGAACAGAAATTTCCCCTGTGAAAGCACCGGAATTTTCCCAATGAACATCTTGTGCACCAACTGCAACGTGAGTTCCTGCAAGAACATCACGAACACCTGATAGGTGCACAGCTGGCGGGCAAACAGCCACATCATATTCACCTGCATTAGTCTTTTCTAAAACGGCTTTTGCCAACGCAATTGCCTCAGACTCGGCAGTAAACATTTTCCAATTACCAGCAATAAAGGGACGTCTCATATTAAGCACCATACTTCTGCAGTTTACCTGCGTGAGCCATTGCAAGTGGCAGAACCTCAGTAGCTGAGAATGTACCCAAAGCACCTAACCTACAACTATCTTCAGAAAATCCGACTTTACCTAATGTATGCGCACTATTCAGTAAAAAAGGAACAGGGTGCCATGAATGTCCAGCCAGGACGGCAGGCGTCGAATGATCACCTGCGATCATCAATACATCTGCACCCAATTCACGAATTGCAGGTACTGATTTATCGAATTCTTCCAAAGATTGTACCTTTGCTTCAAAGTCCCCATCTTCACCCGCAGCATCAGTTTTTTTATAATGGATAAAGAAATAATCGAAATCATCCCAACGATCACGTGCTACAGCTAGTTGTTCTGCCATTCCACCAGGACAAGCCAAAGTTTCCATTCCTGCTAAAGAAGCCAAGCCACGGTACATCGGATAGACAGCCAAAGCAGCGCAGCGTAACTTCCAAATATCATTAAGTTGTGGCAACAACGGTACTTTTGCAAAACCACGCAAGACGAGTCCATTAGCCTGCTTTTCACCAGATTCTAGAAGTAAATCATTCGCCGCAGATACAAAAGCATTTACATGTTCAGCAGTTTTTTTGGAAGCGGGATCCGTTCCCTGCGCGGGAATTGGCTTAGCACCCTCTATCTGCGGATCTGTAGTACTAACATATTCACCTAGGCCTTCCCCTCTCAAAACCAAAACAAATCTGTGCTCACGTACTGGTTCAACATATAAATCAACGCCCGCTATATCCACTGAACGAAGTAGCTCGACAATTTTTTTAGAACGGTTTGACTCAATGCGACCGGCACGACGATCTATGATTTCACCATTAGAATCGAGCGTACAAAAATTACCTCGTGCTGCCACATCATTAGGACCTAATTGGAACTCGATACCCGTTGCTTCTAAAACCCCACGGCCTATATCAAACTCCAAAGGGTCATAACCAAAAAGGGCCAGATGTCCAGGTCCACTACCTGGGGTAATACCGATACCAACTGGAATAGTTGATCCGATTTCAGATTCTCCAGCCAACTGATCAAGGTTCGGGGTATGGGCTTCTTCCAATTCAGTCTTACCACTTGAAGAACGTGCAAGGCCACCTAAACCATCAAGTACGCAAAGAACAATTTTTGTGGATGAAGCCTGCGATAACTCACGTGCCAAATCTAATTTCATATTTCAATCATAAAACAGGAACGTTCATCAAGCAGGGAGATCTTGCAAAGCAGCAATTGCGGGCAAAACTTCACCCTCAAGCATTTGTAACGAGGCACCACCACCTGTCGAAACATGAGTAAATGCCTCCGTATTCCCTGAACGTGCAATTATTGCTGCCGTTTCTCCTCCACCAACAATTGTTATCGCATCTAAATTTGCCAAAGCCTCAGCAATCGCAAATGAACCTTTCCCAAAAGGATCAACTTCAAATACTCCCAAGGGACCATTCCAAATAATCGCTGCTGCATTAGAAAGTACCTCAATGTACATCTCAATACTTTCAGGGCCAGTATCCAAAATCATCTTTCCCGCAGGCACTATACTGCCTGTTTTTACTGGAATGACTTGAGCAGAACTGCCACTTTCAAGATCAGCTGCAATCACAGCATCTTTAGGCAAATAAACAGAGACGTTTTGAGCTTCAGCACGATCCAAAATGCCAACCGCAATCTCTAAGCAAGAATCTTCCACAAGAGATTCCGCAACATCCACTCCCCGAGCTTTTAAAAATGTATTTGCCATCCCTCCACCAAGAAACAAGGCATCCACTTTTGGCAACAACTGCTCAATTGTTGCAATTTTCGAGCTAACCTTTGCTCCACCTACAATTGCAGCAAATGGATGTGGAGGATTATCTACCAAACCCTGCAAATAACGAATTTCTTTTTCTAACAATAAACCTGCATATGCTGGTAACACTGTACAAACACCAACTGTTGATGCATGACTTCTATGGGCAACACCAAATGCATCGTTTACAACAACATCACAATTTTTTATAAGTGCATTAGCAAAATTTAAATCATTCTTCTCTTCACCCTCATGAAAACGAAGGTTTTCTAGCACTACTATTTCTCCAGTCGAAATAGTAGACGTTAACTTATCTGTCTCCACACCAATACAATCTGCAGCAAAAATGATATCCATACCCAATAGTTTCTCAAGATGTCTCGCCACTGGCTCAAGAGAAAAATCATCATTTGGTTCGCCATTTGGCCGTCCTAAATGGGATGCAAGAACCACTGATGCCCCGGCCTTAAGCAGAAATTTAATCGTGGGTAGTGATTCACGTATCCGGGTGTCATCAAGGATATTTTTCCCATCAAGTGGGACATTTAAATCAGCACGTAAAAAAACATTTTTCTGAAAAAAATCACCATCATGAACGGTTTGTTTTGAAATCCCAAAAGTATTATCAGTCATTATGATGATCCATTACGAACACTATGTAAGATCTCAATCTCTTTCAGATCAAGTAAATTTGAGATTTGTTTAGCTGGAATAGCGCCTTCACGGAGAATACGTACGGGATCAGATACACAATCGATCACAGTAGAATCCAAACCAACAGTAGGGCCACCATCAAGCGCAATCGCACAATCCACACCCAAAGATTTGATAGCTTCGTTACAAGTGGTAGGGCTAGGTTCCCCATGACGATTAGCACTGGACGCAACTATAGGTCTTCCTAATCTTCGAATTAATTCTCTTAACAGTGGTACTTCGGGAGATCGGACTCCAATCGTATTACCTCCAGCCAGAGCTAAACTATTCCATCCCGAACTTGCCGGAAGAACCAAAGTCCATCCACCAGAACCAAGATTTCGGATTAACTCGGAAAAACGCTGCTCCAATCGAGCATACTTCTTAAACGAAAGGTACGAATCAAAGATAAGTTGCAGTGGTGTATCAAAACTTTTCCCTTTCGCCTCATAGAGTGCTTGCACAGCATCATCGTTCTCAACATCTGCACAAATTCCGTAAACTGTATCAGTCGGCAAAATTACCAATTCCCCAATACGTAGCAGTTCAACCGCGGTCACAATAGTGCTAGTGGTCATTGGAACTGAACCTTTGCCTAATGTATTCATTGAACACCTCTAATATATCTGGTAGTTTCGCAGTAGGAATACAAACGCCGAATGGCAAAGGCCAAAAGCACAACAAGCGAACAGACGGGAGAACCGTCGAAACAACGCGAAACGATCGTGGTTGTTGATTTTGGATCCCAATACAGCATGTTAATCGCGAGACGCATTCGTGAACTCAATATATATTGCGAAATAGTTCCACCCCAAACAGACAGCAGTATTCTACAAGAGAAGAACGTGCTTGGAATCATCTTGTCAGGTGGTCCATTTAGCGTTTATGAAGACAACGCTCCAGACGTCCCTGAATGGGTCTTCGAATCAGGGCTGCCTGTGCTAGGTATATGTTACGGAATGCAAATAATGGCTAAAAAACTGGGCGGCACAGTTATCCCAGAAAACATTAGAGAATATGGCTCAGCAAAAATCAAACAAACTGAACAAACAACCCTACTTTTTAGTGAACTGTCAGAAACATTAGATGTCTGGATGAGCCATGGCGATCGTATCTCAGAGACACCTGATGGTTTCCAAATACTAGCGAATTCTGATAACTCCCCCATTGCTGCGATGGCTGATCCAGACCGTAATTATTACGGTCTGCAATTTCATCCAGAGGTAGTCCACACACCTAACGGGAAAAAAATCCTTTCAAATTTCGCAAAAAATATCTGCCAGCTTTCTTGTGACTGGACACCAGCTAGCTTTATTGAAACCAGTACTTCAGAAATACGAACCCGTGTTGGAAAAGCCTCTGTTATATGTGGATTAAGCGGCGGTGTTGATAGCGCTGTAGCAGCAGCGCTAGTCCACCAAGCAATCGGTGAAAATCTAACCTGCATCTTTGTAGACACAGGATTATTACGTGCTAACGAAGCAGAAGAAGTAATCGAACTATTTGTAAAACAAAAGAATTGGAACATACATGTAGTTAATGCTTCGGACCGCTTTTTTGACCAACTAGAAGGAATCACCGATCCAGAAATAAAGAGAGTCCGAATCGGAAATTTATTTGTAGAAGTCTTTGAAGAAAATGCGAAGAATATTGAAAATGCTCATTTTCTCTGCCAAGGCACACTTTACCCAGACGTTATTGAAAGTGCTTTGCATGGCAGTGGATCTGCAAAGATAAAAACACATCATAATGTTGGAGGCTTACCTGAAAATATGGCTTTTGAACTTCTAGAGCCGTTGCGACTTTTATTCAAAGATGAAGTTCGGAATATTGGGACAGAGCTAGGTTTACCTGACAACATTGTCTGGCGTCAGCCTTTCCCTGGACCAGGTCTTGCAGTAAGGATTATTGGCGAAGTAACACAAGAAAAAGTTTCAATTCTGCAAGCTGCTGACCAAATACTCGATGAAGAGATTAAAAATGCAAATCTCTACCGCGATTTATGGCAATCTTTTGCAGTCCTTACTGATACTAAAACAGTAGGGGTAATGGGAGACTTCCGTACGTATGGGTATGCACTAGCAATTAGGGCAGTCACATCAGAAGATGCCATGACTGCCGATTGGGCTCGTCTCCCCTATGATCTTTTAGCGAGAATCTCAAATCGGATAGTTAATGAAGTCGAAGGGATCAATAGAGTTAGCTACGACATTACAAGCAAACCACCCGGAACAATCGAGTGGGAGTGAGAAAAAAAGCTTTATTTATATGCGGAATTGTTTACATTGTTGCTTTTGCAGCAGCTTTTATAGCATGTACTTATTTGCCCCATTTAAATCAATGGGTGGTTGTTTTAGTTGGTCACCTAATTGCAACTATCGTTATATTTACAGCTAGTTCCATCTACAAAAATTCAAGTTTTTATGATCCATTCTGGTCCGTAGCACCAATTCCCATAATTTTGTATATCGCTTTTTGGCCTGTTTCAGAAAACTTAGATTATGAAAAGATAGCTTTAGTCTTAATTCCGACTTTATTTTGGGCGCTAAGGCTTACATTTAATTGGGTCAGGAGATGGCAGGGTTTAAATGACGAAGATTTTAGATATAAAGATCTCAAATCACTTAAATTTTCCAAATTAGTAGATCTGTTTGGTATTCATATCTATCCAACTCTCCAAGTAAACTTATCTCTTCTCCCAATGTTTTATGCATTATCCATTTCTACTAACACAGCAAATTTTTGGCTTTATTTGGCAAGTTTATTTACATTGCTGGCAATCATTTTAGAAATGATTTCAGACAATCAACTTTGGAAATTTCAAAAAGATAATTCAAACTCAGGAAAATTCATTGCGAGTGGTCTTTGGCAATATTCAAGACATCCAAACTATTTGGGCGAGATTCTTTTTTGGTGGGGTATTTTCTTGATGACACTATCTATTGATAATAGTTACTGGTTTTTATTTATTTGTCCTTTATCAATGAGTCTTATGTTTTCATTAAAGACATGCTCGATGATGGATAATAGAAATCTTAGGAAAAGAGAAGGCTACAAAGAATACATGGAGAAAACTAATCAACTACTAATATGGCCTTTTAAAACAAAAAAAATATAGCGTGGTAACTTATGATATTTCAAGTAAACCATCCAGCATTATTAAGTAAGCAAAACGAAGGAAGAAATATACAAATCTAATGGGCGCACGAGTATTACTAGTTGGTATGGGAGGACGTGAACACGCAATAGCATGGAAGCTACGACAAAGTCCTGATGTAGATGAAATCTATATTGCGCCAGGTAATGCAGGAACAGCGCAGGAAGGGACCAATCTACAGATTTCCCCCACCGATATAGAGGGAATTCTAGAAGCTGCTCAAAAATATTCAATAGACTTTTACCTAGCCTCAATGGATGATCCTCAACCTTTAGGACTTGTTAACCGCTTAACCGAATACGGTATTCCCTGTTACGGGCCGTCTCAAGAAGCTTCCCAACTAGAATCAAGTAAAGCCTGGGCCAAAAATTTCATGGTCAACGAAGGTATACCTACGCCCGCACATCATTCTTTTAAAAATTATGATGCAGCAATTGAATATTTAAACAACCAGCCAGATGGTGCACTCGTAGTGAAAGCAAGCGGACTTGCTGCAGGTAAGGGTGTCATTATTTGTGATAATCACGCAGATGCAAAACAGGCTCTTAATACCATCATGCTTGAGAAAAAATTTGGAGATTCCGGAAGTACCGTTGTTCTTGAAGAAAGAATCTTCGGTTGGGAAACAAGTGCACACGCATTTTGCGATGGTACCCGAGCATTATTTGCCCCTACGGTCTCAGATTATAAACGTGCTTTGGATAATAACCTTGGTCTTAATACAGGCGGTATGGGTGTATACAGTCCAAGCGCAGGTGTTACGGAAGAAAAAATGCAGGAAATACGTGAAAAAGTAGTTGAACCTACATTAAAAGGAATGGCGCAGAGGAATATGCCTTATAGAGGAACCTTATATCCGGGTCTTATGCTGTCGCAAAAACGAGGTCACCCACAGGAAATTATGCAAGTACTCGAATTCAATGCACGATTTGGTGACCCAGAAACACAAGTCCTTATGGTCAGGCTAAAAAGTGATTTATTTACAATATGCAGAAGTGCTGTTGATTCCCTCGAAGGCATGACAATTGATTGGTCCCCTCGTCCTGCAGTCGGGGTAGTAATTGCAAGTGGGGGATATCCGGAATCATATACCACAGGGCATGTGATCAAAGGCCTAGAAGATGTAGACCCAGGAATACAGATTTTTCATGCAGGAACACAACGTAAGGGGAACGAAATAGTTACATCTGGTGGCAGAGTACTAACTGTTGTAGCAGATGGGAAAAATCTAGAAGAAGCCCGTAAACGAGTTTATGACAATATAGAACGTATCAAGTTCAAAGGATCATTTTTCCGTAAGGACATTGCAATTATGGAGGCAAAATCTTGAGTACACCACTAGTAGCCATTCTCATGGGATCAAAAAACGATATGAGTCAAATGGAACCAACAGAAAAAGTCTTAACTTCTCTGGACATCCCTTTTGAAACGAAGGTAATGTCTGCACATCGTAATCCGGACAAGGTAAGAGATTTTGCAAAAAATGCAATAGATTCCGGCTTCGAAATAGTTATATGTGCTGCAGGAGGTGCTGCGCATCTACCTGGTGCTGTCGCTGCAAATACAACCTTGCCTGTCATTGGCGTACCACTCCCAACAAGCGATGTAGCCGGTGGGCAGGACGCAGTTTTTGGCGTTTTACAAATGCCCCCAGGCGTCCCAGTTGCTGGAGTCGCGGTTGGTGGATGGGGAGCTCGAAATGCAGCTTACTTGGCAGCCGCAATCCTTTCTTTAAACCACGAAGATATCCGGGAAAATTATACTAATTTCCGCACTAAACAAGCAGAAGGATAACTAAATGATCCCAAGATACTCAAGACCGGAAATGTCTTCTATTTGGACAGAACAGGCCAAATATGACCGATGGCTAGAGGTTGAAATTGCTGTATGTGCAGCAAGATCTGAAATGGGGGAAATTCCAGAAGAAGCTGTTAACCGCATTAAACAAAATGCTAAATTTGACTTGGAAGATGTTGCCAAATATCAGGCCATTACACATCACGATATGACAGCATTCCTACAGTCACTTGCTGACAACATTGGTGATGATGCCCGATATGTCCACTACGGACTCACAACAAGTGACGTCTGGGATACTGCTACAGCACTACAATTAAGGGATGCTTGCTTAATTTTGGCAACTGACTTAGAAAAACTCACGGATGCATTAGAAAACCTTGCGCGGACTCACAAAGATACTCTTTGCGTGGGACGAACACATGGTGTCCATGCAGAACCAACTACCTTTGGATTAAAAATTGCAGTATGGGTAGATGAAATGCGTCGCAATAAAATAAGACTAGACCAAGCGAGCAAGACAATTGCCACAGGCGCGATTAGTGGCACTGTCGGTACTCATGCATCGATTAGTCCAGCTATCGAAGATATTGTTTGCGAAAAACTTGGGCTGAACGTTGAGCCAGTTTCAACCCAAATTGTCCAACGCGATCGGCATGCGGAATTTCTAACTACAGTAGCAATCATTGGTGGCTCTTTAGAAAAATTTGCAACAGAGATCAGAGGACTCCAAAAAACAGAGGTCCGTGAAGTTGAAGAACCTTTCGCAGAAGGACAAACAGGATCAAGTTCAATGCCACATAAACGCAACCCTGAAAAATGCGAACGAATCACAGGAATATCACGGATATTACGTGGCTATGCAAGTACAGGACTAGAAAACATAGCACTATGGCATGAGAGAGATATTAGTCACTCTTCGACTGAACGTGTCATTCTTCCAGACGCATGTCTTCTCCTAGATTATGCGATGGATATGTTCACGGATATCGTTACGCGGCTACAAGTTTACCCAGAAAGAATGCGGGAAAATATGGAGGCCACACACGGGCTAGTATTTTCACAGCGAGTATTGTTGGAATTGGTTGAGGCAGGTTTGAGTAGAGATGATGCTTACAAAATCGTTCAACGTAACGCAATGAAATGCTGGGAAACAGGTCAACCATTTCTACAACTCCTATCAAAGGACTCAGACGTTACAAAACATCTAAATGAAGATTCCTTACCCTCACTATTTGACTATGAATATTTTCTCAGCAACTTTTCAATCACCTTCGAAAGATTAAACTTATAAAATCAGCACGAGTGTATGAAAAAATCAAAACTATGAATGGAAAAAGGAACAAATGTCTGAAGTAATTCTTGAAACAAATCTACCTGCAGAAAAGTACAGCGGAAAGGTACGCGACACTTACGATCTTGGCGACAATACCCTTCTCATAGTTGCCACCGATCGTATCTCCGCATTAGACGCAGTCTTGCCTACAGGCATACCCAACAAAGGAAAAGTTTTAACATATCTTTCTGCTTGGTGGTTCAAGCGTATTGCTAACGTAGTCCCACATCACATGCTTGCAGTTATCGACTCAACTAATGCAACTAGTCTACTCCCGTTTGAATTGCCTCCTGAACTTTATGGACGTTCAATGCTTGTCCGAAAAGCAGAACGCCATAATGCAGAATGTATTGTACGTGGCTACCTGAGTGGATCAGGATGGCGCGATTATAAAAACACCACTGCCGTTTGTGGAATTCCTTTGCCTGAAGGGCTTACTGAATCAGAAAAATTACCTGAAGACATTTTTACACCTTCAACCAAAGCTGATATAGGCCATGATGAAAATATCAGCTACGAAGAACTCATTGAGATAGTGGGTGATGACGTAGCTAACAGTATGAAAAAACGCAGTATTGCCGTCTATACATACGCACATACCGTTGCTCTCGAACGCGGAATCATAATAGCTGATACGAAATTTGAATTCGGACTAAGAGAAGAAGAAACCATTCTTATTGATGAGGTTCTTACTCCTGATAGTAGCCGTTTTTGGCCTGCCTCTAAGTACGAATCTGGCCGATCGCAAGAAAGCTTTGATAAACAGCCTGTAAGAGATTGGCTCTCAAAAAGTGGATGGCAAGATGGTCAGGAACTTCCAGCTGTACCGTCTGATGTGGCCAACGAAACAAGTGAGCGTTACTTAGAAGTTTACAAAATACTGACGGGTGAGGAACTTCCAATTGCCTAATTTTTCCGCATCCGTCTCAGTCACGCTTAAGACTACTGTCAACGACCCCGAAGGACTCACGATCGCATCGGCACTGCATTCCCTTGAATTTGAAAATGTCCAAACTGTTCGTGTCGGGAAAATTTTCACGATAAATCTGCAAAGCTCCACAAAAAAGAGTGCAGAACAACAAGTAGATGAAATGTGCAAAAGACTCCTAGCAAACCCGGTGATTGAAACCTATTCATTTAAAGTCGTAAAAAACTAGTCTCTGAAAAAGTATTCGTTACTTTTCTTTTAAATGGCAGGTGTCATTATGTCGAGCAATAGTAATTTCACCGCGTAATTCATCCAGTTCTGTAACAGCACAATTACCAGTACGAAAGACTCCAAACTTCTCAGTAGGTAATCCCATTACTGAACTACATATCGCGTCAATAACACCGCCATGAGTGACTGCAACACAGATAGAATCCGGACCAGCTTGCCTCATAATGCTTAAATATTCAGTAGTCGCAGCATCCACACGTTCTCGAAATTTCCTGGAGCCCTCAGCACCAGGAGGTTCAGGTCTAATATCACGCCAAAAATCCATATAATCTTCCGGCAAATCCTTAAAGGGAGTGCCCGTCATCTCACCAAAATCATATTCCATCAAGCGCCTATCAAAGCTAAGAAAACTATTTGAGCTATCTTCAGAAATTGATTTAGTTAGCGAAGCAACTATTAATTCTGCTGTTTCACGAGCACGCCGTAATGGACTAGAGAAAAGGCTTATAACAGGTAAGGAATCCAGTAACTTGCCAACACTTTGGGCTTGTTCTCTTCCACGAGCTGTAAGCGCATAGTCGCCGCCTTGACCTTGAACAACACGTAACGCATTACCTTCAGACTCCCCATGACGAATCAAAAAAAGAGGCATTACTCAGTAAGCCTGCGATACAGGGCAGGTAATCGATAAGGCAAAGACTCTATGTCTGCCACCACTTCATAACCCATGTCTTCACACATGGTTTTCAAATAATCATGCCCCGCACGATCTACGGTTAATGCAAAAGGCGTAATCCCATCTCGCTTCGCCTCATTAAGTGCTTGTTTTGTATCATGTATTGCATACTCTTTTTCCGTCCGATCTCGACCATAACCATGATCTTGTGGACGTCCATCACTCAACAGAAATAGAATTTTAACCTTGGCACCAGTTTCATTTAATTTTGTTGTCGCGTGGCGAATTGCCGGCCCCATTCTCGTAGAACGAATTGGTGCAATTTGATCAATACGCTTTTTAATTTGTGGTCCAAATACTTCTTTAAAATCTTTTATTACAAAGAATTCGACATTATCTCGGCCATAACCGCTAAAACCATAAATTCCATACTCATCTCCAATCGTTTCTAGCGCAGTAATTAATAAAACAGTAGCTTCTTTTTCAAGATCAATGATTCTTTTTGGCGGTTCCGACATTTCTTGACGACGTTTTGAAACCCACCAAGAAAGATACTTCCTTGGATCATCATCAACGTCACTTGAAGGCCTCTCTCGTTTGGCTATCTCTTCATCTGTACTGGCCGACATATCCAGTAAAAAAGCTATGGCCACATCTCGCTCAATTTTGTTGCGCCGCCAATAAATTTTTTCTGCTGGAGTAACACCAGCTCGTATATCAACCATCCACTCGATTGCAGGATCAAGATCGATATCCTCACCATCGGCAAGCTTCTTCATTTTTCGAAATAGTTCTGGTTTCATCAACTCAAATTGTTTTCTCGTCTGTGCAACAAGACCAGAATGCTCAAGGAGTGCCTCTTCATAAAAATCTTCATCACCCTGTCCAAGTGCCTGTTCCTGTACAGCACACCAACGAGGCTTGTAGTCATGTGCACGAAAATCCCACTCATCGTAGTAGTAGGTGGTAATAACAGGAACAAGGGGCTCCTCTCCTTCCTCTTCCCCTGTTGAATTATCGGATTTTGTCTCGTTCCCCTGCATATCCATTTCACTAATCGGCGTTCCAGCTTCTTTCAGAAGGTTAGAAAGAAACATCCCTGTAGTTGTCTCCAAATCACCTTCAAGCAAGGCATCAAGATCAAGATCAGCAGACTTTTCCAACAATTCTGCCAACTGTTCTTCGGTTAGGGCGTCCTGAGAAAAATCGCCACCTTCTCCCATTTCCAAATCATCACGTAGGTTCATAAGCAACTGCACAAGTTCAGGCTTGAAATCACCGCGAAAATCTACATCTTCAGGACTTTCATAGTCAGCATCATTTTCAATTTCTTCGCCAGATTGAAGCTGTTCGGTACCCTCACCCATCTCTGTTGAATCAAGTGAAAACATCTCATCATCAAGATCCATTTGACTCCACTCACTATCATCCTCATCTTTTTTGTTCGGTATCGACAACGCTATGTTATAAAGTCTTAACGCAGCCTCAGCAGCATCCTCAACAATTGCATTCTCATCGGTTAGACGACCAAGTATGCCAATGCCTTGGCCCATAACTTCCATTTTATTTTTTGGCCACCTGACTGCATCAAGGCCATCAAGGCTCACACGTAAAAGATTTTCAACAAAAGCTTGCCGCAATGGTAATTCTGAGATTTCTGGGCGTTTTTGCACCTCCTCACCTTGAAGTTGATTAAGTGCCCTCCGAATACCTCCGTACTCTCGTTTTATGGCAGCATCTATACGGGCATCCTCAGATATTTCGTATAGATCACTCCCCAATTGTCGATTTTGAAAAAGGTCAAAAAAACGTTCAAATGGCGTCACAAAACCAGAATTTTCCTCTTCACGATCCTTGAGAAGCTCCTCTCTCAAATTGGTAAAAAGAGTTGCTGGTTTTTTTAAATCAAAATCAAAGGAACCAAATTCAAGATGTGCAGCCTGATGAGTAACAAAGACTTTTAGAGCAGCAAAGTTCTCTTCTTTGGAAGAGTATCGCTCCATAAAAACAGGCACATAAATACTGGAGCCTTCAGTACTCGCAACATGCTCATCTACCCATCCAATTCCCTTTTCAGTCAAAGCAACTGTTGACTGAACACTAACATCACGGCCTGTAAGCGCCTTAGCATAAAGTCGCAAAATTTCTCCAACTTTTGTAAGTTCAATTCTTGCACTTAATTTCTCAAGAACATCTTCTCCACGACTGGACTGCAACCTAAAGTACGCCTCCCCACCATCAAGTGAAGATTCCAATATATTTAGACCAGATTCATGCCAACTTGGCAGCGCTTCAATACGGATTTTTTCCAGTACTGTTGGAGTATTAGATATGAAATCCATCGCAGCGATAGGAGAAATTTGTGAAATTGTGTGTGCAAGTTCAACAATAGGACGGTGATACTCGCCAGAAACCTGACCCAAAGCCGCAGCTGCAGATTCAAAAGAATTCAACATTGCGCGTGTATTCTGTTCGGCGACCCGCGTTGCTAATTGTAAAAAATCGTCTCGACTCGGAGAGTTCACACTTTTTATAAGGGGAGCACCGCGCTCAAAATAGATTCGTGAATCAGCCCATGACGTCTGGGTAAGTTTTAGCCCAAATGACAAGTAAGGTAACCGATCAGCTTCGTCCAGTGTTCCCAAAACTTCAGCAGCTGTTGAAAGACATGAGGCTGCGAGCTCATAGGAATGCCGGGCTAATTCGTCAAGAAACTCAACAAGACGACCGGCTTCTTCATTAGAAAGAATACCTAATAAATCCGGACTGGCTTCAAAAAATTGACCAGCTAAAGAAGATGATTTCCAATTACCTTTGTAAAGACTCCTTCCCAAAATTCCCCAATCGGTTATAGAGGAAAAACCAGGTACATCAACAATTTTGGGGGCACTTTTAAGAAAAGCAACTGCAAGAGGAGCACTCTCAGCTGTAAGATCGTTAGCTAAGTCACCGAGATCTTTATAAATTTGCCAAGTCGTTTCTTCCGGCATTAGCGAACTTGCACGAAAGTACTCAGCAGCAGCTTCCCATGAACGTAAACTTGTCTGCATAATTGACATGCCAGCTTCAACCCAACTTATAAGCTCGTCATGGGAAAGGTTCTTATCTAGGGATCGAAGACTCTCTTCAAACGCCAGAAAAAGAGGATCTGGGAAACCATCAAATCTCTCACGATATCTTAAAAGTAATTCTTCTGTACTTGCTGACATCAACTAAAAGACCTTCTACTCAAAAATTGAAGTAACTACTTCCTCAAGGCTGCGCTGAACTTCCTGATCATCTGTTAATGACCAAGTAACTGCTACCTGTGCTGCCCTTCGAGGTGAAACCCCCTTGGTTATTAAACGACCCGCGTATATCAAGAGACGTGTACTAACGCCTTCACCCAAACCATGCTCCTTGAGATTACGCACTTTCTCCCCTAATTTTGCAAGTTCAAGTGCGGTAGCCAAATCAACACCCGATTCATGAGCAATAATCTCCCCTTCTAAATCTCTTTCAGGGTAAGTGAATTCTATAGAAATAAACCGCTGCCGGGTTGAATGCTTTAAATCCTTCAAGGCACTCTGGTAGCCCGGGTTATAGGAAATGACCAAGAGAAAACCATCAGCGGCCTCAACAACCTGACCCAATTTTTCAATCGGTAAAAGACGTCTATAGTCAGTCAAAGGGTGAATTAGAACAGTCGTATCCTTGCGAGCTTCAACAACTTCATCCAGATAACAAATTGCACCTGCCTTCACTGCACGAGTCAAAGGACCATCAATCCAATGGGTTCCATCTGTATCCAACAAATAACGTCCTACAAGATCACTAGCAGTAAGATCTTCATGACAGGCAACTGTAACAAGTGGGCGCTGGCTATTATTACTAGTCGTCTTTTTTGAACGACCCTTTTTGCTACCGCCTCCTTGATGGCCCAACCGATAAGACATGTATTCAACAAAACGAGTCTTACCACAACCGGTAGGTCCCTTTAGAAGAACAGGGACACGTTGGTCATACGCAGCCTCAAATAACTCGATTTCATCGCCGAGAGGCCTATAATAAGGTTCTGCTGAAACCGTAAACTCTTCAGCAGATAACACAACAGCATTTGTTTGATTTTGAGCCAAGAAACTACTCCTTTGTAAACCTGTGAGTCACGCGTTCAAGCAAATCAACCCACAATTTTTCAAGTAAACTATTTAATTCTTCAAGAGAACTATTATTTTCAACGATTACATCAGCTGCTTCAATTCGTTCACTATTCGTGAGCTGTGAGGCAATACGAGCACGAGCAGCATCTTCATCTAAGCCATTACGCTCTTTTAAACGAGCTATAGCTGAATCTTCAGAAACCACTGTAACCCAAACTTGATCTGCCATGTCCTGCCACTGAGCTTCCAGCAGGACCGCCGCTTCTAATACTGCTATTTGACTACCAGCAACTTCGAAATTAGATAACTCTTCAGAAGCTAATCGCCGAATTCCTGGCCAAACAATATCAGTTAAGCGTTTCAATTCACTAGGATTTCCAAATACTTTGCTACCTAAGGAGGCACGATCAATTGTTCCATCTTTAGAAACCACATCATCACCAAACGCAGCTACAACACTTTGAAACGTATCAGTGCCTGGTTCATAGGTACGATGTCCAAGCAAATCCGCATCAATAACAGGAACATCTTTATTACGAAAATAGTCTCCTACTGTGGACTTACCACTTGCAATACCACCAGTCAGACCGATTACATACATTTACGACCTTCTTTTTATTGTGTTAGGTAATTTCAATTTATAACCCTAAACGGATAGCATAACGGTGGGCGAACTAGACTAGCAACTAAGTAACAAAATCTTTTCATAGTTGTTACAGTATCAGTCAAGAATTGTAGAATATTCTAACGGAATCACGTAAGGGGTTTTATGCTCGACAATAGAGACCGAATTGTACGTGCCACGCTTGATGGAAAAAGACCCTCCCGAGAAGAAGCTTTGAGTTTAGCTAACTTTGGTGAACTTCCAGTCCTCCTTGAGACGGCTTCACAATTACGAGATCACGGACATGGCAACCTTATCTCCTACTCCAAAAATGTTTTTATTCCTTTAACAAAACTATGTAGAGATGTATGTCACTATTGCACTTTTGCTCAACCACCCAAAAAAGGTGAACGTGCCTATTTAACATTAGACGAAATGTTAGATATAGCTCGTGCTGGTGCAAATGCTGGTTGTACCGAAGCCCTTTTTACACTCGGCGATAAACCAGAACTGCGATACACAGTTGCAGAAGAAGAACTTGCGTCATTAGGACACAAAACAACTTTGGAATATCTCCATGAAGCAGCGGACTTGGTTGCAAAAGAAACAGGCTTATTACCGCACGTAAATCCTGGTGTTATGACAGCCACGGATATTAAAAACCTCCGAGAAGTTTCAGTTTCCCAAGGAATCATGCTCGAAAGTATTTCGGACCGACTTATGGAAAAAGGAGGAGTTCATTTTGGTTCCCCAGATAAAGAACCTGCTGCTCGTCTAGAAACCATCCGGCTTGCAGGAAAAGAAAACGTCCCTTTTACCTCAGGTATTCTGATAGGAATAGGAGAAACACGATTAGATCGAATCGAATCCTTGCTAGCTTTACGTGATCTACACGACGAATATGGACACATACAAGAATTAATTATTCAAAATTTCCGAGCTAAGCAAGGAACAAAGATGGAAAATTCACCCGAACCATCTTTTGACGACCTTCTATGGACATTAGCTATGACACGTATTTTGTTTGGACCAGAAATGGACGTACAAGCACCACCCAATCTAACGCCTGCTTCTTACAAAAAACTTCTTGATGCTGGGCTTAGTGATTGGGGGGGAGTATCCCCAGTTACACTAGATCATGTAAATCCAGAAGCACCATGGCCTGAGATAGAAAACTTATCGAAAGAAACTGCATCAGTAGGCAAGGATTTGGTTGAACGATTAGCTATTTATCCTGAGTACGCAATAAATTCCAAAAACTGGCTAAGCCCAAAAATGAGTACTTTGACAATGCAAAGTATGGATACCGAAGGATTCGCAAGAGATGGTAATTGGTCACCAGGTGACAATGAAGTCGAACCCCCATCGGTAACAATCAGTACCAGTGATATTAATCATGATTTAATCACAAATTCTATCCGCGAAATTGTGGCTAAGGCGCGAACTGGCACCGAATTAACTGAGCAAGAAATAGTAAGCCTATTCAAGGTTCGAGGTAAGGAATTCACCTATGTTTGTGACGCTGCTAATCAGCTACGTGAAGAAGTATCCGGTAATACCGTACGTTATGTGGTAAACCGAAACATTAATTATACAAATATTTGTTACTTCAAATGCCAATTTTGTGCATTTTCAAAAGGTAAGCTGAGTGAGAATTTAAGAGGAAAACCTTATGACCTAGGGTTAGACGAAGTTGTTAGGAGAGCAAAAGAGGCCTGGGAAAGAGGTGCCACAGAAGCATGTATGCAAGGTGGTATTCATCCTGACTATACTGGTGAAACTTATCTAGAGATCTGCAAAGCAATTAAGAAAGAGCTACCTGAAATTCATTTGCATGCCTTTTCTCCTTTAGAAGTATGGCAAGGTGCAGAAACTCTTGAAATCTCCGTTCCTGAATTTTTAAACCAATTAAAACAAGCTGGACTAGGTACGTTGCCGGGAACTGCTGCAGAAATACTGGATGACGACGTACGAGCAGAACTCTGCCCCGATAAAATTAATACCTCCCAATGGCTCTCTGTCATCGAGGATGCCCATAGGGAAGGCTTCACAACAACATCTACAATCATGTATGGCCATATGGAAAAATCCCTTTCCTGGGCAAAACACCTTCTGCACTTAAGGCATCTTCAGGAAAGAACAGGTGGAATCACTGAATTTGTCCCCTTACCATTTGTTCATATGGAGGCACCTATTTACCTCAAAGGACGTGCTCGAAAAGGACCAACATTTCGTGAAGCTATCCTGATGCATGCAGTATCAAGATTAGTTTTGAATCCTGTTATTACAAACATACAAGTATCGTGGGTGAAAATGGGCGAACTTGGTAGTAGTGCGTGTCTGCAAGCAGGTGCCAATGATCTTGGCGGCACTTTGATGAATGAAAGTATAAGCAGGGCAGCTGGTGCAAGCTTTGGTCAGGAAATGAGTCCCGAACAAATGGATAAATTAATTAGTGGCCTAGGACGAACACCTAAACAAAGAAACACCGTTTACGGAGCACCTAATGATGAACGCACAAATAAATCCTACTCTGCTCCTGAATTGGAACCGATAGTTTTACAAACCGCACAGTCCTACTCAAAAAAACAATAACCACTTGTCCTGAATTCCTAAAATTTTGACACCGGCTTATACTTAGTATGAAAGGTAATAATTAATATGGCAGATAAAGACCCACGAGAACCATTTACACGTATTTCCGTAAGTGAAGCTAAAGAAAAATTAGAGGCAGATCAAGCAGTAATGATTGATGTAAGGGACCCTCATGAATATGCAGAAGTACATGCATCAGATGTCCTGTTAGTTCCTGTTAATTCGGTTATGGGCGAGTTATCGAAAATTCGTGACTTCGCAGGTGAAAAGCAAGAAGTACTCTTTATCTGCAAAATGGGATCACGCAGTGCTTTAGCTGCTGAATATGCAACTGCTGCTGGACTCGAAGAGTATGAGCTTTTCAATGTCGAAGGTGGCACCGAAGCCTGGGAACAGGCCGGATATCCAACTGGAGATTAATCGCGGTTAAAAAAGAACACACACTAGAGCTGAAAGCAGGCCCCTTTCGCGCATTAGAATGGGAAGGTAAAAAACCCACGTGCATTTTTCTTCATGGGCTTACAGGAGTATCTGAAGTATGGGGTCAGACTGTAGATGCGCTTGGGAAGAACAGGCCTACATCTCTGGCATTTGACCAACGTGGGCACGGTGATAGCCCGTACAAAAAAATAACTTTTCGTGCACAAGACTATTTAGAAGACCTCATTGAAATTGTTACAGCTAGACCATTGAGTAAAAAACTACATTTAGTTGGACATTCACTGGGAGGAAGAATAGCTATCTTAGCTGCTGCACGACATCCAGAATTGTTTAGCTCAGTAACTGTCATAGATATTGGACCAGAAACTTGGAAGGAAAATTGGGAGGAAACTGTAGCCTGGTTAGATAGTGCACCTAAAAAGTTTAAAAACGAAACGGAAGCATTGAAATTTCTTGAACCCAATTCTGAAAAAATTAGTAAAGCACGTAAAGAGGTTGCACTTGCAAGATTTGAACCTGTTAAGGGGGGTGGCTTGAGGTGGAGAGGTGACATTGGTGCAATGAAAAAAACCGTAAAAATTCAGCGTTCGAGGGACTATTGGGATTCGTGGAGTTCAATACAACTGCCTACCCTTTTAATACGTGGCGAAAAATCCAGGGAATTAAGGGAGGAAATAGCAATAGAAATGCGTCTTTTGAATCGAAATAGCAAATTTCAACAAATTGACGGTGTTGGACACAATATTCCCCTTATTGCACCAAGGCCACTAGCAAAACTTTTATTAGATTTTTGGGATACTGTTTAAACAGTATCGATTTGATGCCGAGTTACGGACATGGTAGCCTCAAAGTACACAAGAGTTCCAATCTAAAACTTTTAACTTCTGGAGTTTAGCCCAATGAGCGATAGTCCGGATTCTGGATCAACAGACACCGCCGTTCTCGATAGCGTACTTAGTAGCCTAAGTAACGCACGTGATTTTGATGAAGAAGGCGTTGATCCCGAAGCTTCCAATGATGAATCCACTGATGATAAAGCCGAAGCTACCACACTTGATGAAGAGGAAGAAGAAGAAGAAGAAGAAGAAGAAGAAGCAGCTATCGCTGCGATCATCACAGATGAATCTGAAGGTATCGATGATCCAGTACGAATGTACCTACGTGAAATAGGGAAAGTTTACCTCCTAACTGCTGAAGATGAGAAAACACTCTCTCGCCAACGTGAAGAATACATTTATCTTCAAGAAGAGATTATTGAACCGTATGAAAACTCATACAACCACAAGCCTTCAGCTGCACGAATGGCTGTTATTCTTTTAGAAAACTGGGCATCCTTACATGCTGTATATGAACGTTCCCTAAATTTTATTGACCGATGGGAACACTGGATTGCTAATAACGGACCTATACCTGGATTTGAAGGAACCTGGCCTGACGATCTTCCTGATGTCCCAGTTTGGAGAAACCAAGAAGAAAAATTGGTAAAGATGTCTCAACAAGGAGATGATTTTTCAATCTCTGGTATCCTCAGAAGCAAACAATTCCAAGGATTAATTCATGGAAAAGTAGACTCTGATGACCCAAAAAAGGCGATGCGCGATCTAGGAAAAGTTAACCCATGGCTAACTTGGCATCTTGGGAAGAAAATTAAACTGGAAGCAGAAGAGATTCATGAAGCAATTGTTGAGATTTCGATTATTACGCATATCTTGAATCCAGAGTTAATAGAAGCAATGGCAGCAGAAGCAGATGATGGAGAAACAAGTTTACTGCCCCCTTGTGAGGGACTCCAAGAAATGATTACCCCGCTCGAAGAACGTTTGCAATATCACTTTGACGATATAAAACATCGAGGAATAGCTGCTGAACAACGTCTAACTGAAGCGAATTTACGACTTGTTGTTTCAGTTGCAAAAAAATATATCGGGCGTGGTATGGCAATGTTGGACTTAATACAAGAAGGTAACATCGGCCTTATAAGAGCAGTGGAAAAGTTCAATTACAGAAAAGGGTTTAAATTTTCCACTTATGCAACTTGGTGGATACGCCAAGCAATCACGAGAGCCATAGCTGATCAAGCTCGAACTATACGCATACCTGTACATATGGTTGAAACAATTAACAAACTTGTTCGAATTAGTAGACGCTTAGTTCAGGAGTTTGGGCGGGAACCGACAAGTGAAGAAATTGCCGAAGGTATGCGTGAAAGTAGTAAACCAGATACAAGCGGCCAATACTCACCAGAGAGGATCCGTGAAATCCAAAAGGTTTCGCAAGACCCAGTTTCACTTGAGACTCCCATTGGAGAAGAAGAAGATAGTCATCTCGGCGATTTCATACCCGATGACACAGCAGTATCCCCTGCAAACGCGGCCAGTCAACAGTTACTTCGCGAACAAGTTGAAGATGTCCTCGCAACCTTAACTAGTCGGGAACGTCGTGTCTTGGAGTTGCGATTTGGCTTAGAAGATGGACGTAGCCGCACCCTTGAAGAAGTTGGTAAGGAATTTGGTGTGACCCGAGAGCGCATCCGTCAAATTGAAGCAAAGGCATTACGAAAACTACGTCACCCTAGTCGTAGTCGTAAGCTACGTGACTATTTGGAATAAAAACCGGACGAACGACGCTAATTGGAACCGATAATTAACAAAACTGAAAATCTCTATACAGGGAAAGTCATACAAGTTGATTTAGAAAACTTCCGTACTACAAACGGTATCGAAATACAGCGCGAAGTAATACACCACCCTGGAGCAGTCTGCATGCTAGCTCTAAATAAAGACCATGAAATTTATCTGGTTGAACAATTCAGGGCACCAATGAAGAAAAAACTTCTTGAACTGCCAGCAGGAACGCTTGAACCCGATGAAAACCCTGAAGAAACGGCAATACGGGAACTACAAGAAGAAATAGGGATGAAACCAAATAACATAGTCTTGATGGGAGGATTTTATGTTGCTCCCGGTTATTGTGACGAGTTTGTACATCTTTTCACATGTACAGACTTGGAACCTTCGAAATTAGAAGGGGATGTTGATGAAGATATCAAAGTTACAAAAATGTCACTGTTTGAAGCAATCCAAGCGATCCAACAAGGCATAATTGTTGATGCAAAAACGATCTGTGGCATTCTGATGTGGTCCGCACAGAGCAGCTAATAGCAAAGCCATCCTGCTTAATCAATTATCAGACGAACTGAAAATACGTTGTTTTTCTATGTTCGATACACGAGCATCTAGGCTCCTTAATGTATATCGGATTACTGCCATAGAAAAAAAGAAGTCGAACCAAAGAAAAACCGCTCCAAAAATTAAGAAAAAATCACGAACCAGAAGATTGTTAACCAAAAATGCTACTAATAAAAAAGCTAGTCCAGCACCAGAAAGAAGCGAAGGAACCACAATAAGCGCAATTACGCTCCCGGCACCCGGCCTATTTGATTCAATTTCTTGAGACATTTTCCTGTTACCTCTTCACCTAGAAGCTGATGTAGTCATATAGATCGTAGACGATTATTGAATTGGTAGATAGCAGATTCTTTAAAAAATTAAAGACAGTACTTCTATCACCTAATTGCTCTTTACGCTTCGTAAAATATTGTGCCACGATACTCTTAACGGATTCACAATATTTCATGACATCATTTGTTGGCTTAGATCTTTCTTGGACAGGTAAATATCCAAGTGGGCTTTGTATATTTTCAGGAAATCACAAAAATATAAGTTGTACAACTGTCACAACAGAACAACTAACTACATTCGAACTCATGAAATTAATAAACTCTTTGGAAGAAGAGATTATTATTTCCGTAGATGCCCCTCTAGTGACCACTGAACAACGACAAGCTGAAAAAATTTTAATGCAGCTGTTCGGAAAAGCAAAAGCCCCTGCATATCCAGCAACACCAAAAATATTGGAAAGATTCAATTTTTGTGAAGGTCCAAAACTTGCCAAATTACTTAAAGAAAATCTTTTTGAATTGGACCCACATAACTTTTTATTAGGTTTAGACAAGAAAAAAGTTGCATTTGAAACCTATACACACGCGGCACATATACGTCTTTTTGGGCTTACGGAACGGATTCCTTACAAGCGCCGAAAAGGTCGCAATATTAACTTCATAAAAAATGAACTTCAGCGATATCAAGATTACATGCAGGAAATACTTACGTTGGAAGCCCCTGGAATTTTAACCAATGAGAAAATAGGACTAATTTTAAAAGCTTCGACTGTAGAAAAAGCAACTGGAACTACACTAAAGCGCATAGAAGATACATTAGATGGCTTAACATGTGCATTAGTTTCATATCTCTTCTGGCGTGATGGTAACTCACACTGGGAAGCCCTAGGATCTTTGCCCGATGGCTGTGTAGTTGTTCCAAAGTTAGGAGCTTACACAAGAAAATAACTAAAGGATTACATTCTCTCTGGTGCGCTCATACCCAGCAATTGAAGACATCGCGCTAACACACTACGTGCAGTCGACACCAACTTTAATCTAGCTGCCGTAAGTTCAGGGTCATCGGTTAAGACCTTCATGCTCGGATCACCCAACTGTTTAAACGCATCATTAAATATATGAAAAGCAGTAGCAAAATCAATCGCATATCGCGCTAAATGATGAGGCTCAGAGGTCTTAGCAACTTGTTCAATTACTTCAGGTAGGCGCAACATCTGTCTTATCAGAGCTAACTCATGTGCTTGTTGAAGCAAATTTACATCCCCTTTTAATAGTTCACGACCATCTTCTCTAGCTCGTTCCAAAATACTTGCCATACGTGCATGTGCATATTGGATGTAATAAACCGGGTTCTCATTAGATTTTTTCACTGCAAGCTCAAGATCAAACTCCATCTGTGCATTCGGAGAACGAAGTAAGAAAAAGAAACGCGCAGCATCAGAGCCAACTTCTTCAATTAGTTCATCCAATGTTATGATTTCGCCACTCCGCTTTGACAATCGAACGATTTCGTCTCCGCGTTTAAGAGTTACTAATTGATATAACAAAACTTGCAAATCACACTCATGACCAACCACTGCATTTGTAGCAATTTTAAGGCGTTCTACATGGCCATGATGATCAGCTCCCCAAACATCTATTACACGGAAAAAATTTCTTTTAGCAAATTTATCAAAATGATAAGCAATGTCACTGGCATAGTATGTAGGTCGGCCATCAGAGCGAATTACGACATTATCTTTGTCCTCACCCAGTTCACTTGATGTAAACCACAAAGCATTTTCACGTTCTATTAACTGATTACTACCACCAAGAATACCCTTGACTTCATCCCAAACACCTTCTTCATAAAGGGTACTTTCACTAAACCAAGTATCATATTGAACACCAAAATCTGACAACGTATTCCGTATATACTCAACCATCAAACTTGTACCATGTTCACCAAACTGCAAGTCTGGAGGCATTCCCAATTCAGCAAGGTATCATTCACCGTGGTTTTCAACCATCTTTTGGGCAATTTCAATCATGTATTCACCCGGATACCCATTTTCTGGCAAGGCAACATCCCGTCCTAGAATTTGTTGGTATCGAGCGTACAAAGTTTCTACAAAAGCAGCTGACTGAGAACCTGCATCATTGATGTAATACTCACGGCTAACGTCATAACCTGTAGCAGTAAGCACTGCAGCCAGAGTATCTCCGATCGCTGCCCCACGACCATTCCCCACGTGCAAAGGTCCAGTAGGATTTGCTGACACAAATTCAATTTGTATTTTTGAACCTTGACCCAAATTTAAATCTGCCCAGTTCTCTCCTTTTTCACTTATAACTTCAACCTGTTCCTGTAGCCACGTAGTAGTAAGACGAAAATTTAAAAAACCAGGATTACTTACTTCAGGAGCGAAAATAATAGGATCTTCCGGAAAGGTATTTACAATAATTTCAGCAATTTCCATTGGTTTCTTGCCAGCTGAACGTGCGAATCTTAACGGTAATGAAGTTGCATAATCTCCGTGCTCAGTTTCCTTAGGACGTTCAATGTCAGGTTCAGGGAACGGAATATCTGGTAATAAGCCATCTGCAATAGCCAAATCCACAGCAGAAGTAACCAAATCTGCTATATGGTCACGAATCATAAAATCATCAAACTCAGACATTAGTACCTATTTAGACAAGATTTCGAAATGAAAAGCTTATATTAACACTCGACAAAGTTTCGAAGTTAAGTGAATTGTAGGGCCCTATCTAGCCTCTTGGCAAAAAATTAATACAGGTCAAAAACACAACAGATCTCCTATACTGGTGCAAGCACGGAAAAATCCCATGAAATTGATAACACTCACTTTAAATACCTGCCGCACAATTATCTCGATCGTTCTCGGTATTTTGGGACTGTTAAGTACAATAATCGGTGCTGGGATACTCCTGATATTTGAACTAGTAGAAGCATTTCTTAAAAAATTAGTGCATAAATTTTTTCAGAAATAACACTTGTGTTAATCAGTTAATTGTCAGCCCTACTACTAATCCGGCAACTATCGCCACAAAAAGTATTCCAACCACCCATCCCAAATGTGAAAACCCAAAATGGGAACGGATATCTGAACGCATAGGCGCCTCTTCATCCCCATCATTACCACCTATTTGAACTTCGGACATTTCACACTCCTAAACCTACAAAGAACTCTAAATTAAATTTAATCTAAGAATATTACAGAATTATTTAACCTAAGAATCGCAGTCGTTACGCTATAAGGCAAGGGGATATCTAAATGGCACTTGATGAAAACGATCAGTTAATTATCGAGGCCAAAGATGTTCACAAAACGTACTACACCGGGAACGTCGAAGTTCCGGCCTTGCGAGGCGTTGATTTAAAAGTCCAGAAGGGTGAAATGCTAGCCATTATGGGCCCTTCTGGTTGTGGTAAAACTACTCTCCTTAATTGCTTAAGCGGTTTGGATACATTTGAAAAAGGTACCGTATCCATAAATGGTGAAGATATTACGCGACTAGCAGATAATGAAAAGACTGATTTTCGTGCTCGTGAAATGGGATTCGTTTTTCAAACTTATAATCTACTTCCTGTTCTTGATGCTGTTGAAAATATAGAACTTCCACTAATCGTTTCTGGGGTGCGCCCCTCCCTCGCACGAAAACAGGCATTGGCTGCACTTGAACGTGTCAACCTAATTGAGTATGCAAGCCATCGTCCCGGACAACTATCTGGAGGCCAACGCCAACGCGTTACACTTGCTCGATCTGTCGTAAATACCCCTGCGATCGTTTGGGCAGATGAACCAACAGGAGCACTGGATTCCCAAACTGCAACTGAAATTATGGACTTACTCTGCGATCTGAATAAAAAAGAACATCAGACGCAGGTTATTGTTACGCATGCTCCTGAGGTCGCAAAACTTTGTGACCGCACCATATATATGGCTGATGGATTAATCGAACGTGAAGAATTAGCAAAACAAACTACTTAACTATGGACCAACTTTTCGGCATATCCACTCAAACTTTGGCAACAGCTTGCATAATCATTACTGCGATTATTCTAGGTATCCTTATCATCGTTGCCTTACGTAATCCTGTGATGTTTAAACTTGGTTTGCGTAATATCCCGCGAAGAAAAACACAAACTGCGCTAATCATCTTCGGGCTCATGCTTGCCACAGTAATTATTACAACAGCTTTTAGCACAGGTGATACTGTTTCAAATAGCGCAACCAAAGAAATATATTCATTGTTAGGTGAAACTGACGAAGTAATTCAGTGGAACCGTGATGACTTTCCCAGACCAATAGATGAACAGCTAGTCTCACTGGAACATTTAGATACAATTATCGCTTCTTTAAAAAACGATCCTGATATTGAAGGATATTTACCTGTTCTTGCAGAACAAATACCAATTCGTAGTCGTTCCACCGGGCTCAACGAAACGAAATCCGTCATCGTTTCTTACCCAAGTGATGCTGCCAAGACTTTTGGTGGTCTTATTGATACCTCCGGAAAGCCAGTTAATTTATCAGGAAATCAAATAGCCATAAATACAGATCTAGCAGATGCACTAGATGGGAAAATTGGTGATGAACTGGATATATTTGTTAACAACCAAGCAATCCCAGTTGTCGTAATCGCCATTGTTCCTAAAAGCGTTCTAAGTGGGACCTTTGATGTCAGTAAAGGCAACTTACCAGGTGGGGCAGTTTCACTAGATTTGTTAGGTCCGGCACTTGGGATCACTGGTTACGTCCAAGCTGTACTTGTAACCAATACCGGTGATAGGTATGAGGGAATGAAAAGAACGGATATCGTAACCGAGAAAATTGAGGCCGTGATAGCCGAGCGATATACCGAACCCGCAGGTAATCCTGGAGAAATCGATCCTTCTGTATTTATAAAAGCATTAGAGAAAAATCTAAGTGTCACATCTGAAGGTACTGCTCTATTAAAAGATATTGAACAAGCTTTCGCCGATCCAGAATTAGCTGATAGTCAAGATATAGTCACAAGGTTAGAAAATTTATTGCCTAATGATCGTTCGACCAAAAAAATGATTTTAACGATTGAACAAGCGTTAACTGAATTAGCCTCTAGTACTGAAGATGGCCCACGTCCAGATGTTAGCGAAGGTGTCTCACAGGCTCTGGTAGGAAGATCATCACAAAATATCGCAGCACTCAGTAAAAATGAACTGCCTTTGTATACTGTTATGAAAGTTAAACAAGACAGCATACAAATTGCTGATATAGCTGCCAGTATTTTCACTACAATTTTTCTAATCATTGGTCTGTTTTCTATTGCCGCAGGCATTCTTTTAATCTTCCTCATTTTTATAATGTTGACTTCCGAACGAAAACCTGAAATGGGAATGGCTCGAGCAGTGGGTGCACGTAGAAGTCATCTGATAGAAAGCTATCTAGCCGAAGGAATGGGCTATGACATCGGATCAGCACTTGTGGGATTGTTAGCAGGCATCGGTGTCACTTATGTCATGATTGCTCTACTTAATAACGTAGGAAATGCACTTCCTCTACCACTCACAGCTTCATTTAGTGCAAATGGGCTAATTATCTCGTTCTGCTTGGGAATAATTGTGACCTTTTTGGTTGTCGTCTTTGCGGCAGCCCGTGCCAGCCGTGTAAACATCGTGGCAGCAATCCGAGATATTCCTGAAGAAAATATTGGTGGCGAGAATTCAGCAACAATTAATGGCTACTTACACTCAATTACACGTGCACTTGTTGGCGGGGGCTATATCGTAGTCGGTTTGCTTATAATGCTGCGTTTCGGGCCAGGCATATTACCCAACCTTTTCCTTATAGTTGGAGCTATTGGTATCGGAACTCATTCTTTGCTTAGCACCAACTATGGAGCATCATTAAATGAACGAGTCGAAGGTGGCCTGCCTAAAAGACCATTACTTTTACTACCAGCGATACCCATCTATCTGATTTCAGCATTGCTAGTGAAGCTGACACGCAATCATCGACGAGAACGTTTCCCCTTCCTACTTCAACTCATTGCAATAATTTTTCCACCACTCGGTGTAATAGTAGTAGCTATGACAAAACGCGATCGCACGACAGCATGGTCTGTAGGTTACGGCTCCATCGGCCTATTCATCGGTATCATATTGTTTCAATGGATCTGGGATACGCCTCAACTTGCATTATTCGCAACGGGTGTTTCACTCTTTTTCTTATGGGTAGCAGTGTCGCTCCGTTACTTTCAAATCAAAGAACGTATCACTTTTACGATTATCCCAATACTGTTATTAATCTTCTGGTATCTAACAGCAACAGACGCCTACAACTGGATTGTTGGTGAATTAGATGGGGGACCGGAACTAATGTTCGTGAGTGGCTTAGTTATGGTCACAGCGGCTACCATGATCATTCTTTACAATGCAGAAATTGCGCTTCCATTAGTCAGTAAATTACGCTTTGGCCGGATTATGCCTGCAGTAAAAACAGCTGTTGCTTACCCTCTCCGATCACGTCTACGAACAGGTATGACATTGATGATGATAGGACTTATCACATTTGCCCTAGTGATGGTTGCATCAATGAACACAAACTTTGCACAAATCTTTCTTTCCGATGATGCAAAAGGTGGTTTTGATATACAAGTCCAAGGAAATCCTGAAACACCAATTCAAGACCTACGAGAAACTCTTCAGGATGCTGGTATCAAAACCGATACAATTGAGAACATTTCACGTATACAGTACGCCGCATTTTATGAAACAGAACTCAAGCCAAGCGAAGCAGAGGGACGTTTTTATAGCTACGGAATAATGGGGGTTGATGATGAATTTCTACAAATCAATGCCATTGAAATTGAACAATTTGCGCAAGGTTATAACACCAGCCAAGAGGTCTGGGAAGCGTTACGTAATAATCCAAATTTTGCTGTCATACCACATGGCATGACAACTGGCACAAACAGATTCGCCGATGCCAACCTGCTAACTCTTGAACCCTTAGTTGATAATTTCGAACCATTTGAAATAAGCCTACGTAACAAAGCAACCCAAGAAATAATAAATGTAACAGTAATTGGAAAAACCGACACTGCAGGAGATTCATTTGGTGTGTTTATGGATGAGATGCGGGCAAGTGGGGCTATTATCATTAACAACTCAGTCTTCAAAACAGTTTTACCAGACGCGGACTTGGAGTACTTTTACCTGCAAACTAGCAAGGGAATAGATACAGACAAACTTGCAAAAACAATTGAATCAGCTCTAGTACAAGTATCAGCCGAATCATTACAAAACCTGCTTGATGACGAACGTTCTACGGCAACCGGCTTCCTCTTAGTACTTCAAGGCTTCATGGGGTTAGGCTTAATTGTTGGGATTGCTGCCCTTGGTGTTATTTCATTTAGAGCTGTTGTCGAGAGGCGACAACAAATTGGAATGTTACGAGCTATCGGATATCAAAGAACGATGATTGCTTTGAGCTTCCTACTTGAATCGGGATTCATAGCCTTAGTAGGTATTGCTTTGGGACTAATTCTTGGAATAACGTTCTCGTGGTCTGTCATTGCATCTGGCGGCATCCCAGGTACTGAAGGCGCTAGTTTTATCATCCCTTGGGCCTATCTTATTGTCATCGCATCAATTGCTTTTGCAGCCTCACTCATCATGACATACTTCCCGGCCCGACAAGCCTCAAAGGTAGAAGTGGCCGAAGCACTACGCTACGAATAAACTGACGCTATGAGTAACGAAAAAAGAGGTATCCAGAGATTCGATCTAACAGGGCGTGTTGCAATTATGACAGGTGCTGGAAAAGGTTTAGGTCGTGCTATGGCGCTAGCTTTAGCTGAAGCGGGAGCGGATATGGTTTTAACCAGTCGTACAATGGAGGAGCTTGAAAGCTTAGCTAAAGAAATTAACGCACTGGGTCAAAAAGCATTACCTATACAAGCTGACATCCTAGAACCAGGGGCCGGAGAGGAAGTCATCGCACGCGCAGAAAAAGAAATGGGGCATATTGATATTTTGGTGAATAACGCAGGTATCAACATTAGAAAAGATGCGGTCGATCTACAAATAGAAGAATTTAAACGTGTCATTGATACTAATTTGTCTGGCACATTCCTTTTCTCACAAGCTGTAGGTAAGCGATTGATCAAACAGGGGTCAGGAAAAGTAATAAATGTTTCCAGCATCATGGGAAGCGTCACTCTACCAAGACAAACAGCATACTCATCATCAAAAGGTGGCGTCGAAATGCTTACTAGAGTAATGGCTCTAGAATGGGCTCCACACAATATTCAAGTTAATTCATTAGCTCCAACATATTTCGAGACTGACTTAACAAGACCGCTATACGAAGATCCTGAACGTCGCGCCTTCATCGAAGAGCGAACACCCATGGGTCGTTGGGGGCAACCAGACGAATTGGCAGGGGCAATCATTTTTTTAGCTAGTGAAGCAAGTAGCTTTATTACAGGCCAAACAATTTTTGTAGACGGTGGATGGACAGCCTGGTAATGCTATGCTCTCACTTGAAATCTCGGAATAGAGATGTCTGAATATTTTTGCCAAATAACTTGAATTGGCATACCTACACGAAGGTCATCATTTTCGATTCCCACAACATTTCCGGGCAAATGAGGCCCTTCTTGTAGCTCAACAACTACTAGGTTATATGGCAAATCTTGCTCGAATGCAGGGTGATATAAACGATGCATAACTCCATATGTATAGATAACTCCCAGGCCACTTGCCTCGTACCATTCAAAGTCTACAGACAAACAATCAGGACACACTTCTGAAGAAGGAATTCGACTCTCATCACAACTTAGACAACGTATTAATAAAAGACGCCCCTCAGCGCCAGCTTCCCAAAAAGGTTCAGCAAATCCAGACGGACTAGGGAGTGGTTTGTCTACAATTTCTTCTGTCATTTAAAACTCCACTTAATTACGATGAGGACTAAGCACTAGCGAAGCATGATAATTGAGTACACCGCCATTACCAGTACATAAAACCAAATCGTTTTTCGGAACCTGCCGAACACCACCCTGGCCTCGTGCCTGGATAACAGCTTCACTCAGCGGCGTCATCCCCCACATATAGAAAGAAGATAATTGACCTCCACCTGTATTCGTCGGCAACTCACCGCCAGGACCTAATTTTCCATCTTCGACAAACGCACCTCCTTCGCCTTTTTTACAGAACCCGTAATCTTCAAGGGTCACAATGACCGTATAGGTATAGCAATCATAGAGTTCGCATATATCAATTTCAGAAGGGCCAACACCTGCCATAGAAAAAACCGTCTCCGCTGCAATTTTTGCACCCGTCTCAGTTTCTGGTGATGAACCAGCAGAACGAGGATCTCCAGGATGCCCTTGTCCCATTCCCCAAATATAAACCGGTGGTTGTTGCATATCCTTTGCCTGCTCTGCCCCACTCACAACTACAGCAACTGCACCATTCGAGACAAGACAACAATCCAGTAAATGTAAAGGTTCAATAATCCAACGGGAATTATGGTAATCATCCAATGTTATCGGTTCCCGCATTTGTGCACGTGTGTTATTAACAGCCCAAGCACGTTCAGCAACTGCCACAGCACCAAGTTGATCTTGAGTCGTACCATAAAGTGACATATGGCGGCGCGCTGCAAGAGCATATCCCGTATTCGCACCAAAGTAACCCGCGGTTGAAAAGAGCCCGTTTACACCAGTGGGTCGGATGCTTGTTCTACCCGCAGAACCATAAGCTTGTCCCGTAGAAGTACCTTCCCGCAAAGGAGCATCTGCAAAAACACATACAACATTACTCGCCATCCCTGCATTGATAGCTAATGTTGCATATTGCACCATTTGAGCAGCAGTCGAACCAGCGGCATTCATATGATTTAACAATTTCAAATTTCTTAGGCCTAGAGCATTTTGTAAGGACAAGGAAACACCACCGCCTTGGCTACCTGTAATACCTGCATTTATAAGAAGTCCATCAACCTCAGATTTCTTTAGGCCAGAATCATCTAGTGCATATCGAACAGCATCAACAGCAAAGTCTGTGGAGGACTTTCCATATATACGACCCATCTCAGTAATACCGAGACCAGTAATAGCTGCTGCCCCACGTAAAGGGTGGCTCATTATTCAATCCCCTTTTTTCATTATTTCAACAAACTAAGTTTAATAACGATAAGTCGCATAGTCTCGTGCCACAATTGTATTAGGGAGATTATTTGGACTCACGTCTGAATTTATGTGGGTCAGGATAAGATTATCTGTTCTATCCATAACTTCGCGAAGCTTAGGCATATCATCAATTAAATTCATATGTGTAGGGATATTCTCTGCACGAGAAGAGCATTCAGAAATTAGTAAACTATTGGCACGAGCCAAATCCAAGACACCATCACACAGGGCAGAATCACCGGTATACCCAAAACGCTCATTTCCTATAGAACAATGAAACCCTAGGTTCTGCGATAACCGTGCATCATGCTTTACTCCAACTGCTTCAAGCACTAAGTCATCTGCTGTAAACATTTCACCTGGACGTATTTCCTGCCAAATGATCTCAAAGTCACAATCTTCAAAAAGTCCTGGATAAACAGTTGTACAAATTTCTTTCGCAAGACGCTCAGTCTCAACTGGCCCAACAATTCTTATTGGTTTTTTTCTCTCACGATATTTCCAATGTAACAAAAGAAATGGAAGACCAAGAAAATGATCTCCATGATGGTGACTTAGGACAATAGTTTCAACTTTATTCGGATCAAGGGCTACGTGATGTAATGACATCAAAACCTGGGGTGGTGTTTCAAATAAAATACGGTCATCTACAACAAATCCATTCCAGCAAAGACCTCCAGAAGCAAAGGCATTGCTCGTTCCAATAAATTTAATTTCCATCGAAAAATCCTTTCTCTTATTTAGTTAGTAGTTCCACAAGACCTTTGAAAGCCATTAGCCTGCAACGGACAGGCGAGAGACAATCTTATTATGACAATACGAGTTGGGATCATTAATGTAACAGGATTTGCAGGCCTTGAGGCTGCGCGTCTTTTAAATGTGCATCCAGAAGCAGAACTGGTGGCAGTTACTGGTCGTTCACTTGCAGGGCAATACCTAGGTGAAGCTTTTCCGCACTTAAATGCAGTGTTTGGAAAAACCAAAATCACTGAAACTATCGATGCTGATTTAGATGTCGTTTTATCAGCACTCCCTACAACGGAAAGTGCTGAACTTTGTACTCCTTTTTTTAATGCAGGCACAAAAGTTATAGATATAGCTGCCGACTTCCGTATAAAAGATGCTGCGGAATATCAAACTTGGTTCGGAAAAGAACACCCTTATCCTGAAATACTGTCTGAAGCTGTATACGGACTTCCAGAGTTAAATGCAGAAAAGATAAAAACCGCTCAATTGATTGCAAACCCAGGCTGTTATCCTACCGCGGCAATTTTGGCACTTGCGCCAGCTGTCACGAATGGAATCATAAGTAACTCTATTATTGTTGATGCCAAGTCGGGAATTTCTGGTGCGGGACGCGGCACAGGAGGCGGATATAGTTACAGTGAAGTAAATGAGGATGTTTCTGCATATCGAATCGGAAAACACAACCATCAGCCAGAAATACGCCAAGAACTATCAGCGCTTACACAAGGGAATCTTTCAGATTTACACATATCATTTGTTCCACATTTGGTACCTATGACACGTGGGATTCATGCAACTTGCTATGCTCCTTTAACGTCACCAATCACCCAGGAAGAGCTCAACGATCTCTATAATTCATTTTATGAAAAAGCACCCTTTACCCATACAACAAACACACCTCCTCATACAAAAACAACCCTTGGTAGCAACTTATGTCTAGTACATCCAGTACTAGACGAACGTAATGGCATGTTAATTGTTAGCTCAGTTCTAGATAATTTAGTGAAGGGAGCGGCAGGACAAGCAATTGAAAATTTGAACCTGTTATTCGATCTCCCCCAAAAAAGTGGACTTCCAAACATATCGGTCTGGCCATGACACAAGAGCAAACAGCGATTGACCTTAATGGAACAGTCACTTCCCCAAAGGGGTTTAAGGCTGGAGGAAGCGCCTGCAACATTAAAGAGAGCGGTTCCTTAGATTTAGGAATCTTAACATCTGACAATATTTGTACTGCAGCTGGCGTTTTTACAACGAGTCAAATACGAGCAGCCGCTATTGAAATCGACGAAGAACTTCTAAAAAATGGGCAAGCTCAAACAATAATCGTCAATAGTGGTAACGCAAATGCCAGCACGGGTAAACGTGGTATTCGAGACGCCAGAAAATTAAGCGAACTAGCAGCAAAAAAATGTGGGACTACGCAACACAATTCACTGGTATCTAGCACGGGAATCATTGGTCATCACTTACCTATGGCACTAATAGAAGAAGGCATTCAACACCTGGAACTCACCACACAGGGAGGTCACGATTTCGCACGTGCCATTATGACTACGGACATTGTCCCCAAAACTGGTTCTGTAAAATTCGGAGATTACACTATAGGTGGCTGTGCAAAGGGCTCAGGAATGATCCATCCCAACATGGCAACAATGCTTGCATACCTAACAACAGATGCACCAATTGAACAGAACATGCTGCAAACAACACTAGTTGATGCTGTTGAAAAGACTTTTAATCTTATCTCAGTCGATGGCGATACAAGTCCTAGCGATACAGTGATAATTTTAGCAAACGGAACAGATCAAACTAAAGCAATCAAAGAGGATTCCGAACTAGCCAAAGAATTTGCAGAAGCACTGACAACACTTTGTGAGCACCTTGCTAAAGCAATCGTTCGTGATGGTGAGGGGGCGACTAAATTAATTGAAATAGAAATCGAAAATGCAAAAACCATACCTGAAGCGAAGACTTTAATACGTGATCTAACAACTTCTTATCTTCTTAAAACTGCTGTCCACGGCAGTGACCCGAATTGGGGAAGAATTGTCAGTGTGATTGGTCGATCTAACATTGAAATAGTCAGCGATGCAGTAACCGTGGCCATATGTGAAACACTTGTTTTTGAAAACGGAGAACCCAGTCCATATGATGAGAAAAGCGTTGCAAAAGCTATGGAAAGCGACACCATATCGATAAAGATATCGGTAGGAAGTGGCAACGCATACGCAAAGGGATGGGGTTGCGATCTTAGTGCCGAATACGTACGAATCAACGCAGACTATACAACATGAACGTAGAACCAAATAACAAACCGACAGTCATAAAAGTTGGCGGTAGCACGCTCGAAGATACTGGGACAACATTTCAAGATATTGCAACAAGGGCCAAAAACGGCGAGCAAATTGTAGTTGTACATGGTGGTGGCCCGGAAGCAAGCCAATGGCTTAAAAAAATGGATATTGAAAGTCGCTTTGAAAATGGACTTCGTGTAACGGATGAAAAGGTGCTTCCCGTAGTTACAGCAGTGTACGCAGGACTTATAAACAAGAGATTGGTTGAGGCGCTAAATAATGAAGGGGTACAAGCGGTTGGATTATCTGGATTAGATGGAGAAATAATCACAAGCAACATCAACAACCAAGCACTCGGATACGTTGGAGAACCTAATCAAGTAAATCCAAAACTGCTTAGAACACTTTTTGAAAGTGGTTACACACCAGTCATTAGTCCAATTAGTTTTGCTATAACGAATGGCCAAAGGAAAACGGTGAATGTTAATGCCGATAGTATTGCTTCGATACTTGCAATAGCACTCGAGGCTAAAAAGCTTCTTTTCCTAACTGATACTGATGGGGTCTCTGATTCAAACCAAGCACGTATTCCGATAATTTCTGAAGATGCATCTTTAGATCTGATTGCTAACGGAATAATAAGTGGGGGAATGATCCCGAAAGTACAAGCATGCCTCGCAGTAGTAAGGGAAGGCGTACAAGCACAAATTGTTGATGGTCAAAGAGCTGGTATACTCCTCAACCTTGCAGATCAAGGAACCCTTTTTGAATAGAAGATAGGTAACAAAGACTATCTTTGTTACCTATCTTCTGTAATTCGGGCGTAAATCGCCTGATTTGAAGCCTAATTTGGTGAATTTGGCGCAAATGTTTTGAAAATTACGTTGATTTACGGGATTTGGCACGTTTCTTGGCATCGCAACTTGGAGCGCAGTACTTGCGCTGGTGAGGTCTGGCCTCATGTGCTCGGGAAGAACTCTTAGCGCACCCTACGTCATCAACGCCATCATCGTCAGACTTTTTATAAAGGACATACGTTGAAGCACGTTGAATCACCTGCCGGTTGCAGTGTTGGCATATCCTCACGCGTGGTCGTTTTAGCACGTTACCGCACTCATCAAAATTCTGGCATGGCTCAAACTCAAACTCTGGAAGCTCAACAAGTTCCTCTGCACAAAGCATCCAGATAAATGACAAAAGATCTTTCGGTTGTAGCACCGTTTCGATTTTCAGATTGAGTGGGGTTTCCTTATCCAGTTCTATCTCGTGGCTTAACCTCGATCCGGTGCGCCCGCGTGGAACATCTAAAAATGGGAAACCGGTTAAGGTCGCTTCTCCAAGTTTCACTTCCCCCAAAGTAAATGCCGTGACACTTTCTTTTTGCGGCTCCAAATCTGCAAATGTTAGTTTCACCCCGTCTTGTAATTTTGTTCTGATAGTTGTCGCCAGAACCTCAAGCAATTCCAAATAAGTCACAGACCAGGTGTCTTGCTCCCGGGAAATCTGCCTCTGGATATAGCTTTCTGTTTTTGGCGGTTGTGGGTCTAGTATTGCTCGTTGGAATGGGAAGAAATTATCCTCATCACTCGCTACTTTAGCGGGGTTAGGAACATCAATCATAATTATGGTGGCTGCATCAAGGGCATCAACTTCTGCTGGGTTCAGGTCACGTGATCGTAGTGCATCGAAAACCTGAACGATCCACCAAACAAATCCTGCTTGCTTATTGAACTCGAACTCATCGAACTGATTGCCAGTAAACTGTTCTTGGATCTTTCCCATTACATCATTCGAAGGAAATTCCCCTTTTAGTTGTGGGCTAAATTTATCTTTTACCTCATCAGCAATAACAGCTTTATCTGCTGTGAGTTTTCCGAAGTATGTCAGCCAAT
>MDTE01203834.1_pt1 | contig 60672 bp, 52 predicted proteins | sample 811231 | NCBI WGS metagenome assembly MDTE01 (sample SAMN05326651, study PRJNA326480) | marine metagenome | isolation source: seawater | place: Indian Ocean: Red Sea | collected 2010
ATTTTTCCCAATATCGCGAACTTCGGTGGCTCGATGCCAACCACTATGTCGCGCCATTAAGTGTTGTGCTGGCATTATTCTTTTTGGGTGATTGGCTTGGCGCGGTGTATCCAGCACTTGAAACAACGGGTCTACAATTAATTGTAATTGGATTTTTTTGGAGTACGACACTGCTTTACCATGTCACCTTTGCTGTGAACTCTTTCGGGCACCTCTTTGGCCGACGCCGATACGACACGAACGATAGAAGTCGCAATAACTTTTGGCTGGCTCTACTAACGGCCGGAGAAGGCTGGCACAACAATCATCATCGATATCCAGCTTCTGAGCGCCAAGGGTTTTATTGGTGGGAGATCGATGCGACCCACTACGGTGTTGTTATTCTGTCGTGGCTCCGTTTAGTTTGGGATATTCGAGGTCCAGCCCCGGCTGTGGTGCGAGAAGGTATTCAGGGCGGGGGATTACTGTCCTAGAATTTCCGCTGTACGTTTATGGCGGTATTCAAAGATACGTGTAAGGTCAGAATTAACCCAATCAAGTAATGGCGTGGTAGCTAGTTGTCGGCAGTAAAGATCGAATTTGACGATGTCGGTCATTTCGGTCCCGTGTGTGGTCGGTACAAATTCGTGAAGATGGTCCCAGTGCTTAAACGGCCCGATTTGTTGAGTGTCAACAAAACGATGTGGTGGCTTCCATTCGGTAATAAGAGTTCGCCAAAAGACCGGAATGTAGTGCAAGCGTAGTGTGTAATTAAGCGTTGCTCCCGCAAGTAACGGGTGGTTCGACACAGAAAGAATTCGAAAATGAAGGAAAGGTGGTGTGATGCGTTGAAGATTTCTGGCATCGGCGAAGAACGGGAATACATCTACTGGTGGCCGAGGAACGTATTGTCGGCAGGTAAGACGCCACCCACCATTATCTTCAGACTCAATCTTTATATTGCTTCTTGTCTTCACGTTTAAATACGGCCTTATTGTTTCTCGAATTAGTTGGTGGAAATAGTAGGCTTTTATTTAAAATTAAATTGATTTTCCGGCGAATTGATAATTATTCAATTATAGGGATGTTCTTTATGGTAGCGAGTGAGATCAAGGGCAAGTCAACAGGCTTAACGGATACGTTAACAGACGGACTTGATCGTTACGAGATAGGTCCGAAACTTCGAGAACTTCGGCTCGAAAAGAAAATGGGACTTGTTGAACTCAGTGGTCACACGGGATTATCTGCAGCGTTGCTCTCAAAACTTGAGCGGGGGAAGATGTATCCCACTTTGCCAACATTGCTACGCATATCGATAGTTTTTAGTGTTGGGCTTGAGTATTTCTTTAAACGTGAGGAACCGCCGATCACGATAGTGAGGCGTAAGGACCGGATCCGTTTTCCTGAGAAAACTGGTCGGAGCAAGAATTCATATCATTTTGAGTCATTGGACTTCCCTGTCAAGAAAAAGAAGCTCAGTGCATACCTTGCGGAATTTTTACAACTTCCTGTTGATGATGTGAAGTTGCATAAGCACACAGGTGCTGAGTTTATCCATGTTATTGAAGGGAAGTTGGGTCTGTATGTTCGGGACGGCGAGGAGGAGTTGTCAGAGGGCGACTCTGCGTACCTTCTGTCTAATGTGCCTCATGGCTATCGGCGTATTGGGCGGTCAGCGTGCCGTGCCGTCGTCGTGAGTGTTCCGTGAACCATGAGGCCAAATTACGTCGATATCGACGTGCTTCAACCTTAGTTGTTCCCCGCAAGTTCGCATTCGACTGGCATACCAACCCCGGCGCATTTGAACGCCTGAGTCCACCATGGAACCCGGCTCGAATCGAATCTCGTACAGGGCAAGGTGTTGAACCAGGTGCGACTGTTTCACTTCGTGTCAAAGTAGGCCCTTTATGGTTGCCGTGGGTTGCTGAGCATGGTGAGTGGGAACCAGGATACATGTTTAGTGATCGTCAAGTAACCGGACCTTTTGAGAGGTGGGAACATCAGCACTCTTTTGCCGAACGGGCAGACAACACCGTAGAGTTGATAGATGAGATTCGTTATCAGTTGCCCCTGGGGTACCTGGGAAGACTTGGTGGTCATTATGCTCAGACTGAGATTGATCGCATGTTTGCGTATCGGCATCGGGTCACAGTGCGTGATACAGCGTGGCATGCGCAATATGGGAGCAAGCAGATGAACGTTGCCGTGACAGGATCGACAGGGTTAGTGGGATCGGCCCTTCTGCCCTTTCTGGAGAGTGGTGGGCATACCGTCGTATCGCTACGGCGTGGGACCCGACCTTTATCTCGTCCCCGCGACCAACCGACGTGGGACCCGAACGCGAGTCGACTGTACGGTGCATCTCTGGACGGTGTTGATGCAGTGGTCCATCTTGCCGGAGAAAATATTGCTGCAGCTCGATGGAGTGACGCACAGAAGGCCCGTATTCGGGACAGTCGTGTCGATGGGACTCGTCACTTGTGTGAGGCATTAACTCAATTGGAACATCCTCCGAAGACCCTTGTTGTTGCATCCGCTATCGGGTTCTATGGGGACCGTGGTGATGAACGTCTGACAGAGAACTCTGAACCCGGCACAGGGTTCTTACCGGAAGTCTGCGAGGCGTGGGAAGCTGCGGCCGATGTTGCTCGAGCTGCAGGAATTCGGGTGGTGCACCTGCGGGTCGGAATTGTTCTGACGCCTGCTGGTGGTGCATTGAAGCAAATGCTACTGCCGTTCACTATGGGCGTTGGCGGTGTCATTGGCTCAGGGCAACAATTTATGAGCTGGGTATCTCTCGACGATGTTCTCGCCGCCGTACTTCATGCGTTGGTGATGACAAATGTGGAAGGCCCGGTCAACGTGGTGGCGCCACGTGCAGTGAATAATGCTGAATTTACGAAAACGTTAGGGCGAGTTCTTCGCCGCCCTACGATTTTTCCGTTACCGGGCTTCATGGCTCGTCTTGTATTTGGCGAGATGGCCGATGGTCTATTACTGTCGAGTACGTGTGTCGTGCCCGGTCGTCTTCAGGAGACAGGATTTTCGTTTGGCTATCCAGACTTGGAAGGCGCATTACGTCATCTTTTGGGACGATAGATTTGGCAACGTGACTTACCTATAGTCGGAAGGTCTTCACGACGAGCGGTTGATTGATGAAATGAATCAGCGGAGCGAGTGTCTTGAAGAGACGTAATACGGATGAATAGAACCGAGGGGTGATAGCAAAGCTGGCGGGTTGTCGAACTCCAGCTAAGAGTTGCTTGTATTTCAAGTATCTGGCCGCCGGATGCTTGGGGTCGAATCCGCGCGGCACTCGCTTCAAGCGCTCTCCTTGGAGTTCGCCGAATTGTTTCTGGAAGTCGGATTGCGCAACGATCTCTTGAAGCTCTTTGCCATGTGATGCGATATGTTCACGAAGACGGTAGAGTTGTTGTGGTGTTGGGCGGTAAAGCCCTCCACCGACGAACACGTGGTCGTGAGCGACGTGGAGGTAGAGTCCGCCGCTTTCGTGTTTTGGTAAGTCCTGATGCGGAAAGATTGCCGCTACATGCGTTTTGTACGGTGTTTTGTCGGCAGAAAATCGTGTGTCTCGATAGATTCGATAAATTGATTTCTTTGGATTTGCTATTAGTTCCGGTGCAAAGTCGAGCAGATCACTTTCCATACGATTGACGAAAGTGATCATTGGTTGCCGCACATCCGTTTCGTAACGCTCTCGACTTGCTTTAAACCACTCTCGATCGTTGTGTCGTTTGAGACTACGTAAAAACGACAACGTTTTTGATGAGAACAATAGAGGTGTCGGCAAGACTTACTCCACCAGTGTCTAAGGCGTGACGAATCGAACCTTTGGCACGAGGTTCCTGTTGAATCGTTTCAACTTCTTTGGGCCCAATTGTTGAACCTCATGAAGGGCCTGGTTTGCTTGGTTGAGTAAATCATCGACGTCGATTGTCTGGCAACTCGGTGTGAATGGTTGAAGATAATTCTGGCCACGTGTCAGCATATAGACCGCGCCGTGATGATTACATTGTGAAATGTGATACATCGCGACACCTATTTGCAGAATCCCTTGGTAGAGGTACCTGATCTCGCGGCGTTCATTACGCCACAAATCTTCGAGAGTTTCATGCTGTTCGAAAAACTCACCTCGATTAAACTGCGCAACCCCCTTGAGAAGTAATGGTGGCGGTGTGTCGTCACAACACTCTGGCATTGGTCGGCATTATACTTACGGCCCATGTCGAAGCGTGGGGTACTCAAACACAACCATGCGGATGCTTTAGCGACAGTCCGTGCGGATATCGGTCCGATTGCAATTACAAATTGTAGGATGTGATTCATGCATGTTGTTTATTTGCACGGCTTTGCCTCTTCTCCTGCCTCTTCAAAGGCAACGTTTCTCAAGAGTCGGTTACTGGAGCATGGAGTTACGTTTCACTGCCCTGATTTGAATCGCCCTGATTTCTCGACGATGACGGTTTCGAGAATGGTGAAAGAGGTTCAGGCACTAATTGAAAAACTCTCTGAGGACCCTGTAGTTCTTTATGGGTCGAGTCTGGGATCGTTTGTTGCACTGCATGCCGCAGAGTGTATGTCCACGAAAATCGATCGCATGATTTTATTGGCGCCGGCCTTTGATTTTGGGCGAAGACCGGTCGGAGACCTAGGTGAAGAAGGCATGGCCCGTTGGAAAGATGAAGGCTGGTGTACTTTCACGCATTACGCGACCGAAAAACCGCAGCGCGTACATTACGAACTCTTTCGTGATGCTGAGGAATACGATTCGTTTAGCGTCGATAACATTATCCCGATGCTGATTGTTCAAGGGCGTTACGACGTGGTTGTCGACCCGGCAATGGTTGAGCAGTTTTCGACCACGCGCCCACACGTCGATCTTGTCATGGTTGATGACGATCACCAGTTGGGTGCGAGTTTGGAACGCATATGGGATGAGACTGCTCGGTTTCTTTCCATTGAAACGTGAATCATTCGTTTGTTTCGGCAGCGACATATTTGTTAAAAGTAGGCCTTCACGATGTTCTTACTCCTGCTACGCTCGTTCTGAACGTTGTCTGAAATTAGCACCTTGGTATCGATCGTGATCCCGGTTCTTCGGGACACCTCTCAGCTCTCCGAGCTATTGGCGACGTTACAGCCGGAGGTGACACTCGGTTCGTGTGAGGTGGTTGTGGTTAATGGTGATGGGGCTGACTACTCCATCGAGGATCTACGGGACAGGTATCCATTTGCCCAATGGGTGACAAGCGAATCGGGGCGTGGTCAACAAATGAATGCGGGTGCCGCAGTGGCACGCGGGCGGTGGTTGCTATTCCTCCATGCTGATGTCCGACTTGACCAACGATGGAAAACCATTATTCAGGAGGCGGATGCTAGATCTGTTGTCGTTGGAGGCGCGTTCGCGCTTTCGATAGATTCGTCGCACTGGGCCGCGCGTGTTATTGAAAAGGGGGTCGAGGCTAGAGTGCGGTGGTTCAGATTACCGTATGGAGATCAGGCATTTTTCGTGCGGCGCAATGCCTTTGATCGACTAGGCGGATATGCGGCGTTGCCACTGATGGAAGATGTCGATCTGATCCGTCGCCTGGGCTCTGTTGGAGATCTTTGGTTTCCAGCGGTTCCGGTATATGTGTCAGCGCGGCGTTGGGAGAAAGATGGATGGTGGTTTCGAACGGCCTCTAATCTTTGCCTGGCTGTTCTTTACTTTCTTGGTGTATCCCCTCGGCGCCTGGCATCGTGGTATTACGGAACGACAGGGGTGGCAGTGCAATCGTCACCGAGGACACGCTATGACATCACGGAAAATACTGCTGTGGTGGTGATCATACCTGCGTTAAATGAAGAGAACGCGGTCGGGCAAGTAATCGCTGAAATCCCAGAAGGGATCGACGAGGTTATTGTGGTGGACAATGGCTCTACAGACGGGACGGTGGAGCGAGCGAGGGAGGCCGGTGCTACTGTGGTGACCGAGCTAGCACGAGGTTACGGTAATGCGTGTCTCCGCGGATTAAGTAAGGCAAGATCTGTGGGGGATGTGGTTGTCGTATTTCTTGATGCGGATCGTAGCGATTTTCCGCATGAAATGGTAGCTCTTATTGAGCCGATATGTGAAGGGCGTGCTGATTTGGTGCTTGGTGATCGTGGTGCGAGCGGTCGTCCATGGCATGCACGTGCTGGCACAGAACTTTGTGTGTATTTAATCAATCAATTATGGGGAACTGCGTATCGGGATTTAGGCCCATTTCGTGCGATTCGTCGATCAGCTATCGACCAACTCATGATGCAAGACCGTACGTGGGGCTGGACGATTGAGATGCAGATCAAGGCGGCTGAGGCTGGTCTCGTTATTTGTGAGGTGCCGGTTCGTCAGCGTGCGCGTGTTGGACAATCAAAAATTTCTGGCACGATGACCGGAGCCGTAAAGGCCGGTACGCGAATGCTGTACACCATATGGTGTTTGTGGCGTACCAAGCAGAAGCGTGTCTTGTGAACATGGCTAAGAAGATTTTTGCTCTTGGCGTGGTAATCCTGGCTGTATTTTCCTGGGTTCGACTGATTGATGCGCGTCAAGAAGTTGGCGTATTTCTTGCCTTGATGGCAATCGCATCTGTTGCTTATCTATTAGTGATTTGGCTGGTGCATGCACGTGCGCCCGGGTCGACGACAGCCTTGGTTGGATGTTTGTTTCTCGGGCTAATTTTTCGTGTGGTGTTAGTAAGTTCTTCGCCCATTATGTCGGACGATGTCTACCGCTACATATGGGATGGTCGAGTACAACAATATGGTCTGAATCCTTATGGAAGTGTGCCGAATGATCCAGAGCTGGAGTCTTTGCATACGGAGTTGACCAGACGCATTCATCCGACAAGTGCGGCGTTACCATCTATTTATCCTCCGCTTGCGCAGCGGTTGTTTTACGGTATCACGTCCATTCATGAGTCAGTTGGGGCATTGGCTATTACTATGGTAGTTGCAGATGCCTTGATCGTTGTTCTGTTATGGAGATGGTTGGTCGTAGCGGGACGAAACCGGTGGTGGGTGCTAGCTTATGCGTGGCATCCACTTGTTGTTTTAGAGGGAGCTGGTGGCGCACATATTGATTCGTTTGGGACGTTGCTTCTGGTAGCGTCTGGACTCGCTCTTTCTCTCCGTCGGTCGCTTCTTGCATCTGTGACATTTGCCGGCGCGATCGCGATTAAGTTTGTACCCGTCGTACTAGTGCCGCTGCTGTGGCGGCGTATTCGTTTGGCGCATGCGATTTTGGCAGCGATGGTGCTGGTGCTCCTGTATTTACCTTTTATGCGTGATGGGGTTCTACCCGTCGGGTCGTTGGGGACATATTTATCGCAATGGCGATTTAATGCGCCTTTCTTTCGAGGGTTAGAACCTTTGCTTGGTGTGCCTTCTGTTGTTGTCGCATCCGTGTGTGTAGGTTTATTGGTTGCAGGATTTGCTCGTCGCTACATGAGACGTGATGACCCACGTGCATGGGCGTGGCCGGTCGCCGCTGCGGTCGTGCTTATGCCAGCAATCTATCCGTGGTATCTGATCTGGCTCACGCCGTTTCTCACGGTGGCTGGTACTTTTCCGCTTGTGATCTGGACGGTTACGTCTATCTCGACATATGCCGTTTGGGTATCTGAGTTGGGAGGGGAAGGCTGGAATTTACCTATGTCGGTTGAGCTATTTGAATATGGTTGCGTAGCCGCGAGTGCAGTCGGTATTTACTGGTTTAACAGAAGTTCAGGCCAGGTTGTTTGCTAGGGGTATTGACAACGGTGCATTCGAGGACGACGATCAGTAGACAACAAGACTGCAATCCGGTGCCGGACGATGTTGTGGCGGCCCCGGTAGAGCGTGAGGAATAACGTATGTTGATTAAACAGGCCCCGGATATCCTCTCTTCTGAAATTACACCAGAGCATCTGTATCGGAATCGTCGATCGTTTATTAAAGCAGCGTCCGGTGCAGCACTTGGTCTTGCCGGTGCTACGACGTTCGGAGGAGTGACTGGTGACCTTCTGGCCGCCCCGCAGACAGAGTTGGCCGACCTTAAGCCAAGCCAGTTTAGTACGTCTGACGCTCCAAATAGCTACGATGAAATTACAAGCTATAACAATTTTTATGAGTTTGGACTCCAGAAGGAAGACCCCAAGCGTTATGCCGATGAACTAACGATTGAGCCATGGTCGATACGGGTCGAAGGTCATATGAACAAGCCGGCAGCTGATTACACGCTTGAGGACATTCTAGCTCCGCACCCACTTGAGGAGCGTATTTACCGCTTGCGATGTGTTGAGGCCTGGTCCATGGTTGTGCCGTGGGTTGGGTTTCCACTGGGGGATTTACTTAAGCGTTTTGAGCCGACCTCGCGGGCGAAGTTTGTGAGGTTTGAGACGTTGGTTCGTCCGTCAGAGTTTCGTGGGCAGCGGGCTCGAAACTTGCAATATCCATACGTTGAGGGATTGCGAATGGATGAAGCTATGAACCCGCTGGCGATCCTGGCGGTTGGGCTTTACGGGAAGACACTCTTAAATCAGAATGGTGCACCTATTCGACTAGTCGTTCCATGGAAGTATGGCTTCAAGAGTATCAAGTCCATCGTGAAAATTGAATTCGTCGAAGAGCAACCTCGAAACACTTGGAATATCGCGATTCCTAATGAATATGGCTTTTACGCGAACGTTAATCCGGAGGTTGATCATCCTCGTTGGTCACAGGCAAGTGAGCGTCGGATTGGGGAGTTTTTCCGTCAGCGAACTCAGATGTTTAATGGGTATGGATACCAGGTGGCCAGCATGTACGATGGAATGGATTTAGCAGAGCACTACTAGAATGCTTTGTGGCTAGCGGGCAATTGTGGCGACCAGCCAGTTCATGCGATTTGCCAAAATCCTCTTCTTCGGTTTCTGTCTTGCGCCTACCCTTGTGCTTATTTGGGATTCATTCACCGGTGGTTTGAGCGTTAACCCGATTGAGGATATTACCCACCGAACCGGTGACTGGGCTCTACGTTTTCTGCTGTTAACGCTTGCGGTTACTCCCTTTCGCTGGTTGAGCGGTTGGAATGAAGCGATTCGTTATCGGCGGATGTTGGGCCTCTTTACCTTTTGGTATGCCACTTTACATTTTTCAACCTATGTCGTTTTTGACCACTTTTTTGATATCCGCTCGATTACTGATGACGTCATAGAACGTAAGTACGTGACCGCAGGGTTTCTTGCTTTTGTCTTGATGTTGCCTCTTGCTGTCACATCCACGCAGGGATGGATTCGTAGATTAGGCAAGCGGTGGTTGGTTTTGCACCGATTAGTCTATGTGGCCGCGGTTGCCGGAGTTGTGCATTTTTTGTGGTTGGTCAAGCTTGAGACTAGCGAACCGCTTGTTTACGCAGCCGTATTATCAGGGCTGTTTATGGCGCGTGTCGTTCGTCAGCGGTTTTCGCGTGCGTCAGGGTAGTGGATATTCGGTGGCGAGACGTCAGCGACGTTTTCACTGCAAGGCAACCGTTGGTTACATCTGATTAATGCCTGTCATTCAGTGACCAGTCATATGGGAGGAAGCGGATGTGCGCTCTTCCACTTTGTGCGACCTGTGATGCTGTAGGTGGTCCGTATTTCGAGACAATTCCAGCTATGGCACGATCTCTAGGGGTTCCTTGCGCTTCGACGAGGTTTCCATAATCAGCGATAAAATCGTCCCCGTACCAGTCGAATAAACTCGACACATACAGGTAGTCGCCTTCCACACGAATGCCTTCGTTGCTTGCAAGAAAATCTCGAGTGGCTAGAGTTAGTTGTCGTTCGAGACGGACATCGACATAGGGGACGGACTTTAGTGGCGGACAACTGATCGACGCACAATTTACGGCGAAGTGAATTCGAGGCTCAGAATAATTTTTTCGAAGCACGTTGTGTTCGATGTCGTCGAGCGACATTTGTGAGCCCGCCAGTTGCCACCGAAAAGTTGACCACACGCCGGAAATTTGTTTGATGCTATTTGCCGGATTCCAGAAATCGAACCAGCGACGCTCAATTGGATAGTGGTCAATAATGGCTTGAAGAGTGAATATGTTGTACGCGTTAATCAAAAATGCAAGTTGTCGTGGTGTCGACCAACCGGCGAAATCATTTTCAGTGGTATGCGAAAAAGTCTTGACGAGTTCATCAAGTGTTGATCGACTTTTTTTGAGTGTCGTGTAGTTAACTCTTGTGTCAGCCACATGCTTACGAAGCAGTCGGTGGTAATTAGTGTAGGTGTGGTCGAAGGCAGAGCTTTGTAATACGCGATTGCTTGTCAGTGGGGTGGTCAAATAGAAAAAGATGAGAAGAGCTGACAAAGTGCGGATTGGCACGGCATTAGATTCTCATGTGCGACATTTCTTGACAATGTTAGTAGTGCAGAGAGTGCTGTCTTCTGAGGTAGTTTTGTGAGTTATCTATTGGGAAAAGGTTGTTCAGTTGGAAGTAATTCTTGGCCCGTGGGCGGTCTGGTAATTGCCATCTGTGTCAGGAAAATTACCGTAGGCTGGCTTGTGAGCCTATTCAGGCCGCTATATTGCCAGTTTGGACGCTTGTTTAGCCTGTTCACTGGTGGTTGCGAAGACATGTAAATCATGGCTATCCTATGGATGTTAAACGACTTGTCGCGGGCCCGATACTGGCAGATCAGCCGGTCGGAAAGCCGCGCATCCGTTGGGAGACGGAAGGCTCATGCACAAGCCAATTAAATACGTTGAAAAGGGATTGTCGGTAGCCGCCAATGGCGCCTGGTTTTTCTATGATAAGTACAGCTCAATAATGGAGCGACCTTCGTTCACACCCAATTGGTCCGACAAGCCGTTATTGAAGTCAAACGAAAAGGTCAAACCGCCGTTAGGCTGGCCTCGAGAGACGGATTCGCTGTGCCCCGTGTGTGTGAGAGAAGCGCGGCAAGAAATTCTAGATGGTAAGAAGGACTACAAGATTTTACTGAACGAAAAAGTCGGTGAAATCAAAGCGATGATTGTTGAAAAAGACGGCAAAATCGTGATGGAGAAAGATTGCCCTATTCATGGTCACTTTGAGGATGTAATGGCCATCGATACTGAGTTCTTTCGCCATCTTGAGGAATCGTTTCCTGGCAGTGATATGCGGGCTCATAACGATGAAAAGCTACACAATCATGGTAGCAGCACCATTAAGTATGGCCGGGGTTCGGTTCTGACGGTTGATCTGACGAATCGATGCAACATGATGTGTGACCCCTGTTTCATGGACGCTAACCAGGTTGGTTTTGTACATGAGTTGCCGTGGGAAGACATTAAGACGGTGCTTGATAATGCCATTTCGATCAAGCCGAAGCGGCAGATGTCAGTTCAATTTTCTGGTGGTGAGCCGACGATGTCGCCGTATTTTCTCGATGCTGTTCGTTATTCGAGGAAGGTCGGTTACAACAGCGTTCAGGCAGCGACCAATGGTATCGAATTCGCTAAGAGCTTTGATTTTGCTCGTGCCGCAGCGGACGCGGGTTTGCGATACGCCTATCTCCAGTTCGATGGAATTGGTAATGCGGCGAATTCTCATCGACTGGTTGGTAATTTGTTCGATGTAAAACTGCGAGCAATCGAGAATTTGCACAAAGCTGGCGTAGATATTGTTCCAGTCATTACGATTGTGAACGGCATTAATAATGAACAGGTTGGTCGAGTTGTACAGTTTGCCCTTGATAATCCGAAGACAATTAGCTTCCTTTCATTTCAACCGGTGTCATTTACTGGGCGCGATGAAGAAATTACGCCAGAACGTCGCGAAGCACAGCGCTACACCTTGTCTCATCTTGCACACGACGTAAAGGATCAGACTGGTATTGGCGAACCAACTCGGGATTGGTTTCCAATCTCTTTTATGGGCACGTTTACCGACTGGGCTGACCTAGTTCACGGACCAGAGGAAAACTGGGGTCAACTGAACTGTGGTTGTCATCCGAATTGTGGCATTGGTATGGCCGTAATGATTGACAAGGAAACTAAAGAGTCAGTTCCGTTCACCGCGTTTGTCAAGGGAGAACGCCTTGCTAAGGATATTGCCAGAGTTAACGATGCTGCTGGCAGTCGGACTAGCTCGGTAGTTGGGATGGCGCTCGCGTTGATGCGGAATTACGACCCGTTCAAAGCTCCGACGCACTTTAAACTTTCTGATCTTTTAAAGAAGTTCGATAAGACTTTTGGGGCGACTGGGCATGACTATGGGTCAGTTTCCGGCGATCGAACTAAGGCAGACATTGATAAACGTCGTTCCGACCGATGGAATTTCTTGTTTATTGCTGGTATGTGGTTTCAGGATCTTTTTAACTATGATTTCCGTCGTACCGAACGTTGCATTATTCCGTATGCGACGCAAGAGGGTGAGATTTCATTCTGTGCGTACAATACCGGAATTGGATGGCGCAATATCATTGAAAAAATGCACATGACGGCAACACTGACGAAGTGGTACGACGAACATGGGCGCCATGAGATTATTGCGGGCGGCAAGGATGTGAGCCTTAATTCGACGGAGCATTCCCTGGTCCTTGACCCGGAAGCTGTGGCGGCTGGCATTCAGACTGATCTGGATGAACAGGGGATTGCGAAAAATGCCCGGCAGGAAAAGATTGCGGCTCGTGACGTAACAAACGGCACGGATGAAAAATCTCCAGTGGATGAAAAGGATGCAGCCTATCACGAACAAATGGCTGCACTTTATCGCCAGCATGTTCTTAAAGAAGAAAAACCGTCATTGGTTCAGATTCAAGGGCTTGGTAAGAAGAAAGACGAGCCTGTTGGTGCGAATTAGTGCATGTATAGCTTGGGCCGAATACATAACCGCCGCGAGTGTTTAAGCTCGCGGCCTTCTTTATGTATGTACTTTACGGAGCCACTGGTTCGCTAAAGTCTTTTTCGAAATTGTATTAGTGGCTTCAACGTTCGTTAGGCCGAGCATCGACACTCTGCGTTCAGCCGCCTCGTGTATGCATCTCGAGATGTGGTTCCTTTTGCAGTGTTTCAATCGGAATAAGAGATTGTCTGTCCGCCGCAGTAAGACGTAGTTCCGCGCCGCGGTCACCTCGAGCAGTCCAAACTGATCTGACGAGGTGACGTAGTTCGTCAGTGGATGCGCCGCCGCGCAACGCTTTACGGAGGTCGGTGCCGGTGCGGGCATAAAGGCAGAGATACCAGAGGCCATCCGCAGTGAGTCGACTCCGGTCGCATGCTCGACAGAAGGGTTCTGTCGTTGACGAGATGATGCCGAAGGTTTGCCCGCTCTGAAGCCGGAACCGATCAGCGGGCGCGGAAGAAACCTCTTCGATTGCTGCAACGGGGCCAAATTGTTTCTCGATGCGGTCGATCATTTCGAGGCGCGACACAACGTTGTCAGTGGACCATCGCGTTGCTCCACCTACATCCATGTATTCAATGAATCGAATTTCTGCGCGAACCGAATGGGAGTAGCGAAGTAAATCAAATAATTCGTCGTCGTTTACACCTCGTATAACGACTGTGTCGATTTTAAGATTTGAAAAACCTGCAGCGGTTGCGGTTGCGATTCCTTCCTGGACAAGAGAGACTCCTTCGAATCGTGTGAGTTCTTTGAATCGACGTTCTTGTAGTGTATCGAGGCTAACTGTGAGCCGATGTAGCCCTGCTGCATGCAATTCTTCCGCATGAGAACTGAGGAGTAGTCCGTTCGTCGTTAGGGCGATGTCGTGTATCTTAGATTTGTCGACGAGTTTACGAACAAGGTCTGCAAGGTTCTTGCGTAGTAGTGGTTCGCCGCCTGTTAGGCGAATACGATCGATGCCGACGGAAGTAAATACATCTACGAGTTGACTGATTTCTTCGAAGGTCAGAATGTCATTGCGTGGAAGCCAGACGTAATCTTCTTCCGGCATGCAATATTGGCAACGAAGGTTGCAACGGTCGGTGACAGATATACGCAGGCTTTTGAGCGGGCGTTCAAGCGCATCGACGACTTGCTGGTCTACCATTGCTGTCTATTATCGCACCCTCATGGGACTGTCGGTGTCTTGGCGGGTTCAAACGCTATAATCAACTATTGCACAGGGTTTTTTCAACCAACTTGCTCCGTGCGGTGAGTTAAATGATTCCAGCGATTCGAGGGACACATGACATTCTGCCGAATGAAGTTGGGCGCTGGCAGCGCCTCGAGGCGGTTATCCGTGGTCTTTGCGAGCGCTATGGCTATCAGGAAATACGGACTCCGGTGATTGAGCGGGAAGAATTATTCGCGAAAGGAACGGGCGAGACCACCGATATTGTTCAGAAGGAAATGTACACGTTTGAGGATAAAGGCGGTGAACGCGTCACGTTGCGTCCCGAAGCGACACCAAGCATGGTACGGACATTTGTTGAGCATGGACTCGAGCAATATATACCCACAGTTAAGCTTTTTAGTCTCGGTCCAATGTTTCGCTATGAACGGCCGCAGAAAGGGCGATACCGACAGTTTCACCAGTTGGACGTAGAGGTATTTGGAATTAGTGATGCGATGCTCGATGCCGAGATTATTGAGATGGCGTCAGCGCTTATTCGAGCCCTCAAGATTGAGACTTCTGAGATCGTGATTAATTCCGTTGGCTGTCGAAAGTGTCGGCCAAGATTTACCCAGGCATTACTTGATGTCTTGGGCAATCAACTATCAAGACTGTGTGATGACTGTCAGCGGCGAGCGACAATTAATCCACTACGGATCTATGATTGCAAGGTAAAGGACGATCAGTCGATTATTGATGCATTGCCCCATTCGGTTGATTTTTTGTGCGATGACTGCTGCGACCATTTTCAAATTGTCCAATCTCAGTTGGCCGTGCTGGGGCTCGACCACAGAGTGTCTCATCGACTTGTCCGGGGGCTTGATTATTACACTCGGACTACCTTTGAAGTGCTTGGTTCCAAGCTAGGCGCGCAGAATGCTCTGTTGGGTGGTGGCCGTTATGACGGCCTCGTTGCGCAACTCGGTGGTCCAGACCGAGCAGGGATTGGTTTTGCGGCTGGACTCGAACGACTAGTGCTTGCGATGCCTGAACAGAGTAGCGTTGCAACGCCAGATGTTTTTGTTGTCGCACTGGGAGAGGATGCCAGACAGTCAGCTCACTTACTTGTACGGGATCTTCGAAATGCTGGACTTACGGCGTTGATTGATTACGATGCTCGATCACTTCGCGCACAGATGAAACGAGCTAACAAGACGAATGTGCGTTACGTAGTGATGCTTGGGGATGAAGAGCTTGCGCGTGATGAGGTGACGTTGAAGGACATGGAGTCAGGTGTTCAGACGGCCGTCGCCAGAAAGGCGGTGGTGCAGCGAATAGCTGTAGCCGATAAGGAAACAAGTGACTGACGATATTCGAAATTTGGCACGCAGCCATACCTGCGGCGAACTTCGCCCTGGTGATGTTGGAATCGATGTAGTGCTGATGGGGTGGGTCCATAAGATTCGAGATCTTGGCTCGCTTATTTTTCTTGACATTCGTGACCGCTACGGAATTACTCAGGTTGTTGCTAGAGAAGGTGATGATACGTTGGCGGTCGTCAAGCAGGTCCGGCCTGAGTATGTGGTGGCAATTACCGGGCCGGTAGAGCGCCGATCTGAAGATACACTCAACCCAAAGATCGGGACTGGGGAGGTTGAAGTTGCTATTCAGTCATTGACTGTGCTGAGCGAGGCAAAGACCCCCCCGTTTCAAATAGACGAGGAAACACCGGTTTCAGAAGAAGTTCGGCTTCGCTATAGATATCTTGATTTGCGGCGAGATCGAATGCGAAAGAATATCGGATTACGACACCGAATTATGCTTGCTGTAAGAACATCTCTTGACAAGCAGGGTTTCTGGGAAATTGAGACACCGTTACTTACGAAGTCAACGCCGGAAGGCGCGCGGGATTACCTTGTTCCAAGCCGATTGCGCCCTGGCGAGTTTTATGCACTGCCTCAATCACCGCAAATTTTCAAGCAGATTCTCATGGTTTCAGGGATGGATAAGTACTTTCAGATCGTTAAGTGCTTTCGGGATGAAGATTTGCGAGCAGATAGGCAGCCTGAATTCACGCAGATTGATGTCGAAATGTCATTTGTGAATGAGGCGATTGTCTTCAATACCGTAGAAAGACTCATCCAGGATATTTTTCAGGTTGTCGATCGTAAAGTGCATCGTCCGTTTGATCGCCTTACTTACGATGAAGCAATGAATCGTTATGGCACCGATAAGCCAGACCTTCGGTTCGGAATGCCTGTAGAAGAAGTATCCGATGCTTTTCGGAGCGGAAAATTTAAAGTATTTCGAGAACTAATTGATGAGGGTGGAGCAATTCGAGCAATTGTCGTGCCAGGAGCTGGACGTCAATCGCGTGCGCAAATCGATAAGCTGGTTGACGAAGCTATTGCACTTGGGGCGAATGGCTTGGTGTGGGTGCGGCGTTCTGAGCAAGGCGATGTGCAGAGCTCTATTTTAAAAGTTGCTGGCGAGGAAGCCTTAACGCGTGTCTGGGAGATGGTTGGTGCTCAAGATGACGACTTGGTACTCGTAGCAGGTGGTTTTGGATATGAAGCATCCGTGTTACTTGGTCAGTTGCGGCTTCTCGTAGCTCGACGCGAAGATTTAATTGATGAGAATGCTATCGCTCTCGTGTGGGTGACCGACTTTCCTTTGGTTGGGTGGAGTGACACGGAACAGCGGTTTGTGTCCATGCATCACCCGTTCACTTCACCTTGTACCGAGGATCTTGGCCGACTTGAAGAAGAGCCCGAGAGTGTCCGTGCGCAGGCGTACGATCTTGTATTGAACGGTAGCGAAATAGCTGGTGGAAGTATTCGTATTCATGATTCTGCTGTACAGGCCAGTATTTTTAGGCTTTTGAAAATATCTGATGCTGATGCAAGAACACGGTTTGGATTTTTCCTTGATGCATTAGAGTACGGTACGCCACCGCACGGTGGGATAGCCTTTGGACTTGATCGAATAATTGCTATCTTGGCAGGAGAACCGTCGATCCGAGATGTGATGGCGTTTCCGAAAACAGCGGGTGCTGTTGATTTGATGGCAGGATCACCGTCTACAGTAGACAAACAACAACTACGCGACCTTCATCTCGAGAGTTAATTCGTGATGAACAATCTTGACCAGCGATCGGTTTGCGTGTTATCGATACGCTAAACACGCGTGCCAGCGACTCCCTTATCCGTCAGCATTTCTGTTCCTGATGAAGGAATCGAAACCTTGTTTGGTTCTCGAGATGAGAACCTCAAACAGTTAGAGCGATGCTGTGACGTGAAAATTCGGACTGATGGCCATGAATTATTGGTTACGGGAGCTCCTTTAGATCTTAGGCGGGTAGAGCTAATCGTTAATGGTTTGGTAGGGCTCCTTCGCGATGGCTATCATTTTTCAAGAGACGATGTACTCCGTGCGGCCGCGTTAGTCGATCAAGACCTGCAGGTTGACCTACGAGAGTTTTTTGTTAAGGGGCCGTTACGTATATCCGACAAACGTCAAGTTACTCCAAAATCAGTAAATCAAAAAAAATATCTTGATGCGATCGATCAACATGACGTGGTCTTTGGTATTGGCCCGGCCGGAACCGGCAAAACATATCTTGCGATGGCTCAAGCCGTAGCGTATCTGACCTCGAAGAGAGTTAGGCGCATTATCTTGGCGCGCCCAGCTGTTGAGGCGGGTGAAAAACTTGGATTTCTACCCGGGGATTTGCAGGAAAAAGTAAATCCGTATTTACGGCCTCTATACGACGCACTGTATGACATGCTCAGCGCGGACCGTGTTGAACGATTGATTGATCGTGACGTCATTGAAATCGCGCCGCTAGCGTTTATGCGCGGACGGACGCTCAATGACGCCTTCGTAATCCTTGACGAGGCTCAGAACACGACAACGGAGCAGATGAAAATGTTCTTGACCCGTCTCGGATTTGGGTCGAAGGCGGTTGTTACTGGAGATATAACGCAAATTGATTTGCCGGTGGGGCGAACATCTGGTGTTGTCGAAGCGATGAACATTTTACGGAATATAGATGGAATGTCGATGGTATTTTTTAATGACCGTGATGTTGCAAGACATCCTTTGGTTCAGCGAGTCGTAAACGCGTATGAATCATCATCATCCGAAGAAGCGACCCATTCTAAACTCGATGATAAGTGATTGGATTATTTTGGTACTGTTTCTGAAGGTGTTTTGGTGAATCGAAACCAATTAAAGGTCGTTGTGATGGATGGGCGCGGTCGTACCGTCAGGGCCGATCGGCTACGCCGTTGGCTTGTGGAGGTAGCCCCACGGTCTGTCAGAGGTGAGTTGGCATTGGTATTGGTAAGCGATCGAAAGATGCGAGCACTTAATCTTCAATTTAGGGGTGTCGATCGAGTAACGGATGTACTGTCGTTTCCGGTATGTCGAGAGGGCGTATCGCTAGTCTCGCTTCCTACGCATGAGCGGTATCTTGGTGATGTAGTGATAGCAAAAGGTGTTGCGGTTCGGCAAGCACGGAATGCTGGACACCGACTGGGAATCGAATTTCGGAGACTGGCTCTGCACGGACTTTTGCATCTGCTTGGTTATGACCATGAGCGTGACAATGGTGAGATGACTCAACGTGAGATGAAGTTACGACGTATAGGGGGCATACCGTGATTCCCCTAGTGATATTTCTCTTGATGTGCGCCACCGTGTACATCGGGACTGTCGCTGCGGCATTTGCCGCGTTAATGCGACTTTCTCTACGGCTTGACGCAGAGCGTCACGATTGGCTTGATCGGCTTGGTTACCTTGAAAATCCGATTAGGCTTTTTGTTCCACTTCGTTTTATGGAAGGAGTGGTTCTTTCCGTCGTCGCCACTGTCGCCATGCTCGTGACTGATGCACAAAGTTTTTCAGGTGTAACAATGGTTGTAGGGGTTGTGGTTATGTATGTGATTACGTTTGGGCATCTAATTCCTCTCACAATCGTTCGTCGAGATCCGGTGCGAGTGCTGGAATTGTTGCTGCCTCCTTTGCAGGCCGTGATTCGAGTTTTACAGCCCCTAGCTTTACCGCTTTTTAGAATAGTGTCAGGTGGGAGAATTTTGAGTCAGGGTGTCGCCACCGGTGATGTGATGCCCCAAGTTGATGGGAATAGGAATTATTTTGAGCGAAAAGTTGAGATCGGGCCGAGTGGTAATACCACGGAGCAGGAAGCCGAAGAACATGCGTTGTTACAGTCAGTCGTTGAATTTGGCGACACTCTTGTTCGCGAAGTAATGACTCCACGTCCTGACATTGTAGCTGTATCGTCTGACACGACATTAGAGGCATTACGGAAACTGTTTACAGAGGAACAGTACTCACGGTTGCCGGTATTCGAAAACAATTTGGATACGGTGATTGGATTTGTATTCTTAAAAGATTTGGTTGCACTAGGCAATCGTTCTGGGAGCGATCATGTTTTAGAGGAATTATTACGGCCAGCATACGTGGTGCCAGAAACGAAACGTGTTGCTGAACTTCTTAAGGAATTACAACGTAAACACGTACAGAGTGCGATTGTCCACGATGAATACGGCGGTACGGCCGGGCTCGTGACGATCGAAGACCTTCTCGAAGAGATTGTTGGCGAGATTCGTGATGAATATGATGTGGAGACAGATCCGATTGTGGAGGAGGCGGACGGCACGGTTGTATTTAGTGGCGGTGTTAGTATCGACGACATGACCAAGCGGCTTGGGATCACGATTGAGTCGCAAGGATTCGAGACGGTTGCTGGTTACGTGTTGGCTCGATTAGGGCGTGTGCCGCAGGTTGGTGAGAACTTTGATATCGATGACGTGAATGTGTGTGTGATTGAAGCTGAGCGGCGGCGAGTACATAGAGTGCGGCTTCGGAGACGTTTTTCAAAGGAATCGGATTAGTCTCGGTGAAGTCTGGTGTCGTTTCGATTGTCGGACGTCCCAATGCGGGAAAATCTACACTGATCAACCGGTTTATCGGGGCCAAGATAGCTATTGTTTCTGATAAACCACAGACTACGAGGACCAGAATTCTGGGTGTCCAGCATGGCACGCGGGAAAGACCTGGTCAGGCGGTATTTGTTGATACGCCAGGCATTCACCGACCGTTGCATCGCATGAACGTACGGATGGTGGACCAAGCTGTAGAGGCGATCACCCAAATGGATGTAGTTGTTATGGTCGTTGACGCCGCAGTTTCCAGTGGTGCTGGAGATCGCTTCGTTCTTGATTTGGTCAGTCGTGCGAGTGGACCAGTGATTTTGGCGCTAAATAAAATTGATCTCGTTAGCAAGCCGCGGCTCCTTCCAATGATTGACCGATATCGAACGCAAGGAAATTTCGTCGGATTTGTGCCGGTTTCTGCTTTGTCCGGAGACGGTATTTCTAATCTGGAAGAACTTATTTGGGAATGTCTTCCAGAGGGCATACCGCTATACCCAGATGACTATCTTACCGACCAGCCGGAGCGAATGCTTGTGGCTGAGATGGTTCGCGAGCAAGTGCTTCATGAAACCCAGGACGAGCTACCATTTTCCACAGCCGTAGTCGTTGATCGTTTTGATGAGACGAATTCGGATGGTCTGATGCGATTGTACTGCTCGATTATCGTGGACCGTGACTCTCATAAACCGATGGTCATCGGAAAAGGTGGAGCACGGATCAAACAGATCGGGACAGAAGCTAGAGCAGAAATCTCCCGGTTCTTTGGTGTACGTGTTTTCCTGGATTTGCACGTTCGTGTTCGTAAGGGGTGGCGGGAAAGTGATCGAATACTTCGCGATATCGGAGTTAACCGCTGATTGATGCGTGATAACATTTGTGTAGGTGTTAGGAGAAGTGGGACAAAGTTCCGTAACCAAACACGGTATCCACAGGTTTTCGGGCCTCGTGGGCAAAGAAGACCATGCCGCCTCTACGTCGAATCGATGTCGTGCTCGATTCAGTCAAACGACTGCAACGGATTGGTGCGACTGGAAACCTGTCAAACCTTCTTCAAAAACAGCATCCTGCTGATCTTGCCGAAGTTTTAGGCGAACTTTCTGACAGCGAACGACGGACGGTATTCAATACGCTCATCGCGCATAACAGCCGATTGGGTATGGAAGCTCTGAGTGAGTTAGACCCTGAAGTCGCTGAAACACTTCTAGTCGACCACGCGCCTGACGAATTAGCCCGTTTGTTCACGGAACTTCCGACAGATGATGCGGCGGCACTAGTCGGTCAATTGCCCAAGGAACTGTCTTCTGCTGTGCTTGAATTAATGCACGGTGCTGATTCTGATGATGTGCAACACCTACTTGAGTACGAAGATCAGACAGCCGGTCGGATCATGAATCCGAATGTATTTGCACTGATGGAAGATCTTACGGCGGGTGAAGCCATTATGGAGTTGCAGCGATCACGTGAGGTTGAGATGGTGTTCTACCTTTACGTGGTCGATGAACGACGTCACCTCGTCGGTGTCGTGTCACTTCGACGATTATTGCTGGTGTCGCCAGAAACTCCGCTTGAAAGAATCATGACTGCGGAGTTGATTAGTGCTCGTGTTGATACTGATCAAGAGGATGTTGCTCGGGAGGTGGCTAATTACAATCTGCTGGCGATTCCAGTAGTCGATGAGGAGAATAAGCTCGTTGGTGTTATTACGGTGGATGATGTCATTGATGTCATTAAAGACGAGGCGACTGAAGATATTCTTAAACTTGCCGGTGTTGCCGCTGATGAACACGTGTTTACGTCACCGATGGAAGCGTGGCGTAAGAGGTTGCCATGGTTAGCAATCAATCTGGTTACAGCTACGTGTGCTGCATTAGTCGTTAGAGAGTTTCAGGCTACAGTCGAAGAGGTAGTTGCCCTCGCGGCATTTATGACCGTAGTTGCCAGTATGGGAGGAAACGCTGCCACTCAGACACTGACTGTCATTGTGCGGGGTATCGCGCTAGGTGAATTAACTTGGAGTAATTCACGGCGAGTACTTGGCAAGGAGGCGCTGGTCGGGATTGGCAATGGGGTCGTTCTTGGAGGCGCTGGTGCTTTGGTGGCCTGGTGGATCGTGGGTAATCCATATATCGGTGGTATTTTGGCACTTGCGATGCTTATCAATCTTCTTGTTGCCGCTATTGCGGCCACCATGATTCCGATCGCCCTGAGAGCACTCAAGGTTGATCCGGCGCTTGCTTCATCGGTGTTCATCACAACACTTACAGATGTATTTGGGTTTTTTGCATTTCTTGGTTTGGCGACATTTTTTTTACATTACTTGCAGCGGGCCGCGTGAGTTTACAGATTACCGGCGTAGAATGTCTCCGGTAGTTTAAAATACGTTTGGACCTGTTCTCCGGTGTAGGTCCTACTAGTGTCAGATGCCGCTTTATACCGCCGACGCGCTTGTTCTGCGCACTTACAAGCTTGGAGAAGCGGATCGGATCGTTATATTTTTGACGGCTGATCGAGGTAAGAGACGGGGTGTCGCGAATGGCGCTCGTCGCCCGAAATCGAAATTTGCTGGTGGATTAGAGCCACTGACCGTTGGTCGGGTGGCTTATTTTGAGCGTGAACAGCGTGAGCTTGTCCGGTTGCAGTATGTTGAACCGACTTGTTCGCCGTTAAAGAGGCCGACGGAGGAGGCGCTGGCGCATGTTAGCTATTTTGCAGAGTTACTAGACGAATTGACCTTAGACGCTGATCCAGCAGAGGCCTTGTTTCGCCTTGGGGCATCAGTGGCAGAGGCGACGACAAGTGGCGGGCCGGTTGAACGTCTGGCTCGCTATTTCGAATACTGGTTGCTTCGATTACAAGGAGTTTACCCGGCGACGGCCAGGTGTTCTCGGTGTGGAATGGCTTTGACGAATGGTGCACAGATGTTTCCTGCGGTAGGAACGCTAGAGTGTCCTGGTTGTAAATCGCCGGAACATGGCGTTGAACTTTCGGCCGAGGCTCTGGATTTCTTGCAGAAAGCCAAAACAATCAGACCAGGACAACTAGGTGACATTGTGTTATCTACTCAGGGAGTCCGACAGTTGGCGTCAGTGCATCGGTTACTGATTAAGGCCCATCTCGACAAGGAGTTAAAGTCTGCGAGGGTATTGCGTGAACTTACTGACGGTAAGGTGTCCTAAACGATAGCTATGACTTTTCAAGACCTTATTCTTTCGTTGTCCAAGTTTTGGTCAGCTCAGGGCTGTTTGTTGCAGCAACCATTAGACATTGAGGTTGGTGCAGGAACCATGCACCCGGAGACATTTTTACGGGTACTTGGTCCCAAACATTGGAATGTTGCGTATGTGCAGCCGTCTCGTCGGCCTGCCGATGGTCGTTTCGGAGAGAATCCGAACAGACTTTTTAAACATCATCAATTTCAGGTCATCTTGAAACCATCACCTGACGATGTTCAAGGACTCTATCTACAAAGTCTCAAAGCTTGCGGGATCGACCCCTCCCGGCATGATGTTCGTTTTGAGGAGGATAATTGGGAGTCTCCAACCCTCGGCGCTTGGGGAATTGGGTGGCAAGTATTGCTTGATGGATTGGAAATCACCCAGTTTACCTATTTTCAGCAGGCTGGCGGTCTCGATCTAGCGCCAATTTCTGTTGAATTAACCTATGGACTCGAGCGAATCGCAATGCATCTTCAAGGTGTTGAGAATGTTTATGACTTGGAGTGGGGTGCGGGTGTTCGGTATGGTGACGTACGGCTTCGTGAAGAAATTGAGCAATCAACATATGTGTTTGGGCAGGTTGATATGCCAACTGCTGAGTTCTCTTCCCAGCATCGAGCGTTGTTTGATAGTTATTACATTTTTTCTGAGCGACTGCTTGCATCTGGATTAGTGCTTCCTGCACTCGATTACTGCTTGAAGTGTTCGCACGTCTTCAACATTCTCGATGCGAGTGGCAGTATTGGAGTTACTGAACGCGCTGCCTACATATTACGCGTAAGAAAGCTTGCCGTCTCGATTGCGCATGGGCACGTTGGTTCAGAACAGACTGGTAAAGATGAATCAGACAAGGATGAAAAGGTAAGCAAGTAATGGCCGGACACTACTCGGAGTTACTCATTGAGATCGGTTGTGAGGAGATGCCGGCGAGCTGGTTGCCAGTCATAACTAGTAATTTCGTTGCCGTTTTAGAGTCACGTCTTACTCAGGCGCGGATTGTTTGTGAGACTCCGATTAATGCCTTTAGTACGCCCCGTCGTTTTGGCGTGTGGACAGAGCGTATGCATGATCGACAGGCTGAGCTTGAAGAAATGATCACGGGGCCTCCTATGAGCGCATCATTTGATGCTGACGGATCGCCTCGTGCAGCAGCCATTGGGTTTGCGCGTAAACAGGGTGTACAAGTCAGTGATCTTGATTGTGTGAAGACTACGAAAGGTGAGTATCTTGCGTATAACAGGCGACAGCAGGGAGAAGACACGATAGATGTTCTTCCTGGTGTGCTTGCCGACGCCCTGCGGAACATTAATTTTCCGAAGCAGATGCATTGGGATGCAGTAATCGACGACGGGCATGGTGAATTTGTTTTTGGACGTCCTATTCGTTGGTTGGTCTTTCTTTTTTCTGGTCGAGTTGTGCCTTTCGAGATTAATCGTTCGGAAGGGGCTGATACGACTGGTGTTCAACGGGTGCGAAGTGGTGCTGTCACTTATGGGCATCGATTTTTTTGTCGGACGGGTGAGCCAGGTGTAGCACTTTCAGTAGATTCATATGAGAGCTACAAAAGCACGTTGGCAGATGCGTACGTTCTAATTGATCGAGAAAAGCGTCGAGATCGTATTGCGAGCAAATTGAAGAGGTGTGCAGACAAAGTGGGTGGCATTGTTGCACCGCTTGGCCGAGGTAGCGCATTGCTTGATGAAGTGCCAGACCTTGTGGAATACCCGGCTGTTGTCACAGGTAGTTTCCCGAAAGAGTTTTTGTCGTTACCGGATGAGGTTTTGTCCACCACGATGATTCATCACCAGCATTACTTTCCTGTGATTGATCAGGACGGGGAGCTTAAAGCCAACTTTCTCGCCGTAACCAATACGCCACGGGACAATGTCGCTCGAATAGCACGCAACTCCGAGCGCGTGCTCGTGGCGCGTCTTCGTGATGCACGGTTTTTCTGGGAGGGTGATCGGGCGCATCGCCTTGATGATCGTCTCGACCGATTGGACACGCTGCTGTTCCACAAAAAACTTGGAAGCTATCGAGACAAATCTAAGCGCATCGCGTTACTGTCTTCGAAGATTGTTGGGGATGTTCTTGGCCAAACGGATGCTGTTGAACACGTGGAGCGGGCGGCCTTACTTTCAAAAACAGACCTCACGACTGATATGGTTGGTGAGTTTCCTGAACTTCAAGGTGTTATGGGGGGGATCTACGCTCGAGAGCAGGGTGAACCCGAAGAAGTCTGGAAAGCGATTTATTACCACTACTTACCTGTTGGTATTCAGCCTGATACCCCACCGATTCGACATGATCTAGGCGTGGCAAATGTTACGTGGGCGGCGTTGTCTATTGCGGACAAAATCGATACGGTTGTCGGTTTATTTGGCGTTGGTGAGAAACCTACTGGGTCAAGAGACCCGCTTGGTATCCGGCGACAGGCGCAGGGGATGCTCCGGGTGTTAATCGATCTGCCCGTCCTCGTTGGGGTAGAGAAACGTATATCTATTGGCCACATCAGACGATTAGCACGCTCAGTGCATAGAGAAATAGGTGGTGACGGGCAAGAGCGTGAATCCGTATTTTTTCTTGAGCGTGTGCGGTATTTGTTGGAAGAGCGAGGGTTTGATGTTCGCAATGTGCGTGCCGTGACTCATGGAGATATTGATCAACTCCGTCCACTGGATGCGTTACGGAAACTTCAAGTTCTACCTGAGTTTACTGACAGTCCTGACTTTCAACAGTTAGCAACGTTATTCAAACGTGTGAAGAATATTGCCCGTGAGTTGTCAGTCGAAGAATTCAATGAAGCTGATCGCATAGATCCTAAACTCACTGCGTTGCTTACGGAACCTGCAGAGCAGTTATTGTTGCAAGAACTGAGTACTCGGCAGGCTGTTATAGAAACGGCGGTATCCTCTGGTCAAGGCTACAGGGAGGCGTTTGCGGACGCGGCCAAATTAGGCCCCGCTGTCGATCAGTTTTTTACGGATGTTTTTGTTATGGCGGACGATGCCGACTTGCGGCGAGCACGACTCCGCCTTGTGAAACGAGTAGAGCAACTCATAGTCCAGTTAGCCGACGTGTCGGAGTTAGTACAGGAGTCGTAGGATCGATGGCGAGGAAAACCACAAAAAAAGTTATCAAGAGACGTGAGACAAAGGTCTCCGAAAACAAAACAAAGCGTGCGGCGAGCGCTCGCACGTCTCGGAAAAAGTTTGTGTATTTTTTTGGCGATCGTAAAGCCGAAGGTGACCGTGGAATGCGCGATTTGCTTGGCGGTAAAGGCGCGAACCTGGCTGAGATGACTAATGCAGGGTTGCCGGTTCCGTGGGGTTTTACCATTTCGACGGAAGCCTGTACGACTTACTACGAACAGCGAAGAAAAGTTCCGCGTGTGATCGAGGATGAGATGGAGCAACATCTACAGCGTCTTGAAAAGCTTACTGGGGCGAAACTGGGTGCGAGAAACCATCCGTTGCTGGTATCGGTTCGTTCTGGATCAAAGTTTTCTATGCCGGGGATGATGGATACGATTTTGAACCTGGGTTTGAACGATAAGGCAGTTGAAGGGTTGAAAGATCGAACTGCGAATGGACGATTTGCGTTCGACAGTTATCGTCGATTTGTTCAGATGTTTGGAAGTGTTGTACTCGATGTGCCGAAAGAACTATTTGACGATGAGTTTGCCCGTATTAAATTGGCGCATGGAGCGACGCTTGATACGGAACTTGACGAGAACGCACTCCGTGAAACGGTTGCCTGTTTTAAAGGAGTCATTAAGGGTTCGACTGGCCGTGCGTTTCCGGAGGACCCGAGGAGACAACTTCGTATGGCCCGTGACGCAGTATTTCAGTCATGGCAGAACCCTCGGGCGACTGAGTATCGTCGGATTTACCATATTCCTGATTCGATCGGCACCGCGGTGAATGTCCAGACAATGGTATTCGGGAATACAGGCAACAAATCTGGAACAGGGGTTGGTTTTACGAGAAATCCAGCGACTGGAAAGAAGGAATTTTACGGCGAGTTTTTGATCAATGCCCAAGGGGAAGATGTTGTCGCGGGTATTCGTACGCCACAGCCAATTGGTGAACTGAAACGCGTCATGCCGAAGGTGTATGCGGAGTTACGAGACATTACGACTCGGCTCGAACGTCATTATAAAGACGTGCAGGATTTTGAGTTTACTGTTGAGGAAGAACGTTTGTATATGTTGCAGACGCGAAATGGTAAACGTACAGGCCACGCAGCTGTTGTGATCGCAACGGACTTGGTTTCTGAAAAACTGGTAACGCAGAACGAGGCCATACGTATGGTAGATCCCGACGCGCTTTCCCAACTTTTGTCGCCAGTCTTTGATCCTAAGGCGTGGGCAAAATTGCCAACCGCTACGCGCGGACTTCCAGCATCGCCGGGAGCAGCGTGCGGCCAAGTGGTGTTTACTGCTGATGATGCAGTCGAATGGACACGGGAAGGCAAGAAAGTCTTGCTCGTTCGAAAGGAAACAGTCCCCGACGATATTCATGGCATGCATGTATCCGAAGGTGTACTAACCGCAACGGGGGGAATGACCTCCCATGCTGCGGTCGTCGGTCGACAGATGGGCAAGCCATCCGTAGTGGGTGCCGGAGCTCTCCATGTCATCGAATCTGAGCGGGTTGCCACGGTTAATGGGCATTCATTCGAAGAAGGGGATTACGTTTCTTTTGATGGCCTGACTGGCGAAGTCAAGATTGGAAAAGTTGCAACTACGCCGAGTGAGATACTTCAGGTCATCGCAGGAACGCTTCATGCAAAACGTTCAGATATCTACGGACGATTTTCAAGGTTGCTTGGCTGGGCTGACAAAATTCGCCGACTCGGTATTCGCGCCAATGCCGACTTGCCGGACCAAGCGGCAATGGCTCAAGCTTTCGGAGCTCGGGGTATCGGACTGTGTAGAACAGAGCACATGTTTTTTGGAGAGGACCGTATTCCGATCGTTCAGCGAATGATTCTTGCTGAGAATGAGATTGATCGGCGCAAAGCGTTGAGTGAACTGTTGCCGTTGCAACGCAAAGATTTTTATGGGGTCTTTAAGGCGATGCGTGGTGAACCCGTTACCATTCGGCTAATTGATCCGCCTCTGCATGAATTCTTACCGAAACGTGAAGAGTTGATGGTTGATATTGCGCGTTTGGAATCGCAAGGAAGAAGTAGTGGACTCAGTCGCAAGCGAACCTTATTACGCCGCGTGGAGCAACTGCATGAATTTAACCCCATGATGGGGCATCGTGGTGTTCGTCTGGCAATTAGCTATCCAGAGATAACTGAAATGCAGGCGCGGGCCATCATGGAGGCCGCGTGCATGCTTGCCAAGGAAGGTGTGAAGGTCGTTCCAGAAATTATGATTCCACTTGTCGGTCATGTCGGTGAACTGCGCGATCAAAAAGCTGTCATTGATCGTGTGGCGGCGGACACCATGCGGAGCGCTAACGTGAAGGTGCGTTATTTAGTAGGGACCATGATTGAATTGCCTCGGAGTGTTGTAACGGCCGATGATATTGCTGAGCAAGCTGATTTCTTTTCGTTTGGAACAAATGATCTGACGCAGATGACATTTGGATTTTCGAGAGACGACTCTGCGAAATTTCTTCCTGATTATCAAGCCCGTGGTATTTTGACGCGTGACCCTTTTGCATCAATCGATGTTGAGGGTGTTGGTTCCTTAGTGCGAATTGCTGTGGAGAAGGGCCGTGGCATCAAGTCAAAGCTTAAACTTGGTGTCTGTGGTGAACATGGTGGAGATCCGGCATCGATACGATTCTTTGAGAAGGCCGGACTAGATTACGTCAGTGCATCTCCCTATCGCATTCCTACGGCCCGTCTTGCTGCTGCGCAGGCGGTACTTGTTAAAGATTAGCCTCGGACATCATGGGTTCGATTAATCGACTTCCGCCAGGCTTAGCGAATCAAATCGCGGCGGGTGAGGTGGTTGAACGTCCGGCATCTGTTGTCAAAGAACTTGTTGAAAATTCGATAGATGCTGACAGTCAACGAATTAGCGTTACTGTTGAATTCGGAGGTAAACGCCTTATTCGCGTTGAAGATGACGGGATCGGTATGTCATCCGAAGATGCGTTGCTCGCGATCGAAAGACATGCGACGAGTAAGGTCGGACGTCTTGAGGACCTGAATGCCATTGCGACACTCGGGTTTCGTGGCGAAGCATTACCCAGCGTTGCTTCTGTGTCACACCTGCTGCTTCGTACACGGTCGTCGGGAGCTTCCCATGGTGTGGAAATACGTGTTGACGGTGGCGGCGAACCAACTGTTACGGAAACGGGATCGCGAGAGGGGACAACGGTCGAAGTTCGGGATCTATTTTTTAATGTACCAGCGCGAAGAAAGTTTCTGAAGTCTGATGGCGCAGAAACGTCGCACATTTCGCGTGCTATGACACAACTAGCCCTCGGAAATTATGGAATAGGTGTTACGTTGATCAGCGGCCGGCGAACACTTATTCAGTGCGCACCGGTATCCAGTTTCGCTGAACGGTTTTATCAGATCTACGGGGAACGACCGGACTTGGTGCATGTTGAGAAGGAGGCCGCTGGGATCCGATTGTTTGGGTGTGTTGCAGCGTTAGCTGAGCAAGGTCCGACAAGGGGTGCACAGCATGTATTTGTGAATGGCCGCATGGTGAAAGACAAGACTATAGGTCATGCTGTGGTCGAAGCGTACAGTCAGGCCAGCATTAAACCACGAAGCCCTGAGATTCATCTGTTTTTGGAAATGCCACATGATCGTGTGGATGTAAATGTACATCCAACAAAAGCGGAGGTTCGTTTCTTAGAACAGTCTCTTGTTCACGAACTTGTACGGCGTGGTATGGCAGATGCGCTGGGGCAGGAAGCAGTGCCAGTGATTATCCCAATTGCCCAACACGGCACATCTACGCATGAGCCGCAGTCGCGCTCGATTCCTGGTGTGGTGTCAGGGATGACAGCCGCGAGTCGTTGGGGACCGGTGACAGACGTATTTCGACAGTCTGACCGCAGTAAGCGCGACTCATTGTTTGAAGCGCATTTGGGGTCGTCAGGTCTTGAAACTAGTGAGCGTGAGGATGGTAATACGACCTCGTTGATACCACTTGGGCAGTTTAGAGACACGTTTATCGTTGCTGTCGATAACAATGGCGTAGTCATCATTGATCAGCATGTGGCCCACGAACGAATTCTGTTTGAACAGGTGATGGACCGGTTGACTGCCGGAACCTTGGAGTCCCAACGTCTTCTGGAACCCTTGGTGGTGGAGTTACTGCCAGCGTCGAGAGAGACGCTTGCCGGGCATACAGCATCCCTGATTCGTCTTGGATTTGAGATAGACAGTTTTGGGGGTGATAGCGTTCGGATTGCGGCGGCACCGAGTCTTCTTAGTGCGAATTCCTGCGAGCGTGCCGTGCGGGCGTTGGCAGATGATTTAGAGGGACTTGACCAGGGGGCTGATGTTGACGAAGCCCTTCGTCAAATTGCGGCTACGACGGCGTGCCACGCGGCGGTTAAGGCGAATGATAGATTAACGATTGAAAAGATGAACTATCTGTTGCAGGAATTAAAGCGTACCGCGTACTCGACCGTCTGTCCTCACGGTCGTCCAGTTTTGCTTCGACTGAGTCGTCACCAGTTAGAGAAGAGTTTTGATCGAATATAGAAAAAGGAAGACGTTCGTACGATTGGTGTTGGCTGCGGAAATGCTACGTACGACTCTACGTTAAGAACAGATGGAGATCGACGACAGATTGATTGGACGTCGGACGTTTTTGACATCGCTTGGATTCGCGGGAGGAACTATCGCGGTTGATGGATATACGCCGACGTTGTTGGCGCAATCCCGGAAACTCGAGACTGTGTCTCTGGGCGAATTTAAGCTCTACTATGAAGTGCATGGAGAAGGACCTCCAGTGATCTTTGCTCATGGGGCCGGCGGGACACATTTGAGCTGGTGGCAGCAGATTCCAGCTATGTCTGAACATTTCAAGTGTGTGACTTTCGATCATCGTGGGTTTGGGTATTCGCGAGATGTCGGTGATCGTCCGGGGAGTGCAGCCTTCATTGACGACCTGCATGCGCTGTTGGATTATCTTGGAATTGACCGAGTTGGGTTGATTGGGCAGTCGATGGGGGGACGGACGGTACTCGGGTTTGCCTCTGCCTATCCCGAGCGAGTGTCGGCTCTTATTTTGTGTGATACGACTGGTGGGTATACAGATCCGACCATTGAGCGGTTGCTCAGGCAGCAGTCTATTGAGCGTTCTCCGTTCGCACCGTCGTTTATTGAGCGTCATCCCGAGCGGGCGTTTTTATATCGAGAAATTCAACGTCTAACGCTTGAGCGAGAACTTGCAGCGATACGGATGCAGGTTGAAGCGACGCCAACTGAGATCAATCCGATTATTGAATATGAAATTCCGACCCTGTTCATTGTTGGTGAGGAGGACACGCTTGTCGCGCCGGCGGTGATTGAAGCGATGCATGACAAGATTCCACATTCTGAATTTGCTGTCGTTCCGGAAGCTGGACATTCTGTTTACTATGAAAGGCCGAAGATGTTTAATCGGCTTACTGTGGAATTTTTGAAGCGGCATATGTCGGATGAATAAGAGTTTGGGACGAACTAAAGAGGGAACGAACATGGTAAAGACGTGTGCGAAGAAAATGCTTGCAGTGTTCGCGGTGTTGATGTGTATGCCGACGTTTGTAATTGACGCTCAAATTAATTCGGCAACGGATGTGACAGAAGAAGAGTATCTAGCCGTAAAGAATGGTCCTGATGGAGGCATTGATCGTCAGGTTAAAGTTGTCGATATTGGTCAATCGAACGTTGCGGTCGGCATATTGCATCGGGATGCACTTGAGGTAACTAACGGTCCCGCGAGCGGGATTGTGCACTCCCTCGTTACTGAGGTGTACTACATTTATTCCGGTGGTGGAACGCTCGTGACAGGCGGCACGATTGGAGATCGTCGCGATATCCCAGCGGACAGTGATATTGTGACAACACTCGTTGGTGAAAGTTTTCGTGCCACTTCCTCGGGTGGGCAGAGTCGTTATGTTTCGGAGGGTGACATCGTTGTGATTCCAGGCGGTGTGTTTCACGGGTGGACAGAAATTGAGGATCATGTGACGTATCTGAGTATTCGGCCTGATCCCGATAAAGTTTTGCCTGCTGGATGGGTAAATCCCGTTATTGAATAGCTAAACTCCAGAGAAGTGATTCAAGTTTGGAGGGCCTTGAGATGAGAGATTTATGGGAAAGCGCGTCTGTGTTAGAACGTATATCTATCGTTGTCGTGTGGGTTCTTGTTATTGGTGTGTTGGCAGTTACGCCGTCCGCGTTTGGACAGGGGACGGAGAACGGTGAATGGCGAAGCTACGGTGGTGATATCAAGAACACTCGATATTCACCTCTCGATCAGATTGACGCATCAAATTTTGATGATCTGGAGATCGCGTGGCGGATCAAGATGTCAAATTTTGGCCCCAATCCTGAGTACAACTTTCAATCGACTCCATTGATGGTCGATGGGGTTATCTACTCGACCGCCGGTTCACGTCGGGCGGTAGTCGCTGCCGATGCGGGGACTGGCGAATTGCTGTGGATGCATCGTTTCGATGAGGGGGAACGCGGTGCAGCGACGCCGAGGCGACTTTCTGGGCGTGGACTGGCCTATCGCGATGATGGGGCGAGCGGGCAGATTGTGTATGTCACACTCGGGTATCAGCTAATCGTTCTTAACGCAGCGACGGGAGAACGGGTGTCTAGTTTTGGTACGGATGGCGTGGTTGACCTCATGCAAAATATGGATCAAGACATTGATCCACTTGCTGGCGAGATTGGTCTGCATGCGGCACCACTCGTCGTTGGAGATACGATTGTGATTGGCGCTGCGCATGTTCCAGGTAGTGCGCCACGGTCAATGCGCAATACCAAGGGGTATGTCCGGGGCTTTGACGCGGATACGGGTTCTCGAAAATGGATTTTCCACACGATTCCAGGCAACGATGAGTTTGGAAATGATAGTTGGTTGAATGATTCGTGGCGGTATACCGGGAACACCGGAGTGTGGGGCCAGATTAGTGCTGACCTTGAAGCGGGGATTGTTTACTTTGCGACGGAGATGCCGACGAATGACTACTACGGGGGACATCGTCATGGTGACAACCTGTTTTCGGATAGTTTAGTCGCTGTTGACATGGACTCAGGGGATCGGTTGTGGCATTTTCAGGCGATCCATCATGATGTTTGGGACTGGGATTTTCCTTGTGCGCCAATTATTGCGGACGTCATGATCGATGGAGTTGAGCGAAAGATCGTTGCCCAACCGAGTAAGCAAGCGTGGCTATATGTTTTTGACCGGATCACGGGTGAGCCGATCTGGCCTATTGAAGAACGTCCAATTGAGCAGTCTGATGTTCCTGGAGAATTGCTTTCTGCAACGCAACCGTACCCGACGAAGCCACCGGCCTACGATCGGCAAGGTGTTAGTGTCGACGACTTAATTGATTTCACACCTGAGCTGAGAAGACGAGCTGAGGAGATTGCGGCTCGTCACCGGATCGGTCCTATTTTTACTCCAATTACTGTTTCTGAACCAGATGGTGTCATCGGTACCTTGATGCTTCCGTCTGCTGGCGGTGGAACGAATTGGCCGGGAGGTTCCATTGACCCTGAGACGGGCATTGCGTATTTGTATTCGTTTACGAATGTCACAGCATTAGGGCTTATTAACGACCCTGAACGCTCGGACATGAACTTTATCCGCGGACGCGCTCGAGGAATTTCGGCAGCTGACGCGGCATTAAATATTGAGGGAATTCCCATGATCAAACCACCATGGGGACGGATCACCGCCATCGATCTCAAACAAGGAGAGATTTTGTGGCAAGTGCCCCATGGCGAGACGCCGGATAATATTAAGAACCATCCGCTACTTCAAGGCATTGATATTCCAAGAACGGGTCGTATTGGGCGCGTCGGTACTTTGATTACAAAGTCGCTTGTTATTGCTGCTGAGAGCGGTGGGACGGTTACCCTTCCGTCTGGAGAGGAAGGGGCCTACCTACGAGCTTATGATAAGCAGACGGGTGCCGATGCCGGCCAGGTGGTTGTTCCGGCGGCGGCGTCCGGGTCTCCGATGACCTATATGCACGACGGACAACAATACATTGTGTTTGCTATTAGCGGCGGTGGATTTGCCGGCGAATTGATCGCGTATCGATTGCCAGAAGGGTAGTACAGACTTTCTGCTGTCAGAGGTTTCGTGTGCCGAGCACTTCTTGTACGGGCGAGCGCTCGCCGGTTCTGCTAATTCGTCTCGGGGCGTTGAGGTATCGAAGTGTGAAACCGAAGCGGCGATAAAGGTCTTGAATCCTACTGGTTGCTTGGTTGACGAGGATCACGGGGCCTGGATGCGTTGATAACCATTTAACCGTTCTGACCTGATCGTCCCACGAGAATTTATTCGATGAGTACGATGTGAAGTCAACATCATATGGTGGATCCGCATAAATAAAATCAGATGGTCGTAGTTTCAAATCAGTGAAGTCCCCACACACGAACTTCCAGTTATTGAACGCTTTTTTATATTCCGAAAAATCTGAAAAGTAGGAGATTGTTTTGTAGCGACCGAATGGCACATTAAAGTAGCCATGGCGATTAAATCGGCATAAACCGTTATAGGCGGTTCGATTCAGATAATAGAAGAGTGACGCCGATTCTGGCGTCGAAATCTGTTCTGCTTTGATGAGTTCATTGAATCGCTCTCGATGTTGATAAAAAAGAGTTTTGTCATTTTTCATCGTAAGTTGAGGAACGAAGCCCTCTTTAAGCCACCCGTAAAAATTGATTAGGTGAGGATTCACGTCATTTAAGAGCGCATGCTGTGGATCTAAACCGATCGTTACGGCGAGACCTCCGCAAAATGGTTCGACAAGACGACGTTGTTGGTGTGAGAGCCAATACGGTTTGAGATGTGGAAGTTGCCATCGTTTTCCACCGGCCCATTTCAGTGGTGGCTTGAGTGTGATTCTTGGTGTTGCCGACGGTGTCATCTCCCAGTAGTATTCTGGAAATTTGTCAGTCGTGCATGAAATTAAGAACGATTAAGTGATGATGCTTCCGTTCCGGCTTCTGTTTACTGTGTTTTTGCTGTTTCCTCTTTTGCAGAGTTCTGTACCAGAATTTATTAGGTGGAGTGTCGAACAACTGTCGCAACGCGATGCGGCACTGTCAATGCGTATGCGCCCAGATCATTCTGCTCGTGAGACTCTTGCTGACTACAACAATCCTAGTGGCGCGCACCGATTTCGACTCATCCGGCGTGATGCGGACGGTGTCCCAGAGCAACATGTGGGGATTGAAGATGTGGTGTTTATCCATAGTGGTGCGGGCACAATTGTGGTCGGCGGAAAGTTGATTGGGCGAACCGGGTCAAATGGCGAGTACACCGGTACGGAGATTCAGGATGGAACACGCTATGCTGTTGCGGCGGGTGATGTACTTCACCTTCCTGCGGATGTCCCGCATCGCTATCTCGTGCCAGAGGGTGGGCATGTAACGTACGTGCTTATCAGAATGCCGGTACTCAATAACCCTGTTGTTCCAGAGGATGCCCCCGTTTTGAACTTTCAGCCTCCTGGGTTTGCGCTCTGGACCGATGCAGAACTCCAGAGGCGTCATACGGTATTAACTGGACAGATTCGACCTGATCATTCGGCTCGAGAAACGCTTGCCGATTATGGAAGTCCAACACGCTCACACCGTTTTCGTTATATTCACCGCGATGCAGATGGGTTGCCTGAAATCCATGACGATATTATTGACGTGGTTTTAATTACAAGTGGGGCCGGTCAGTTGCGCGTTGGAGGCCGAATCCTTAACCGGCGAGGCAGTCTCGGTAGTGGGATCGATGGAGGAATAGTTTCTCCGGTAGCCGCCGGAGACGTACTTCATATTCCTGCGAAAACCCCGCACGGGTATCTCGTGCCAGACGGTGGATACATTACCTACGTACTTGTGCGAGTCCCCGCGTTTCTTCTTTAGGTCATGCCTGTGGAACAAATTGTGGTAGGACGTACGCAAAGATCATTGTCACGATCGCCATAAATATCATGAGAATGATGCTGTGCTTGAGTGTCGTTCTGAACAGCTTACCTTCGTCAGATGGCGCCATGCTCGTTGCTGCAACAGCGACCGCAATACTTTGTAGTGAGACCATCTTACCCATAACGCCAGTTGCCGCATTTGAAGAGGCTGTAAGAATGGGATTAAGCCCAATTTCATTTGCCGTTACAACTTGCAGCGTGCCGAACAATGCGTTGGAGGATGTGTCGCTACCCGTGAGAAAAACGCCGGTCCATCCCAACATTGCGCTAAAGGCTGGGAACAGTGAGCCGGTGGCAGCGAACGCGAGTCCTAATGTTGACGTCATACCGGCGTAATTCATCAGGAAGGCCAATGCTAAGACTGACGCGATCGTCAGTAGTGGTTTTGATAATTGATGAAGCACTGACCCAACAATTCCGAAAAATTTTCCGGGGGACATGCCTAACAGCAGTGAAGCTGCAAATGCGGAAAGAAAGCATGACGTTCCTGCGGCCGTTAGCCAATTGAAGTTATACATCGCAGCATATGGAGATGGTTCCGGAGTGATTGGCTGGACACGCATGATGGTTTCATGCAGTCCCGGTACTGGAAAGGATACGGATACGGTATTTAACAATGCTTGAAGTGGCGGGAAACGCCATGCGAGGACAAATGCCACAAGAAGCATGTACGGACTCCAGGCGGAAACGATTTCACCAGTTGTATACGTTTTCCGTTCCGCACTGACTTCGACATCATCTTCGAGTCTAAAGACTTGCGAGGGTTGCCAAAATTTCATTACGACCACCAACGCGATTAATGCTGCGATCGAGGCAAGGATGACAGCCAGCGCGGGACCGAAGTTGTTCGTCACAAAAAATAAGACGCCTGCAAATGTGACAGAGCAGACGACGATCGCTGGTAGTACCTCTAGCGCTCGCTTGAATCCGGACATAATGACGACCATGTAAGCCGGGATGATGATGGCAATTAGAGCACAGAGACGCCCGGTCATTGAACTAAGTGCCAGTTCGTCAAGACCAGTCACTCCCGCAAGCGTAACAACCGGGATTCCCAGGGATCCAAATGCAACGGGTGCAGTGTTTGCTACGAGGCAGATAAATGCCGCATAGAATGGCGAGAATCCAAGACCTGTAAGCATGGCAGCCGCGATGGCAACGGGCGTGCCGAATCCGGCCGCGCCCTCAATGAATGCGCCAAACGCGAAACCAATCAATATTGCTTGCAAGCGTCGATCATCACTGAGCGAGCCAATGGATTCTTTGATGATCTCAAATTTTCCTGTTTTCACTGTGACTTGGTAGAGAATTAGTGACGCAATGACAATCCACCCAATGGGAAAGAGTCCAAACGCAGCACCGTTGACCATAGACATGCCGGCCTGGGGAACGGGCATGCCGTAAATGCCGACGGCTAATAAAACCGCGACTCCGAGTGCGCTCAATCCTGCGACCCAGCCAGGTTTGCGAATCACACCGAGCATGACAAACAGAATCACGAGGGGAATGGCAGCCACGACAGTCGAGGCGCCGAGACTTTCAGCAACGGGTGTATAGTTTTGTTCCCACATAGTTCGGAGGAATGTATCACGCTTCGGGTAGAGGCGATCAGGATATTCCTACTTTACGGTGTTTCTTCGATTCGGTATAGGTGTGACTCTGTCCTGATGTACAAGGCACTGCCGACAGCGGCCATCGAGGCGAGCATAGAGCCATCAAGCTGATTCCGTGCTACTACTTCAAATTTGGCACCGGGTTTAATGACTGTGGTGATTCCTTCTTCATTTTGGAAGTAGATGTGTTCGTTGGCAAAGACCGGTGATGCCGAGTGGTTTCCTCCGACACGTTCTTGCCAATGTAGTTCTCCTGTTAGGGCGTTAACGCACGTCGCTATTCCAAAGTCTGACACGACGTACAGTTCATTTCCTACGAGAATCGGCGACGGTGTGAGTGGTGCACCACGGTTCAGACGCCATTCGATGTGTGAGCGGGTGACATCTCCTGAGCCATCCACCCGGACGGCGAGGAGTGATGGCGTTTGAAAGCCTGTTGAGAGGTAGATCATGCCGTGTCCGAAGACGGGGCGAGGAACATTCGAAAACCCATTTCGGTAGCCGACGCTCCAAAGTTCTTCGCCGGTGAGAGGGTTGTGCGCTGTGGTCCTAAATGCCGCGACACTAATGAGCTGTACGGTGTTGCCTGTATTGATGAGGAGTGGTGTGGAATATGCTTGCGAGACTGGCTCTACTCTGGTTGTTCGCCACCGTTCATCTCCGGTTTTACTATCGATTGCCACCACGTAAGCTGTGTCATAGCCGTCGATACTCAATATCAGTAGGTCCTCATAAATGATGGGCGACCCACCGTTTCCATGTTGTGAGATGTAAGGGAAATGTGTCGACCAGACTATTGCTCCATCAAGCGAAACGGCGGCTGTTCCGTAGGCACCGAAATGCACGTAAACACGTTCATTGTTTGGATCAATCACCGCAGTTGGGGAGGCGAGACTGTTTTTTGGATTTGGTGCGTTTGAATCCTCGATCCGGAATACTTCGCTGTCGATCAGTTGACTTCCAGTTTCTGTGTCATATGCCAGAAGGCGCAGTGAACTGCCTTCTGAATCTTCGATCGATGTCGTAATCCAAAGGCGTCCATCTGCGATTACAGGCGATGACCAGCCGCGCCCAGGAACCTCTGATTTCCAGGTGATATTCTCGGTTTCACTCCATTGGATCGGCGGATTGGTGTTGGGGGCATGTCCTTGTCCAGTAGAGCCACGAAACTCTCGCCAATCATCCGCCGCCGCTGGGACAGTGGTGGTAATCAGACACAAGGCAAGAAGCAGTTCCTGGAGATGTATTCTCACGGGGTCATTGTAGCTATACCTGCACGTCAGAAGGGGCCTCGCTATAATTTCGATATCTGTGCCGCACTCTTTGATGGCATATTGTCTGTCGGGGCAATATGAGTTGAGCGGTGTTGATTTCCTGATTGCCGTGAAGACTATTGTTGGACGGGGGGTGTTGTGAAAAATAAGTTGAGAGTGGCATTGTTGCCGTTACTGACTGTCCTAGTAGCTGCGACCATCGTTGTCATGGGGCAGCAACCTGAAACGCTATCCATTACTCCTGTTAAAGAAGGGTTGTATTACATCAATGGTATTGGTGGAAATGTTGGGGTCCGTGTGACTTCTGCGGGTGTTATTTTGATTGACGACAAATTTCCGAGAAATGTTGACGAGATAAAGTCGAGGGTTCGTGATGTGACGTCTCAACCAATTCGGTACATCATTAACACTCATCACCATGGCGATCATGCGGGGGGCAATGTTGGTTTTGTTGACGAAGCTGAGATTATTGCGCATGAAAATGCCAGGAAGAATATGGTGAGAGGCGATCAGGAAGGACAACCACGAATTGTCTACAGTGACCAGATAGCCTTGCGCCTAGGCGATGTTGAGGTCAGAGCGCATCATCTTGGACGTGGTCACACCAATGGAGATTCTGTTGTGTATTTCCCGGATCTCCAGGCCATCCATACGGGCGACCTGTTACACGGAACGGCACCATTCATTGATTATGCAAACGGTGGTAGTAGTAAGGCGTGGATCGGGACGCTCGATAGTATGCTCGATCTTGATTTTGATACAGCAATCCCAGGGCATGGCGGTGTGATGACCCGTTCAGATGTCGAGGCTTTTCGAGACCAATTTGTGTCGGTTCGAGAGCGCATGCAGGATCTTATTGCGTCTGGAATGGAGAAGAACGAGGCGGCAACGAGGATTGTGACCGATACGTTAAATTGGACCACAGCAACTGACGGTTTGTTTATGCGGCGGAGCATTCCGGGGTTTTACGATGAAATTGCTGCGGAAGAGAGTGATGTTCGGTGAGTGCAAACATTTGTAGGCGAGACAGCAACCATGTTCAGCCTATGGCCAGCAGGTGCTGTACCGCAATAATGGTTCTCTGCGTTTCTTTAACGTTAGGTGCACAAACGACGGAGTGGCGTTCCTACGGGGCGGATGTCGAAGGGACCAAGTATTCTCCGTTGGAACAAATTAACGCTGAAAATTTTCGAGACCTCGAGATTGTCTGGCGTCAGTCTGTACTGCCTGATGTGGTGCGAGGTGACCGAGATGTGCGTGCGTCGGTTGCGGCTCAGAACACACCCTTAATGGTCGATGGGCGGCTATACATCAGTACTGGGCTTGGGACGGTTGCAGCGCTTGATGCAACTACTGGTGAAGTGTTGTGGCACGACATCCCACCATCGAGAAATGGAGAACCGTTTGAGCGTGTTCGGCAAACGCGAGGCGTGGCCTATTGGGATGATCCGCAAAGTAGCGATACTCGTGTCATTGCGGTCGTCGGTTCATACCTCGTTGCTTTGAACGCGGAGACCGGTGTCAGGTATGAGGATTTTGGAGATGCTGGTGAAGTCGACTTGCGGGAAGGGTATGACGACCGCGAAGTCGATACGTTTAGCTGGGGTTCGCCGCCTATCGTCGTAAATGGTGTTGTGATTATTGGGTCTGCGATTTCCGACGTTACGAATAACACAATGCCGGCGATGAAAGAGATGCCTCCTGGCGACGTTCGTGGTTTCGATGCACGTTCTGGGGAACAGTTATGGAGCTTTCATACTGTGCCGAGAGAAGGAGAGCCAGGCAATGAGACATGGTTGACTGCTCTTAACCAGGACCGTGCTTCATGGGAGTACACCGGTAATACCAACATGTGGGCGTGGGCGAGTGCAGATGAAGAGCTCGGCTACGTCTATATCCCATTGTCGACACCGACTAATGACTATTACGGAGGGTATCGTCCTGGGGACAATTTGTTTGCGGAAGCGATTGTGTGTCTTGACGCACGTACCGGTCAGCGCGTGTGGCACTTTCAGGCCGTGCACCATGGCATCTGGGATTATGATTTTCCTGCGGCACCGAATGTCGTTGATATTGAGGTTGATGGGCGAACAATTCAAGCAGTGGCCGCCGTTAGCAAACAAGCGTTTACGTATGTGTTTGACAGAGCGACTGGAGAGCCGGTGTGGCCAATTGAGGAACGCCCGGTTCCTACCGGGAATGTTCCAGGTGAGTGGTATGCCCCTACGCAACCTTTTCCATCTAAACCTCCACCGTTCGATCAACAGGGAACAAGTGTCGATGATTTAATTGACTTTACGCCTGAACTTCGTCGGGAAGCGCTGGAGATTTTTACGAACCACGTAACTGGCCCATTGTTTACGCCGCCTTCGTTGATCGACAATGAAGTAGGCGGTACGCAGGGCACGCTCCAGATGCCTGGTGTTGTTGGTGGGGCGGATTGGGGTGGAGCGGCTGTCGATCCAGAACATGGCATTCTCTATGTCCCATCGGTTCATAGTGAGTCGGTAATTGGAATTGTTCCGTCCGAGCATCCGCGATCTGATATGAACCTCGTACTGCACTCGCTTGCCCCTGTCGAAGGCCCGCAAGAATTACCTTTATTTAAGCCTCCCTTTGGTCGGTTGGTTGCCATCGATTTAAACCAGGGAGAAATCCTTTGGTCGGTCGCCAACGGTCGTGGACCAACCGATCACCCAGCTCTCAAAGATCTCGATCTTCCTGATCTTGGACAGACTGGCCGAGTATCGCCACTGGTTACGAAAACACTGGTTATTCTCGGGGAAGGAGGGAATACCGGTGTTGTCGTGCTGAAGCCGATCTGGGGTGGTACCGGTGGGAAGATGCTTCGAGCGTACGACAAATTAACGGGTGATGTGCTTGGCGAGGTCGAATTGCCGGGCGGTACGACAGCAGCACCTATGACGTATATGGTTGACGGTCGGCAGTATATTGTTGTGACGGTGGGGTGGGAGGATATGCCAAGTGAATACATCGCTTTGGCCCTACCCGAGTGACCTCTTATTCTTTGGATTGCTTTTTTACGATAAACCACCCGGCAACAAATATTGCAATTCCAACGCCGAATACTCGAGGACTTGGGCCAAGTGGACCGGCAGTGACAACTGCGATCAATAGCAACCACATCCCGAGTAATTGCAATGCGCGTCCCGTGTAGTAGAAGAGAACCGTCATTCTTTAGGGTCCTTTGCATTGTCTCGCTTTTGTTGCTTTAAGTTTTTCCAGGCATTGAGTCGTTTTGAGATGTCTTTTTCGTACCCACGTGTTGTCGGTCGGTAATATTCCCTGCCCATGAGTGATGACGGCAAGCAATCCATGCCAGTGATGGCATCCTTGTCGTTATGCGCGTACTCATAATTTTTTCCGTAGTTGAGTTGCTTCATGAGTGTGGTTGGTGCATTACGCAAGTGAAGAGGTACTGGGTCCGCTGTCTCCTGATGCGCATCTGTGGCTGCTTTCGCGTATCCGAAGTAAACGGCGTTACTCTTGGGCGCCGTGGCCAAATAAGTAACGGCTTGTGCTAATGCCGTGTTCCCCTCCGGCATGCCAATGAAATGGACTGCGTCCTTGGCTGCAATCGAGATAGACAACGCAGTTGGGTCCGCGTTCCCGATATCTTCCGATGCGAATCGAACTAACCTTCTGGCAATGTAAAGCGCATCTTCGCCAGCCTCGATCATACGTGCGAGCCAATAAAGCCCAGCATCAGGGTCGCTGTTTCTCAATGATTTGTGCAGCGCAGAAATGAGATTGTAGTGTTCTTCTCCAGTTTTGTCGTAGCGTAGCGTGCGACGTTGCAGTGCACGCGTAAGTATTTGTTGATCAATACGCTGTGTGGCCTCGGTGTCAGTGGCATCTCTCGAATCGTGTTCGTTTGAGGTCGCAAGTGTCGCTGTAAGTTCAAGTAGATTTAGGGCGACACGACCGTCACCATTGGCATGTCTAGCAATGGTTGCTAGGGCATCTCTGTCTGCGACAATGTGGTCGTTGCCGAGACCACGCGTAGGGTCAGTAAGCGCTCGCTGTAGCAAGGTCACTGTATCGTCAGTTTCGAGGGGATGCAGGACAAATACTTTGGACCGTGATAAAAGTGCTGCATTGACTTCAAAGGAGGGATTTTCGGTCGTAGCGCCAATTAGAACAATATCGCCCGCCTCAACCCGGGGCAAAAAGGCATCCTGCTGCGCTTTATTAAATCGATGTATTTCGTCGACAAAAACGATAGTGCGTCGACTAAGATGTCGCCGGTTTGCTTCGGCTTCGGCCATGACGGCTTTGATTTCCTTGATCCCAGATAAAACAGCGCTAAATGAAACGAACTGCGCATGACTTGTTTTCGCAATTAGTCGAGCTAGTGTTGTTTTGCCTGTTCCTGGAGGACCCCAGAGAATGATCGATTGCAGCGCGCCCTGTTCGATCGCTTCTCGCAAAGGTTGACCGCGATCCAATAATTCGTGTTGGCCAACAAATTCTTCAAAGGTGCGCGGGCGCATCCGCTCTGCGAGAGGGGAATCATTATTTGGTGTTTCGAGGTCATCGGATTGAAAAAGTTGTCCTTCGTTCATTTTAGATTTCGTTGTCGTCTTATTTCGTAAGCGATGAGCGCTGTCGCGACAGCAACATTCAGTGATTCGATCTTCGCTGACATTGGAATAGATAACGTGATATCGACCTTCGGTCGGAGATCAGGTTCGAGTCCTGTGCCTTCGTTTCCGATAAGTAGCACTATTCGGTGGTTTAAACTCACGTCGTAGATTGAGGTCCCGGTGTGAGGCGATGTTGCAACAATAGTCCAGTTGTTTTGGTGTGCGTGTCCGAGTGTTTCAAGCGTGTTATCTGTATCTACAACTGGTATTTGAAAAGTGCATCCCATTGAGCCACGAAGCGCCTTCCAGCCATATGGGTCAGCTGAACTATGGTCGACGATCACTCCTGAACTTCCAGCGGCGATCGCCGAACGGATAATGGCCCCGAGATTGCCAGGGTCTTGTACCCCGAGTGGCATGACGATCAAATCATTCGTTATAGAGGAGAACAGGTTTTCTCGTGTTAGTGGTTTATGGGAACCCAACGCGACCACTTGAGATGGTGAGCGAAGTGGACTGACGGTTGCCATTATTCCTTCTGAGCATTTAGCAAGCGTAGTTGTATCCGGATCGAATTGTGCGCAGAGTCGTTTGACATTAGGGTCGTTGTTGAATGCTGCTGTGGTAACAAGTACAGTGTCAATTGTGACGCCGGATTGTTGCGCGTCCGTAACGACTTTGAGCCCGTCTAGTACCAGGTGTTGTCGAGTGGCGCGCCGTTCGCGTCTTGCGTCTCTAATGCGACTGACTAGTGCGTTTTGACGAGATGTAATGCTTTTCACGCGTGCGGGCGAGCATACCAGATGTGCTACGCTACGAAGCGGATATGAAAGCAAAAATCTTAAAGCGGTTCGAAGAGGAGATACAAACACTTGACCGCGAATTGAAACACGACTTGCCAAAAGAGATTCAGCGCGCGCGGGAGCATGGCGATCTTAGAGAGAATGCGGAATACCAGGCGGCTAAGGAAAGACAGCGATTGGTAGAGGCGCGTATCAGTTTGCTTCAGGCGCGTGTTGCTGAAATCGCACTGATGAATCTTGATCAATTGCCTCAGGACCGCATTGCGTTCGGCTCTAGTGTGTGTCTTCGTGACGGTGATGATGAAACTGTTACATATGAGCTTGTGATGCAAGAAGATGCCGACCCCGACAAGGGGTGGATATCGACGGCGTCTCCTATCGGCCGCGCGATCGTTGGCAAAACAGAAGGTGATGAAATTACGGTAACTACACCAAAGGGTGTGCGTGAATTTGAGATTGTTACCGTCACGACGATTCACGATTTGTAGGCGCGAACCAGACCGTGCAACATAATCGCCGCTATATTCCTCACTTGCGAACCGCACTGGTGCTTACAGGTACTGGTACGGCTGGTGCGTACCATGCAGGTGTTGTTCGAGCACTACATGAGGCTGGCGTCAAGGTCGACCTTGTGGCTGGGCGCGGCATTGGTGCGGTTGGGGCGATGTTTTCTGCCATCGACGGCGGCGCCGGGTTATGGGAGCCTGGTGGGGTATGGCTTAATGCCGGCGTTGCTCGTCTGTACCGCTGGCGTCGGACCCTTCGGGTGGCAGCGTGGATAGGCTTAGCAGCGCTCGCGGTCCTGATTTTGCCCATGGTGGCTTTGGTAGGTGCAGCGGTCGCGTACCCAGTTGGATATTTATTTGAGCTAATTGGTGTCGAAGTAGGCACTGCTGTTGTTTCCGGTTACGCACAATTGGTCGATGCAGTGTTTGCGCCGACTGCATTTCCCACTGTCATTCCAAGATTAATTGTCGTCGCCGTCGTAATTCTTCTTGCACTGCTGTTAACAAATACATTGTTGTTTTCTGTGCGCCGTGTTCCGAGACGGCGTGTGCGGGGAGATCTCTGGTGGCGCTTGTTAGGAGCACCTCTCGAAGTGTCGTCGGCAGTCAAATGGTTTAGTGCCGGGCTATGGAAGTTCATGAGTGGTTCCTCGCGAGTTGCGGTTCCAGACAATAAAGATTTGGGCGAAAGGTACACGGAACTACTTCGCGATAACCTAGGACAACCAGGTTTTTGTGAACTACTCGTCGTGGCTCACGATATCGATGCGAGACGTGATGTTTCATACGTTCTTTTGGCTGATCCTTACCGGGAGTCTTATGTGACAGACGTACCAGAGTCGGATAGATCTGGTCGAATACTTGAGGTGATCGATCTTTCGATAGAGCCAGGACGCCTGGCTTTTGATGCGTTTTCAAGTTCATTGAGTTTGCCACTTGTAACAGAGCCGCAGTTTGTCAGTTATGCGCCGGAAAGTGCCTGGCGAGGAGAGACGCACCGAGTAGCTGATCGCCCTGCGTCGATATCTCGGCTTCTCGATGAAGTCGCGCGAGCAGGTGCCGAGCAAATAATTCTCGTTTCCGCATTTCCTGCGGCCCCGGGGCCGCATACGCTTGCCGTTGATCGTTCAGATATTCGTGGAAGAGCGGGTGAGTATTTGCTGAGTGCAGAGACAGCTGCGCTGCAGGATGCCTTGTTAAGTCGCGGCGCTAGATACGAAGCTGTCTTTCATGTGCGACCGATGCACAATCCAATGGGGCCCTTTGATTTTTCTGGATGCTACGACAAAGAATCTGACAGATTGATTGATTTAGATGAATTAGTAAACCGTGGGTATGAGGACGGTTGTCGTCAGTTTGTTGAAGCGGTTGTCGCGGAAAGCGCCGAGCTTCTCGACGCTCCGTCCGGGCAACAAACCTACGAGACGGATTCTATTTCTGAGCGACTGGCGGCTCATGACTACGACGCTGACGATCAAGTTACCTAAGTGACAACAGATAGTTGTCGTTGTTTATAACGCGGGTCGATGGTTGAACCTTTATCGGCCATTCAAGAAACTCTGTCAAGAAGCCTCGTGAATAAATTGTGCCGCAAGATCTCCAAATAATGATGTGAGTTCATCAGGTTTGAGTGTGCCGAACTTGTTGTTAAATTCGTTAACGGGAACAATAGCTTTGGCCATGGCCCGATGGCCACCCGCGGTACCAATGTCACTAAACCACTTATGGATGAATGTTCCAGCGTGACGGGTATAGCCGACGTTTCTAACGGAAATCACAATGTTGTCGTGAACCTGCCCAGCGAGCACAGTCCATTTGACATCTTCGATTTGTAGCAGAAAATCTGAGGCATACGTAACGATGTCTTCGCGCGGAACCACGCCGAGATATGCTGAAAAAATTTGGCTGCTGATCTGGGCTGTTTGTGAGGCTTTGGCAATGTATTGAAGTCGTTCATGTGAGATACCAGAGCCTTCTATTTTTCTTATAAGCTGGGTATTAGCAAGTTGGTAGAGGAAGGTGAAGGCATCAAGGTCACTTTGATTAGTTTGTCTGGATAAAAATAATGTATCTGACTTGATTGCATATAGAAGAGCAGTTGCAATTCGTTCTGAAATGTTGGCGTCTATCGCGCGTAGGTGAGTTGTCAAAATCGTTGCCGTTGATCCCAAGTCAGATCGGATGTCTCTGAAAGTTACTTGGCTATTCAGTCGCTCTGGGTGATGGTCTATGACAAGGTCTATCTTATTTAGAAGGCCACCAAAATAGTGAGGTTGTACGTCAACGGTTGCAATGCGGTCAAACTGTCCCAAAGACTCTGCTGTGATCGATTCAACGTTAATCTCCAAGAGGTTGGCCATTCGTTGGTTTTCTGGTCTCGTGACACCATGAAAGGCGCCAATGATTGCAGTATTTCTTGTTCGGCGGAGTATATTTCTAAGAGCTAGGCCGCTTGCCAGGGCGTCTGGATCGGGATCATTGTGAAGCAGGATTAATATACGGCCAGCATCTTGGAAATGACTTTGGTACTGTCTAACAAGAGAACGAGTAAGCGATCGATCGAGTACGTTAATGAGTGATGTTTTTGTAAGTTCTGACAGTGTGAGTGTGCTGACATTCGGAAGAGTAATTAATTTCTTGTTTTGGTCACTCGTATGCGGCCCGACGGCTAGGATGTAGATTGATGATGATCCGGCTTTTGTTGCAGCGTTGACTATCCCTTGAATATTCGTTCGGGCGTTATCTTCTACGATGATGCACGTATCAGCTGTTACGTTCGTTTGAGTGAAGGTTGTGGCTTGGCATGGGTCTCCAACTTTAGTCGGTATTCCGTGTTTCTTAAGGCGATTCCCTTGAAGGTGCTCATCGACAAGAAATTCAATCTCAAGTGTTGGGCTGAGGGCCTCATGTAGCGTCTTGACGATCAGGTCGTCCTTGCAGACTGCTACGCAATTCATCGCAGTCGCTAAGTATATGACAGGCTGTAACTCTGATGAGTTATGATTCGAGACTTAATGATCCGTTACTGGTTTGCAGTGATTGTCGCACTCTTATTGTCATCTATAGTCTGGGCCGTTCAACCTACTTTTACCAGCAGAATTGATCTTGTTCGTGTCAGTGTGGTTGTGCTCGACCGTGATGGCTCGCCAGTAACAGACCTTGATGTCGGTGATTTCGAGCTACTGGAGGATGGAGATTTACAGCAGGTGTCATATTTCGCTCGAGGTTTGTCCAGTGATAACGATTTAATACCCGTTCATCTCGGATTATTGCTTGACGCCAGTGGGAGTATGGCTCAGGACGATAGGTTTCAGAAAACAGCTGCGATCAAGTTTCTTCGCGCCATGGACTTTGCTGCAGATACAACTATTGTCGATTTTGATACTGAAGTTCGAGTTGGACGATATGGGCGTGACGGTTTTCCACGACTTGTTGAGCGGATACGCGCAAGTCGTCCCAGCGGAGATACTGCTTTGTACGATGCTCTAGGTGTTTACCTTGATGGAGCATTTGAACAGGATGGCCGAAAAATTCTAGTGTTGTATACCGACGGTGAGGACACCCGCAGCCAAATGTCGTTTGAGGACGCCAGAGATCTTTTGCGAGCATCGGATGTGACGGTCTACGCGATTGGTTTGCAGAAGTATTTGAGAGCTACTTCGCGTCAACGGCAACGGATGTTTCTTGAAGAATTGACTGACTCCACTGGTGGTCGTGCCTATTTCCCACAAGAAATTGATGAACTTGATGGCATATATGAGCAGATCGAAGCGGAGTTAGATGCTCGATATTCGCTCGGTTTTATTTCGACCAATGAAGCAATGGATGGCAGTTGGCGCGAACTCGAAGTTCGACTACATACTCCAAATGAACGTTTACGACGTTCAGCGATAAGGTCTCGGGATGGCTACTATGCCGTCTACGTTGAAGAGGCACGCTGATTCGTTTCATCTTTCGACTGGGTTGCTACGCCGTCGTGGTACGATGCTTAGTTAATTGCTAACGGAAGCATTGTGTTTATGTCCTCGAACAACGACAGCTTCAAGCTCGTGTCAGATTTCACGCTCCGTGGCGATCAGGAGCGCGCTGTCTATGAATTGTGTTCCGGGCTAGACAGAGACGACAGGTATCAGGTTCTGCTCGGAGTGACCGGTTCGGGCAAGACCTATACGATGGCTCAAGTCGTGGCAACCGTTAATAGGCCCACGTTGGTCATGGTTCACAACAAGACACTTGCCGCCCAACTTTACCAAGAGTTCAAGCGATTTTTTCCAGAGAATTCCGTTGAGTACTTCGTTAGCTACTACGATTACTATCAACCGGAAGCCTATGTTCCGGCTACGGATTCATATATAGAAAAGGAAGCCACGATTAATGAAGAGATCGATCGCATGCGTCTGTCTGCGACTCGGGCGTTGTTTGAGCGGAGAGATGTATTAATCGTATCAAGTGTGTCGTGCATTTACGGACTTGGCTCGCCGGATTCGTACTACGGTATGTTGCTGTCGCTACGACAGGGGCAGACAATCGCACGTGATGCGATTTTGAGGCAATTAGTTGAGATTCAGTATGAACGCAATGACCATGAGTTTTCTCGTGGGGTGTTTCGAGTACGAGGAGACATCATCGAAGTCTATCCTTCCTATGATGAAGAAGGCATTAGGATCGAATTGTTTGGCGATGAAGTAGATAATTTGAGTAGCTTCGATCCCTTGACAGGCGAGTCGTACCGCCGTCATGAAAAGGTCGTTATTTTTCCGAAGTCACACTTTGTGATGCCCAGGAAACGGTCTATGCAGGCGGTTGACTTGATCAAGGCTGAACTTGCTGAGCATCGGACTTATCTCGAGGGGAGTGGGAAATTACTAGAGGCGGAACGTTTGCATCAACGCACGATGTTTGACTTGGAGATGATTAAGGAAATCGGGTATTGCCATGGGATCGAAAATTACTCTCGGCATTTATCTGGGCGCCGAGCTGGGGAGCCGCCGCCGACATTGCTTGACTATCTTCCTGCTGACGCATTGACAATTATTGATGAGAGTCATCAGACGATACCGCAGATCCGAGGTATGTATCATGGAGATCGGTCACGAAAAGGTGTTTTGGTTGAGCACGGGTTTCGCTTGCCTTCGGCGATTGATAATCGGCCGTTAAATTTTGATGAATGGAGTGACCGTGTTGGTCAGGTTGTGTTTGTTTCTGCTACACCCGGTTCGTATGAACTCGAATGCAGTGGAGGTGTCGTTGTCGAGCAAATTATTCGACCAACTGGATTGGTCGATCCCAGTGTTGATGTTAGGCCAGTAAAAGGTCAGATTGACGACTTACTGCATGAGGTTCGTAATCGCGCGGAGCGCCATGAGCGGACTTTGGTTACGACACTTACGAAACGGATGGCGGAGGATCTGACGCAGTATTACCATGAATTGGGGATACGCGTTCGTTATCTTCATTCCGATATTGATACGTTGGAGCGTATTGAGATCTTGCGAGATCTACGTCGCGGTGTGTTTGATGTGCTCGTTGGGATTAATTTATTACGAGAAGGTCTCGATCTGCCCGAAGTATCTCTGGTTGCAATTTTGGACGCGGACAAAGAGGGTTTCTTGCGTTCTACCGGTGCTTTGATTCAAACGGCGGGTCGTGCTGCTCGCAATGTGCGCGGGCAAGTCATTATGTATGCGGATACGGTAACTGAATCGATGCGGCGTGCTCTTGACGAAATGCAGCGAAGACGCAAGCGACAGACGGAGTATAACGAGGAGCATGGAATCACGCCAGAGTCGATCGTGAAGGATATCGATGGTGTGATGTCAAGTGTTTATGAGCGGGACTACGCACGGGTTCCGGTTCTAGAAGAATCGAGCATGTCTTTTGGTAGTCAGGCTGAATTTGAAAATCATTTAGCGGCGCTTGTTTCTAAGATGCGCGAAGCAGCGGAAAACCTTGATTTTGAACAAGCTTCGACATTGCGAGATCGAATTCGGGAACTTCGGAAACACGAACTCGGAGTCGATCAACCGACGTAGTTCTGGTTGAGTATGAGATGATTTGATTAATGGAGGCGATATGGTTAGAGATAATGATTCACAAATAGGTCTTGTACTACTGGCTTTTGTGATGGGTGCTGTAACGGGAGCAGCAGCAGCTTTACTTTGTGCGCCGGCCACGGGTGAAGAGGCAAGGCGTTATTTGAATGATCGGGCACGTGAAGGGAAAGATCGAGCGAATGACGCGGCGCAACGTGGGAGGGAGTTTGTTCGTCAACAACGTGAACATTTAGCAACGGCGGTCGACCGGGGTCGCGATGCGTACGAGCGAGCGAGAGAGCGGGCGACTGGCAGTAATACTGCTGATACGATTCATCGAGAAGATGAGTCCGTTGAGGGACAGGCGTAGTTTCGATGTCTGATTCCATGCTGTTATTGTCGGTGATTGCGGTTGCTACAGTCGTTATGGCGATCATTCAGGTCGGGGTCGTTATATTTGCTGTACGACTCGCAAAACGAGTAAGTCGACTTGTTGATGTCGTTGAACATGAGATTAAGCCGACACTTACTAGAGTTGATGCAGTCAGTAGTGATGTCGCTCGGGTGACAGCGCTGGTAAGCAATCAGGCCGAACGATTAGACCAGGTGACGAGTCATCTTATTGACAAAGTTGATGAAATATTGACCACGGCTGACCGTTCTATTTTCGCACCGCTCAAGCAGGGAGCCGGATTTCTCTTTGGGTTACGTGCGGCGCTTTCCGCAATGCGGGGTCAATCTGGACAGGCGCATCCTCCGGCCAACGGCGAGAAACACTCAGCACCTTAAAAGTGACGGTTTGTTTTTCCGTAGATTCCATTCTCGGCGGATTGCTGTCCTGGTAAATTCAGAAGGTCTGTACGGAAGGATACTGAGGCTTTGACTTTGGAGGCATGCTAAGCGAGGTAGCCCTCACTTGCACTTCCGGTTACACTTCAAGCAGGATTAATTTCGGGTCGGGCGCTTGGCTCAGTGGTAGAGCATCGCCTTCACACGGCGGGGGTCAGTGGTTCGAATCCACTAGCGCCCACCATTACATCTCCGTTCCAAAATTTCTCCATCCAAGATGACAGTCGGTTTGGTTTATTGCTAATTAAATTGGTTTGTCGGGTAGCCGGCGTTCAACTGGGCCATCATAGCGGTGTTGGTTTGGGTCGATGTGACGAGTGGCTTCTTGGCGGCGTTGTTCTTCAACGGCGTGGGCTACCAAGCCAGGAACGCGAGAGATGGTGAAGAGTAAAGTTGCTGTCTCGGCGTCTAAGCCGAGGTCTCCAGAGACAGCTGCTATTGCTCCGTCTGAATTGAGCGAAGTGCCTCCTGCGGTTGGAGTGTTTGCATGGCGTTGAGCCAATTCTTGTTCGATGGCGCGTGCAAGTTGGGTGTGGCCTCCTTCAAGTTCGAGTTCAAATGAAAGTTGCATTAAGCGTGCCGCTCTGGGATCTCTCTTGTGTATTCGGTGTCCGTAGCCAGGTGGTAGCTGTCCCGTGTTCTCTCGCTGGTCGAGCAGTCGTCGAGCGGCATCATCATGGGAGACCCAGTCACCAACGAGTGAGAGTCCTTCGTCGAGAAACCGCATACATGCCTCGATACTTCCGCCGCCGCCCAATGGTGAGCCGAGTGCGAGTACACCGGCGGCTGCGGCAGTCCTTAGTGGCGCGCCGGTTCCTGCGACGGTGCGGGCAGCAATCGTAGATGGAGGGACTGCGCCGTGGTCAATGGAGGAAAGCAACAGTGCTTCCATGATTCGACTTACCGTTGGTGATGGCATATCACCAACAAGGAGAAGGTAGACGGCGTCACTGAACGAGAACCGGCCCATTAGCTCGTCGACTGGATAGCCTCGAATTAAAATCTTGTTCGGTTCGACACTAGTAATAGCGGTGTGCCAGCAATTAGTCGTTTCATTTGGTGACGAGGTTTTTGGTCCTGCTGAGGTCGCCATTGTTTTCTCGCTTATGAGTTTGGGTTTTCAATAACTGCAAGGTACGGGAGATTGCGATAACGCTCATCAGCGTCTAAACCGTAGCCGACAACATACTCTTTGCCGATATTAAACCCAACCAGATCGACAGAGACGTTTACTTGATGTTGAGAAGGTTTTACTAGAAGAGCAACGGTGGTTAAACTCCGGGGATGGTGGTTTAAGACTGAAGCCCTGATTGCTTTAAGCGTTAGTCCGGTTTCTACGATATCTTCTACAAGAATTACATCGCGATTGTTAATTTCCATGTTCGGCAAATCAAGCAGTTGTGGTTCACCGGAACTTCGAGTGTGTGCACCGTAGCTTGATGCTCGGATGAAGTCCACAGTTACTGGTATAGACATTGCACGTACAAGGTCTGACACAAATATAAAGCCACCTTTTAAAACTCCAATAATGTGTGGCGAAGGACAGTCGTTAAAGCGCTTATCCAAGATTTCCGCAAGTTCTGTGATCCTTATTTCTATTGCTGTTCGTGAATAGATCGGCTGAAGAGTCATTTGCTCGTCTCGATTATTCTTGAGGGTACTACATCAAGCAGCTAGTGTATTGGCGAGACTTCGGGGCGGAATTATGATTGGCTACCTACGTCTGTGACAATAATGAGAAGCAGGAAGCTCATCGCACTTGCCAAGATATTTGCGATCGTATTGTTCGCGAGCCTTTCAACTGTGCTGTTTGCCTTGCAGCTAACCACGAAGAGCGATCAAGATTATCCCGATATACGCTTATTTTTTTCAGCTTTGTCTCCTGACGATGCAGTCGCCGATGAAGCGCTGAGTCAGATAGCTCCTTTATGGAGAGATGGCTACGCTGGTGTCATATGGGACATGCTTCGGTTTTTGGTACCGCCACAAAATGTGACTGATGGGTGGCTTGACTCGCGAAGATCCGCTACGGAACCGAGTCTCGGCATTAACCTGGAAATTACGCCACAAGAGCATCCATCAACAAAGGTTTGGCGCCGATTAATGAAATTTCTTGAGGAACGAAGTGGTGTGCGTTTCCAGGATGATATCGAGTATCTACACCAATGGATATGGAAACAGAATTATGATCCCCATCCTGACTATTTTTTCTTTAAGCGTACGTGGTATTCAGAGATCGATTCGAGATTTGGAGATTTTTTTCAAGACGGTAGTAGAGCAACCATTCGGTTAGACGAAATAGACTGGGGCGGTGTTGTGGTCAATGGCATACCTCCACTCGAATACCCTCCTACCATGACAGCGGAGTCAGCTGAGTACCTTGACGATGATCATCTGGTTTTTGGGCTCAGCATTAACGGTGTAGCCCGCGCTTATCCGAAGCGGATTCTTGCATGGCATGAGATGGCCCTTGACCGCGTGGGAGGGGTTGAGGTGACGGTTGTTTACTGCACACTATGTGAGACAGTAATTCCATACGAGAGCATTGTGGATCGCGAATACATTCGGTTTGGTACCAGTGGATTGTTGTACCGCTCCAACAAGTTGATGTTTGATCATCAAACGAAAAGTCTATGGAATACCTTTGAGGGCATACCTGTTGTGGGGCCTCTTGTCGGAACGCGGAAGCGCTTAACTCGTCGTTCTGTGGTGACAACAACTTGGGGAGAGTGGCGGCGGTTGCATCCAGAGACGACAGTTCTTTCTCTTGAAACTGGTTACGATCGCGATTATGGCGAAGGCGTTGCCTATCGTGAATACTTCCAAAGTAATGACCTGATGTTTGATGTGCCGGAACGCGATGGTCGGCTCCCTTTGAAGGCTGAAATTGTTGGAGTAGTTTCGGATGGAGATGAGGCGCAGAGATCTCCGTTAGCGATTTCGGTAAAGTTTCTTTCCGAAAGTCCGGTCTATATGGTTAACCACGAAGGTCGTCAACTTGTCGTTCTGACAAGTGCTGGTGGTGCGAATCGCGTTTATGAAGCCGGCAATTTCAGCTTTGAGCGCATCGATAGTGAGGGCCATCTAATTGATAGTAGCGAGAGTCCCTGGATGGTACGAGAAAATGCACTTATTCGTGTCAAAGAGAGTGATGAACGCCTCGGTCGAGTCCCTTCTCAACGGGCCTTCTGGTTTGGATGGTACGCGCAGTTTCCGAGCACGCGTTTAATTCACTGAAGGTTATTCATAGCCACCGTCTGATTCGGCTTCTGAATCGGCGGTTCGAACTCGTTGTCCACTTTTACGAGATTGCTCAACTTTTTGTTTCGTGTCTTCAGTGGTTGGCACAGAATCGATCTCTGCTTGTCGTGCGAGGAAAGGCTTACTCGCCTCACCGAAATAGAGTGACATATGTGGAAATGGGATCTCAATACTTTCTGCATCGAAAGCTTTCTTGATTCGGCGTCGTAGCTCCCTGCCGATCATCCACTGCTTGAGGGGACGAGTTTTGATTCGAATCTTAATGACGACAGCCGAGTCACCGAATTCACTAACTCCCAGTATTTCTAGTGAAGCCAAAATGCTGTTACTAAATCCTGGATCGGATTCAAGGTCTGCGCCTACGTCGTGAAGTACCGCAGAGACATGGTCGGTGTCTTCTTTGTAGGCCACACCAATGTCGAGCACGGCATAAGAAAATTCCTTTGTTTTGTTTGAAAGCGTCGTAATTTCACCATTTGGTACAACATGCACAGTGCCCGAAAGATCTCTAAGGACCAGGGTTCGTAGTTTGACCGCCTCTACGAGTCCTGAGGTGCCGTTGACTTCAACAACATCGCCAACGTGCACTTGATCTTCAAGAATAAAAAAGAATCCTGAAATGACATCTCGTACTAAATTTTGTGCGCCGAAGCCAACCGCCAGTCCAGCAATGCCAGCACCAGTGAGTAGAGGTGCAATATTCACACCCAGTTCTTGAAGCATCATCAGTGAGGCAGCGCTCCAGACGAGTATATTTACGGCGTTTGTTACGAGTCCGCTGATGGTGTGTACCCGTTCGACAAGTTCGATTTTGTCGGCATTGTCGCCTGCCCGTAATCTGACGATCTCTTCGAAGTGATTGATACCGAGTCCTGCGATACGCACTGTGAAATAGGCGAGAAGTCCGATTAGGACGACACGTAGTCCCTGTGTGAACAGCCACGTCGTTAGTTGTTCGAGCGAGATCCCGAATGACAGGTCGACATCAAAAAGGTTAAGTACTGGGCGAGTCGCAAGTCCAAATATGACGATGAAAACCGCCGCTCTGACAACGCGAATAGGTCGCCGAGTAATGGGATCCGTAAAGGAGTCTTTGCTCTGGCTTCCGGTAGCTGCGGCGAGCGTATACCGCACCAACCTTGCCGAAAGCTGAGCAACGAGTAAGGCGATAGCTATCGAAAGACCTAAGCCGGCCGCAGTATTTTGCCAATCCACCAGCGGTCCAGCATATGGAGTCAGAGCGCTGTGCGTCAATCTTCATGGTGGAAATTGTCGGACTTTACTCCTGCATCGACAGCTACGGTCAAGCCATATGGGCTAAATGCATCAATAGGCTACGCTCCGGCTGGCTAGCCGGGAAGCGCGTTCTCAGGTAAGCTGTTGGAAACATCGGTAACCCTGTAAGTCCTATGGAGGGGCTTGCGACCAGTTAGGAGGAGTTGGAGGCCATGAAAGAACTCTTCATCCTGTTTGTCGTAGTCGTATTTGCGCTCGGTGCGGTTACGGCATCGGCGCAAGAGCTGGAAGTGGGCGACGATGCGCCGGCTTTTGAATTACCAGGCACCGATGGAAACACGCATAGTCTTGCTCAATATAAGGGCACGGCGGTGGTACTGGCGTGGTTTCCAAAGGCATTTACTGGTGGTTGAACGGCCGAGTGCAAGTCGCTGCGTGATTCCAGCGACCAGTTAAATACATTTGATATGCAGTACTTCATGATTAGTATTGATGATCCTCAAACCAATAAAGAGTTCGCCGAATCGCTCAATGCCGATTTTCCACTCCTCAGTGACCCAGGCAAGAGCGTTGCGTCGGCGTATGGCGTCATCAATGACGAGCGGCCAGTCCCATTTCGCTGGACATTTATTATTGGTCCAGACGGTAAGATTTTGAAGATTGACAAGGAAGTTCAAGCGGCTAGAGCAGGCCTTGACCTAGTTGTCCATCTTGATGAGCTGGGTGTAGCCAAGAAGTAGCCGTTAGGTTTAGACAACGGGTTGTTTATAGAAAGCGGCGAATGACCGAAAGGTCATCCGCCGTTTTTTTTGTCTCAAGGTTTGTGTTGTTGCTCGGAGGTCGTTATTCGGACCCTCGTGATTCGACGTTTTGGGATTTGTCGTCAGTCTTCATCTCATCTTTAAAGCCTCTAATGGCTTGTCCCATCCCTTTTCCGATACCGGACAGACGGTTCGCGCCAAAAATGAGGATCAGAATGACCATGATGATCACAAGTTCCGGTAGACCAAGGGGCCCGAGAAACGCTAGCATCCCAACCTGCATGGTGTGCCTTTCTTCCCAAGCGAAAATCTGGCTTGGGCAATCACCCGGTTTTGCTTCAAGAGGGCGTAGTCCAGAATACCACGGGGAGAATCAATACGGCGTAATGAGCGGCGAATAGGGGTTAATTGGTTGATTTTTGCATACGGGCATTCGGTCCCATGGTTGATTCAAGTAATATGCGGAGGCACTGTGGGTCAAGATTGCGAATTGGGATCTGTAGAGATTTTTCGCTGTGCTCACCGTAAGTTGTGTTTCGGTGAATCGATGCAGGTGTGGTAACGGTTGTAACTATCGACTATGGATGAAAATAAGAGCGAACAAGTAAGCCCGCCAAAAGACGTTGCAAAGGAAGAATCAGGATTTGACGCCATCAGGCGGCGAGTTGGCCTGGTGTTGGGCCCCGCGGTATTTTTGCTTCTGTTAGCAACGCCATTTGACCAGCTGAGCCCTGAGGGGCACCGACTGGCGGCGGTGTGGGCGCTAGTGATTATTTTTTGGACGACGGAAGCACTGCCATTACCCGTTACCGCGTTATTGGGACCGGCTCTCGCGATCATGTTGCAGGTGGCCCCTGTTCGAGAAGCCTTGGCGCCATTTGCGAATCCATTAATTTTTCTTTTTATCGGTAGTTTTATTTTGGCGCAGGCATTGTTTGTGCATCGTGTGAACGAACGGATTGCATATGGTGTGCTGTCATGGAAGTTCGTAGGTGCTCGTCCCACGCGGATATTGATCGCTTACGGTGCACTCGCAGCATTTCTTTCAGCATGGATGAGCAACACTGCGACGGCCGCGATGTTGGTGCCGCTCGGCTTGTCACTGATTGCCTTCATGGAGACCGAGGGCAAACTGCCGAAAAATTACGGCACGGCGTTAATGCTGATGACAGCTTATGGCTGTTCGCGTGGCGGTATGGCGACTCCAGTTGGAACACCACCGAATTTAATTGCGATTGGCATGCTTAGTGAGCAGCTCGATGTTCGCATTTCTTTTGTTGAGTGGATGGTCATTGCTGCGCCAATTACGGTCGTACTGATGGTGATTGTATTTTTCTATTTGAATTGGGTCGGTCAGACAGGTGTGAAGCAAATTCCTGGCGCGGATTTAATAATCACTGAACGCAAAGTGGCGCTCGGTCCGTGGAAACGTGGCGAGGTGAATGCCCTGATTGCGTGTGGAGTGACGGTACTTCTTTGGGTAGGGCCAGGGTTATTACCCTTGTTGTTAGGCAGAGAGCATGCGGTTACACAGGCAGTACTTTCTAGCATTCCTGAGTCGGTCGCGGCTCTTACTGGGGCGGTGTTACTGTTTGCGTTGCCGATAAGTAAGACCCAGCGGACGACACTCACTTGGAAACAGGCCTCGCAGATTGATTGGGGGACGATTCTACTTTTTGGTGGAGGGTTGTCACTTGGGACCATGGCCGGGTCGAGTGGTCTTGCGAGGGCGGTTGGAGAAGGTATTACGAGCCTTGTTCCAACCAATGAGGTGGTTACGCTGACGTTTGCTGCGGCGCTGTTTACCGTGGTGTTATCTGAGGCAATGTCTAATACGGCGGCGACGAATATTGCTATTCCAATCGTTATTTCAATTGCTTTGGCAATGGGGGTTAATCCGATGATTCCGGCCATTTCCGCTGGGCTAGCGGCATCCATAGCAGTTGTTCTACCGGTGTCAACACCTCCGAATGCGATCGTCTACGCATCAGGAAGGGTACCGATTATTCATATGGTGAAATATGGACTCTTGATGGATGGAGTGGGCGTTGTTGTGGTGCCTCTCTTAGTGTTGATGTTGATGCAGTGATAACTTGCAGATTTGTTCTTGTAAGGAATTCTTAGATAGTCGAAGTAGCTCAGGCGTGTTAAGCTCGTGATCGAGTGCGGTCGTGGTTCGTTTCCTCTTAGCTTTACCTGGCATACGTCGTTTGTACAACCGGCAATTACTGTTTCCGATTGTCGTGCTCCTGGTCGTTTTCATTGTCTTAGTAGATGGCGCTATTGATCGTGTTGACCAAGAAGCACGTGATGCGGCTTCCGCAAGCGTTACGGGATTAGCCCCGCAGCCGCCCCCTCTTCCTCCACGTCCGAGTCTCCGCGGGGTTCTCGAGAAAACCCCACTGACTTACTTTTCAGATTATTGGGCACAACTCGCAGAGGTCGCTGGACCTAGCCTGGTGGGTATTGGACGTACGCAGGTAAGTGGAGTGGTTGTTGAGGCTGGCTTGGCGGTGACAACCACAGAGGGCGCTGAGATGCTGGAGGCTGAAAAAGCACGAACGGTATTAGCGCAAGAAGCAGGGTCCTCAGCTGAAACGTTGGTTTCTGAGGAACGAGTGCCGTACCCGTTCGTACGGGCTGTTGATAGGGAAATTGGTCTCGCAGTGGTTGAAATAGAGACGAAGTATGAGCCGTTTACGGTTGCGAATGTGTCACAAATGCCGTCAGGATCTTACGTCGGGGCGGTGTTTTTAGAAAACGATGGCCGTTCTGTTATCTCTCCAGGATATCTAGTGTCCTCGCAGTTCGGGTCTGAGCTTGGTCCGAAAGAGAACGATCTGCACACGTCTTTACTTCCATCTGCTCGTGGAGTGTCGGCGGTTGTGGATCTCGATGGTGCGCTAGTGGGTGTTATGTATAGTTCGCCTCATGGTCCGCGTTCATTAACGCTGGCGAGTTTACGACGGATAATTGATTTGATGGCGGAGAGTGTTCCGTGTCGTGCCATTACCGTCTCATCGATTGATGATGAGGTGCTTGAATTTCTTGAGGTTGACAGCGGTCTGTTGGTTGCTGACGTAATTGAGGAGGCGTTTATCCCGGAGCCATCCGTGCGGTCAGGCGATGTCCTGCTGGAGTGGGGTGGGGAGCCAGTCTTAACGGTCGATGACTTTATCGAGAGGTATGATTCCGCCGGTGCGGGTGGCCTTGTTCGCTATCGCGTGCTTCGAGGTCAGCGACGTGTTGATGGTGGAACTGTATTGCCTGATACGGAGTGTCGAACAGGTCGTCCTGCTACGGTTAGGCTCGGGTCTTTGGGCATTATTCTGAGTTGGTCTGATGGCGCATCTGCTCCGACTGGCTGGACGGTTGAAACCATTGCCGAAGGTGGTTA